>Ga0123335_1000640_pt1 | contig 59735 bp, 46 predicted proteins | sample BiotimSIPDNA_2_FD_89707 | JGI IMG/M metagenome (GOLD analysis project Ga0123335, IMG submission 89707) | Anaerobic biogas reactor microbial communites from Washington, USA - Biogas_R2 time_0 SIP DNA | ecosystem: Engineered > Bioreactor > Anaerobic > Unclassified | place: Washington, USA... | reverse complement strand
TCACCAGCCTTTTCCCGGACACTCACCTGGGGATCGGGCCGGCTATAAGCGACGGCTTCTACTACGACTTTGCACGTCCCGAAGGGTTTGTCGCAGAGGACCTGCAGAAGATAGAGAAACGGATGCGGGAACTGGCATCCATGGACCTCAAGTACGAACCTTCCATAATAGCGAAGGAAGAGGCGATAGAGTATTTCACCGGACAGGGTGAGCACCTGAAGGTCGAGCTCATTCAGGAGAAGGCGGGTGAAAGGCTCTCATGCTACCGGCTGGGCGATTTCGTCGATTTCTGCACGGGACCGCACCTGGTGTCGACTTCCCAGATTGATCCGGAGAGCTTCCGCGTTCTCAATATGGCCGGCTCCTACTGGAAAGGGGACGAGCACAACCAGCAGCTGCAGCGCATCTACGGGACGGCTTTCCTGACTTCTGAAGAACTGAAAGCGTATCTGACGCAGCTGGAAGAAGCCAAGAAGCGGGATCACCGGAAGCTCGGGCGCGATCTCGATCTGTTCAGCATTTCGGAAGAGGCCGGACCCGGGCTCGCGTTCTGGCATCCGAAAGGGACCCGTGTGCGGCTGCTTGTCGAGGAATTTCTGCGGAAAGAACTGTATCGCAGGGGCTATGAATTTGTGACGACCCCGCACGTGGCGCGGGATGCCTTGTGGAAGACCTCCGGGCATTACGACTACTATCGCCAGAACATGTACGTCTTCAACATCGATGAGGATGAATTTGTTCTCAAACCGATGAATTGCCCGGGACACATCCAGATATACAAGTCGCAGATGCGCAGCTACCGTGATCTGCCGCTGCGCTTCGCCGAATTCGGAACGGTATACCGTTACGAGAAGAGCGGCGTGCTGCACGGCCTCCTCAGGGTGCGCGGTTTCACTCAGGATGATGCCCATATCTTTTCCACGCGCGAGCAGGTGGGTGACGAGATCTCGGCGCTGATTGACCTGGTGCTTTTCGTAATGAAGAGCTTCGGATTTGACCAGTACAAGGTTGAGCTCTCGGTGAGGGACGAGTCGAAGAAGGAAGACTATGCCGGTACTGAAGAAGACTGGCATATGGCGGAAGAGGCGCTGACGGCGTCGCTTCGCGCACGGGGCATAGAGTGGACCAGGATGGAAGGGGAAGCGGTGTTCTATGGTCCGAAAATCGATGTGAAGCTGATCGATGCTATCGGACGCCCCTGGCAGCTTTCCACCGTGCAGTTTGATTTTACACTGCCGAAACGGTTCAATCTTGGCTATACGGGATCTGATGGACAGGTGCACCAGCCCGTAATGCTGCACCGCGCGCTTCTCGGATCTGTGGAACGCTTTCTGGGCGTCCTGATCGAGCACTATGCGGGCGCCTTTCCAGTCTGGCTGGCCCCCGTTCAGGTGGTCGTGATCCCGATCGCTGAGCGTCATCATGAGTACGCCCGCAAAGTTGCGTCTCGACTGACCGAGGCTGATCTGAGGGTGGAAATTGACGACAGGAATGAGAAAATGGGCTACAAGATCCGCTCGGCACAGACACAGAAGATCCCCTACATGCTGGTTGTCGGGGACAAGGAAGTGGAGTCTGGTACGGTGTCGGTGCGGAACCGCTTTCAGGGGGATGAAGGAAGCCGGCCCCTGGAGGAATTCTTGAGAATAATCGAGGAGACGGTAAAGACCAGGTCGGTCCGGCCATAGGGGGCCGGGTCCCGGCTTTTTCCTCACAGACAACAGGAGGTTACCAATCGCACCATCCAAGCCGGTACGGGTTCGAGTCAACGAAATGATCAGGGCGAAAGAGATTCGCGTGGTCGATGAAGAGGCAGGGCAGTTGGGCATCATGACGCCCGAAGAGGCCCTTGAGATTGCCCGGTCGCGCGAGCTTGATCTCGTGGAGGTCGCTCCCGGAGCGAATCCTCCGGTCTGCCGGATCATGAACTACGGGAAGTTTCAGTACCAGAAGAGCAAGCGGTCCCATGAGGCAAAGAAGCACCAGAAGCAGATAACGCTGAAAGAAGTCAAGTTCCGGCCGAAAACGGAAGAGCACGACTTCCAGTTCAAGAAGAATCACATCGTGCGCTTCCTGTCGGAAGGGAATAAGGCCAAGGCTGCTGTGATCTTCCGGGGGCGGGAAATGTCGCACCAGGAGCTGGGGCGCAAACTGATGGCCCGGTTGGTTGAAGAGCTTGCGGAGTTCGCTGATGTCGAGCGCCCTCCCAAAATGGAGGGGTATGCGCTGGTGACGATATTCAACCCCAAGAAGAAATAGCCTGCTGAACAAGCGGGAATCTGTGATTGGATTAAAAACTAGGTGGGAGAAACACAGTGAAGCTGAAGACATCCAAGAGTGCGGCAAAGCGATTCAAGGTAACCGGAACGGGAAAAATCATGCGCCGGCACAGCCATGCCCGTCACATCCTGACCAAAAAGCCCCGCAAGCGCGTGCGGAAGCTGGTGGACACCGCGCTGGTCAGCAAACCCGACAGTAAACGCGTGAAGAAAATGCTGAACATCTGAATTTCCGAATGCACTTTGGAGTAAAGAAATGCCAAGAGTAAAAAGAGGGAACAAACGAGTCCAGCGCCGTAAGAAGATCCTTGGACTGGCAAAGGGGTACCGCCTGACCAAGAGCAAGCTGCACCGCTCCGCAAAGGAATCCGTCGACCGTGCGCTCCAGTTTTCCTACCGTGACAGGCGTACCAAGAAACGCGAATTCCGCAGCCTCTTTATCATCCGGCTCGGAGCCGCCGCCCGCAGCAATAATATTTCCTACAGTCGATTTATCAACGGCCTCAGGAAAGCGAACATCTCGCTGGACCGCAGAGTCCTGGCCGAGATCGCAATCAAGGACCCCGAGACCTTCAGCCGGCTCGCCGAAAGCGCCAAAGCGGCGCTGGCGGTTGCCTGAGAATTTCCGTATTCTGGATCTGAAGAGGAGAGCGCCCGGGTGCCCGCCACGCCGGGCGTTGCTGTTTTTGGGGTTCCCCGAACCCCGGTTTCCGGATATGAGGTGGTGAGGATGAATGAGTCGATAGACACGCTGCGGCAGGAGTTCGAACAGGATTTTGCCGCCATCAGCGATATGGAGACCTGGAAATCGGTCAGAGACAGATACCTGGCCAGAGACAGCGGTGTGATTACCACCGCGTTGAAGAAGCTGCGTGACATACCCAAAGAGGATCGTCCCGCATTCGGCCAGGCTATGAACCGGCTGCGCACTTTCGTTGAGGAGCGGCTTCAGGAGAAATTTGCGGCCGTCAGGGACGCTGATCTCGCTTCAAAGCTCCAGAAAACGGACGTAACCAGGCCCGGCTTTCCGATCTCACTTGGAGCCGTTCATCCCATAAAACAGTTGCAGAAGGAGATTGAACAGATCTTCGTCAGCATGGGATTTCAGGTTTTCGATCTGCCGGAAATCGAAAAGGATTATTACAATTTCGAAGCCCTGAACATGCCCCGGAATCATCCGGCGCGGGATGCGCAGGACACATTCTACTTTGATCAGACCAATCTGCTGCGCACGCACTGCTCAGCGGTCCAGGTGCATTCGATGGAGGCGATGAAACCGCCTATCCGGGCAATCAGCACGGGCAAGGTGTACCGGCGGGACCCGTTCGATGCAACGCATTCGCCGATGTTCTACCAGGTCGATGTCATCGTCGTGGAAGAGGGAATTACGATGGGAGACCTGAAGGGAATGCTGGACGCGTTCCTCAAGCGCTTATTCGGCCCCGGTACTCTGATGCGGCTGAGGCCGGGGTTTTTCCCGTTCGTGGAACCGGGTGCTGAAGTCGATATCAGCTGCATTTTCTGCTCCGGCCGAGGGTGTGCTAAATGCAAGCAGAGCGGCTGGATCGAGATTCTCGGCGCGGGAATGGTTCACCCGAAAGTGCTTCGGATGTCCAATATTGATGATTCGCGCTACTCCGGTTTCGCGTGGGGCATGGGAATCGACCGGGTCGCGATCCTGAAATACGGCGTCGACGATATCAGGCTGTTCTTCGACAACGATCTCAGATTCTTGCGCCAGTTTTAGGCGGTCGGGTTCTCAATTTTTTTTGGCAGCAGGAGTGTATCCCAATGAAAATCAGCATCGAGTGGCTCAGGGATTATGTCGACATCAACGAAAGCCCGGAAAAGCTGAAAGAAGATCTTTCCATGGCAGGACTCCTGGTCGAGGGTCTCACCGAAATCCATGGGAACGCAGTCCTCGAAGTCGAGGTGACCTCCAACCGTCCCGATTGCTTGAGCCAGATCGGAGTCGCGCGCGAGGTGGCGGCGCTCTACCGCCGTCCGCTGCGCCTCCCCCCTGTTCAGGAGCAACTCTGGATCTCACAGGAGAGAGTTCCATACGATGTTGAGATAAACGATCCGGATCTGTGTCCACGGTACGTGGCTGTTGTGATCGACGGCATTACGGTCGGGCCTTCGCCCCAGTGGATGCAGCGCCGACTGGAGGCGGCCGGGATGCGTCCGCTGAACAATGTCGTCGACATCACGAATTACGTGCTGATCGAGATGGGGCATCCGCTGCACGCGTTTGACTTCGACGTGCTGCGAAGAGGGAAGATCGTGGTTGCACGGGCGCTCCAGGGAGACGTGATGCGCACGCTCGACGGCGTGGACCGCACCCTGGACGGCGAAATGCTGATGATCAACGACGGCGAAGGGCCGGTTGCAATAGCGGGTGTCATGGGTGGGCTGCATTCTGAAATCTCCACTTCTACCGGCCGGGTGCTGATCGAGTCGGCGTATTTCCAGCCGGCGTCCATACGGCGGACGTCGAAGAAGCTCGGCCTTTCGACTGAAGCCAGCTACAGGTTCGAGCGCGGCGCGGACTGGGACAACACGATTCGGGCGGCTGCCCGTGCATGCCGCCTGATTGAAGAACTCGCAGGCGGCCGCATTGCGGGGAGTATCAAGGACGTCTACCCCGGCAGAAAAGATCCGGTCCGGATTCTCCTGCACCGCAGGAATGTGTCGGCACTTCTCGGAGTCGAAGTTGCGGCGGAGTTCATTGAGTCGACTTTGCAGAGGCTCGATTTCAGGCTTGAGAAGAAGGGCGAAGACGCATGGCAGGTCACCTGCCCGACCTACCGCGCCGACATGGAACTGGAGGCTGACCTGATCGAAGAAGTGGCGCGCTTTTACGGGTATCAGAACATTCCCGTCACCCTTCCTCCGAGCAAGACTCCAGGCGTGCACTCGCCGGTCTATGTGATCGAAAACAGGGTCAGAGACATCCTTGCCGGACAGGGGTATAGCGAGGCGGTAAACCTGAGCTTCGCGTCGGATGCTGATCACACCGAGTTTACACCTCTTGAGGGTGAGCGGGTCGCCGTCAGCAATCCGCTGACTGAAGACACGCGCTTTATGCGCACGACCGTGACCCCCGGCCTGCTCAGGTCCGCCAGACGAAACTTCAACTACGGTCAACGAAGGGTGTGGCTCTTCGAAATCGGCAAAGTGTACGCTGCCGGGCCGGATGCAATTCCGGTGGAGCACACCACCCTCGGAGTTCTTGGGACCGGGAGTGTTGCCGAACGAAACTGGATCAGTCCCGCGGAGAGTTATACGTACTTTCATCTGAAGGGAACGCTTTCGGCGCTTTTTCAGGGGCTCCGGATCGATTCATTCGGCTTCGAGCCGACCGACAGAGTCGCCTGGCTGAACCCGGCAGATGCAACCTTGATCACGATTGGAGAAGAGGCGGTCGGGGTCTGCGGTTCGCTGGCGCCGGCTATCGAGGAGAAATACAAGCTGAAGCAGCCTGTGTATGTGGCGGAAATCGATTTCGAGCGTATTTCGCACCACGCGTTTCCTCCCGTGCAGTATCGGTCCCTGCCGAAATACCCTGCCGTGGAACGCGACATATCAATTGTCGTAAGCCGGGAACTGCCGTATAAGAAGATCTGCGAAGGAATCAGGGGGCTCGGCATATCTGAACTGCTCGAACTCGAGCTCGTCGACGTGTACGAAGGGGACAAGATACCGCCCGGAAAAGTGAGTCTGAGCCTGCGGCTGAAATTTCTTGATCGCGAAAGGACCCTTACGGTTGACCGCGTGCAGGGTTTCATCGATACTGTCACTTCATATCTAATCAATAACCACAATGCGGGACTGAGATCCATATGACTGAAACCAGAACTCAATCCGAGCCGACAGGCCTCGAGCGCTTCAGCCACCTGGAAGACAAGATCTTTCATATGGTAGAGGAGTTCAAGGCAGTCCGAAAAGACAATGAGAAGCTGCGGGCCGAGAACACTGATCTTAAGGATGAACTCGAGCTCATGCGGGAGGAGGAAGCCAGCCTTCGGGAAAATCTGGCGCAGTTCCAGAAGGAGCGGGAGGAGCTGCGCGAACGCGTGGAAAAGGCGCTCGGCCTTCTTGCCACGCTGGAAGCGCGGGAAACGGCTTAATAGCTGCACATGAGTAGAAGTTCACTTCCGGCGCGGGCCGGCCGGAAGTGAACTTGAAGCTGTTTCTGGTTGTTTCGTGCATAATCCCAGGACCAAGCCAATGAATGAACAGCCGGAACCCCGCTCAGTGCGAGTTAAGATCTATGATCGTGAATACGCCCTGGTCACCACCGGCGATCCCGAACGCCTGAGGCAATTATGCGCCGGTCTGGACAAGCGGATGCGGGAGATCGCCGATTCGACCGGTGCGGTCGACACGCTGAAGGTCGCGGTATTGACCGCTCTGAGTCTTGGCGATGATCTGCAGAGAGTCAGGGAAGAACTCCGCAGGCTTGACAATGCGGTTGGTCGCAAGTCGCTGTCCTGCATTTCTCTCATAGAGCGGTTGCTTTCGTAACAGGCGTATTTCTGCTCTACAGTGTAAACGGAAGATTGAACCGCTCGATGTTCAATGCGCGGCCCGTCGAAGGATCTATGTCGATGAGTACGCCGCAGATTTTCAGGTTCCCCGAGGCGGGCTCGAGCCTCACGGGAATCTGGGTCAGGAATCGTTCCAGTGCGAGATCAGGCACTGAGCCGATTACCGAGTCGTGAGGGCCTGTCATCCCGGCATCGGTGATGTAGGCGGTTCCGCGCGGAAGAATCCTCTCGTCCGCAGTCTGCACATGGGTGTGGGTTCCAATGACCGCGCTGACTTTTCCGTCGACGTACCATCCGAAAGCCTGTTTCTCCGAAGTTGCTTCCGCATGAAAATCGACGATGATTACCGGCGTCTGCTTCCTGATCTGCTCTATCGCCGAGAGCCCTGTCAGAAACGGGCAATCTATGGTTGCCATGAAGACCCGTCCCTGCAGATTCAACACTCCTATCCTGATCCCGCAGCTGGTGTCGCCGACGTAAATGCCCGTTCCGGGTGCGCCGTGCGGATAGTTGTGAGGCCGGAGGAGCCTCGGTTGTTCTGAAAGGGATGAAACGATTGCCCGCTTGTCCCAGATGTGGTTTCCCGACGTGAGCAGGTCGATTCCGGATCGCAGGAATTCATCGGCGATCTGCGGGGTGATGCCGAATCCGGCGGCTGCGTTCTCGATGTTCGCTATAGTGTAGTCCACCCTGTAATCGTGGATCAGTCCGCGAAGTTTTTCGTGTACGAGCCTCCGGCCGGGTTTGCCGAAGATGTCGCCCAGGAAGAGTGTTCGCATTTATCAGGTTCTCGCAAGCTCCAGAGAAAAAAATGCCCCCGCGCCGCCGTGTGGCAGATCTATTTGAACCTTGTTACCAAGGGGGTGTCCTCTGCTCCGCTTCAGGCAATCAAGTTCCCTCGGGAAAAGCTCGCACACCGCAAAGCAAGAAGAACTCCCGTCAAATAGACTGTTGGCTCAAATAACTGTTGCCATCACCAACATTGCAGGGGCTGACGACATGATGCCACAGATTGCGCAAAATTGCACAGATTTCAATTGCAGGTTTCGCCAGGACATTTCAGGTAAGTACGAGCATTCTGCCGGTATGAGACCGCGCGCATTTCTGCAGTTCCTCCGGCGTACCCTCGAAGACAATCTCTCCTCCGGCTTCACCACCTTCAGGACCCAGATCGATGATCCAGTCGGCGGTCTTGATCACTTCGAGATTGTGCTCGATCACGAGCAGGGAATTCCCGGCGCTCAGAAGCTTGTCAAAAGCGGCCAGAAGCTTGCGGATATCATCAAAGTGCAGGCCTGTGGTCGGTTCATCAAAGACGTACAGTGAATTGGTTGCACTCGATTGTGAGATGAAGGCGGCCAGCTTGATCCTCTGCGCCTCTCCCCCGGAGAGGGAAACGGCGGACTGGCCGAGCCGCAGATATCCCAGCCCGATTTCGTCGAGCACCTTCAGTTTCCGGATCAGACTGGTCCTGCCTGCGAAGAAACCGATGGCTTCGTGTACCGTCATGTCCAGCACGTCGGCAATGTTCCTGGATTTGTACCGGACTTCGAGCACGGAGCTTTTGAAGCGCTTCCCTTTACAGTCTTCGCATGTCAGTTCCACGTCGGCCAGAAACTGCATCTCCACCGTGACGGTGCCGTTCCCCTGGCACGTGGGGCATCTCCCGGCGTCAAGATTGAAGGAAAAGTGTCCCGGGCCAAAGCCTCGGCTCCGTGCGTCGCGCGTTGCGGCGAAGATCTGTCTGATGTCATCGAATGCTTTCGTATACGTAGCAGGGTTTGACCGGGGCGTCCTGCCGATCGGCGACTGATCGACCAGAATCACGTCTGAAATCAGATCCGTCCCTTTGATCGATCCGGTTCCGGCAGGGGTCTCCCTTGCTACTCCCTTGGCTCTCTTGATTGCCGAATAAAGGACATCGTGCACCAGCGTGGATTTACCGCTGCCGCTGACGCCGGTTATGCAGACCAGCATTCCGAGTGGAATCCGGACGTTCAAGTGCTTCAGATTGTGCCTGGATGCGTTCCTTATCTCGATGAATCTGCCGTTGCTCCTGCGCCGGAAGATAGGAACCGGGATCTTCATCTCCCCCTTCAGGTAACGGCTGGTGAGCGATTTCTGATCTTCGAGGAGCGCAGGATAGCTCCCCTGGAAGATCACTTCTCCCCCCTGTTCGCCGGCTCTGGGTCCGAGATCCACGATGTAGTCGGCCGATCGCATCATCTCCGGATCATGCTCGACCACCAGGACGGTGTTTCCGAGCGCTTTCAGGCTTTTAAGAATTTCGACAAGCCTGCGGCTGTCTCTCGGGTGAAGCCCGATACTCGGTTCGTCCAGCACGTACAGCGCTCCGACCAGCATCGAGCCGAGCGATGTCGCCAGCTGGATTCTCTGTGATTCGCCTCCCGAAAGGGTCGACGAGAGCCGGTCCAGCGCGATGTAGTCGAGTCCGACACGTATGAGCAGATCGAGCCTGTGGCGGATTTCCGCCAGAATGCGTTCGGCTATGGACTGCTGCTGCGGGGACAGTTCCAGATCCCGGAAGAATTCCGCGGCACGCGAAATCGTCATCCGGGTGACTTCGCTGATCGACTTCCCGTTAATCAGCACATCCCTCGCCTCGCGGCGCAGCCTGTCTCCCTGACAGGACAGGCAGGTGGCATGCCCGCGGTACCTGCTGATGAAGATGCGCACGTGCATCTTGTATTTCTTCTGCTCGAGATAATCGAAGAAGCCGAGAATTCCCGGGAAAATCCCGTGACCGTTTACGATCTTCTCCCTGTCCTTTTCATCCAGCTCGTTCCACGGAATGTCGGTACGGATTCCCTCACGGGAGGCAAACTGAAGCATCCGGGTCTGAAATCCGCGATACCGGGGCTTAGTCCAGGGATCGACGGCCCCCTGGGCGAGCGTTTTGGACGGATCCGGAATCACAAGATTCAGATCGAGCGTCAGCGTGTTGCCGAAACCCTGGCATTCCGGACACGCGCCGAAAGGATTGTTGAAAGAGAAGAGCCTGGGTTCCGGTTCCTGGTACGAGATGTGGCACAGCTGGCATTCGAATGCTTCACTGAACTTGAGCAGTGTACCGGCCGGGTGTCTCATCCAGCGGATGTCCGGATGCTTCTCCCTGATCATCCGTTCGGTATCGGATGAATCGTCGGAAAGCAGGAGCACCTCGACGCGGCCTTCCGAGTCCCTGCTGCAGATTTCAATTGAGTCCACCAGCCTTTTCCGGATGTCTTCCTGAACGATCAGCCGGTCTACGATCACGTGCGCTTCGGTACTCCTGCTCTTCTTCAGAGCGTCGACAGCATCGGACAGATCGACGGGTTCGCTGCCGATCAGAATCCGTACGTATCCCTGCTGCTGCAGACCCGGGAGCATGAGTGCGAGCCGTTCTGCGGTTCGGGACGACCTGCGTGATCCGCTTCGGGGAGTATCGGACGGCATCTCCAGGGGAAGGCGCATCAGCAGGTAAAGCCTCTGACCTTCGGGCAGCGACATTATAAAATCGGCGATGTTCTGGCACGTGTCCCTCTCGACGAGGCGCCCGCACTTGTGACAGTAGGTTGCACCGATACGGGAGTAGAGGAGCCGCAGATAATCGTTGATTTCTGTGACGGTTCCAACAGTGGAGCGCGGGTTGCGGGAATAGTTCTTCTGCCGGATTGCCAGGGCCGGGCAGATGCCTTCAATGTCGTCGACGTCGGGCCGGTCGATCCGCTCCAGGAACTGGCGCGCATAGGCCGAGAGCGAAGCGATGTAGCGCCGCTGTCCCTCGGCATAGAGGGTGTCGAAGGCGAGACTGCTCTTGCCGCTGCCGGAAACCCCCGTCACCACAGTGAGCGAGTTCAACGGGATTCTCACCGTGATGTCTTTGAGGTTATGAACCTTAGCGCCTCTTACGACGATGGCGTCCTGCTGTTCCACGACCGGTGCTCCCATAGCCCCTTTCGATCATGAGTAGGGAAACTCACAATGTTATTGTTCCGTGCCGCTCCCTGTCAACCGTGAGCGCGCGCTCGATCGGGGTTGCGGGACACTCTGGACGGATGTAATAATCTTGACCCATGCAACCGCCTAGAGTGTTGAACATAACCGCCGTGACGCCGTCTTCCGGAGTGCCGGGTGGCGAGGTGGTGATAGAGTGCCGCGGCTTCAATCCGGAGCTCTCTTCAAGAGTGCTCCTCGGCGACGTCGAAGCGCCTATAGTCTCGGCTTCCGACAACAGGATAATCGCGAGGCTGCCGGAGAACCCGAAGGGCCTGGGGCTGGCTCTGAAGGTAAAACGGACCTTGTCGGCCGTGTTTCCTTTCAACCTCGCGACGAGACTGGCCTCTGATCTGCATCCCGTTGCTAATCCGGTGGTTGCGCCTGACGGAAGCGTAATTACGACGATAAGCGGAAACCGGGGACAGCAGATTGCTCAGCCGCTGATCAAGGTGACAAAATCGGGCGACAAGATCCCTTTCAACTGCGAAATCATGAATCCTACCGGGCTGGCATTCTCGCCCGACGGCCAGCTGTACATCTCGAGCCGCAGCGACGGTACCGTGGTGCGTTACACCGGGTACGAGCATCTGGATGTGATCGCCGAAGATCTGGGAGTTCCGTGCGGCATCGCCTTCGATTCGAAGGGACTTCTGTATGTGGGAGACAGAACGGGAAGGATCCTGACCATCGATGCGGAAGGGAACAGGGATGAGTTCGCGCAGCTGGAACCGAGCGTATCGGCATACCACCTTGCGGTAGACTCGATGGATCGGCTGTACGTCACCGGCCCGACCTTCTCGGTCCGCGATTCGCTGGTCCGCTTTTCACGCAAGGGAGAGTTCGAGCACCTTGCCGGCGGGCTTGCCCGACCCCAGGGAATGGCCTTCCTCCCCAACGGCGACCTGCTGATCTGCACCGGATACGAAGGGAAGAAGGGCGTTTTTCGCTACTCGCTAAAGGACAAGTCACTTCAGCATTTCATCGCATCCCCGATACCGGTCGGCCTGGCGATTGCCGGACAGGACCTGTATCTGGCAACCGGCGACTCGATCTACCTGACATCGCTCCCCGGGACCTCGCAGGTGAACTGACCCGCAGTCAGCGTCTGACGAGCGACCTGTTGCGGAATACCTGCAGAAGTATCCACGGGCTTCGGAGTACAAGGTTCACAAAGAGCGACTTGTAAGTGATATGTCCTGAGATCAGGTTGTCGAGCAGCATCTGCACTGTGCCGCTGTAGCGGAGCGACTGCAGGGCGCGGCGCACGAAGCTGGCAAAGAAAACGGTTCCTCCATAGAACCTGTCTTTCCATGCGGCCGCACTCTCGAGATAGTATCTGAAGTCCGAACGCCATGCCGACTCATAGCTCGTGGGATCCCCCCGATCGAACGCCTGTGCGAGCAGTTCGGCGGACCGGAGTGCGTAGTAGATCCCTTCGGCTGTGATTGCATCGGTAAAGCCGGCGGCGTCTCCAAGCAGCGCCCAGTTCTTGCCGCAGACCCGCTGCCCGACCAGTGATTTTCTGCTCAAACTCGGTATTGTTGCGGCATAAAAACGCTTTCCTGCGTCTGCTTCGGGATGATGGATCTTTATGAATTCTTCGACGCGTTTTCGCAGGTCCGCAGCATTGGCCTGCGGCAGCGACTGGAGGATGCCTACTGAGGCCTGCCCCACCTGCGGGAAAGACCAGATGTAGCCCTGGAATCCGCTTTCCTGAAAAGAGATCAGGACCGTGCGCTCATCGGGTGAGCGGGGGATGGTGTAGCCGAGGGCCAGCGACAGATCGCCCGAGGCATAGTTGCCGACCAGCGAAGTGCGCACGAGGCTCTTGGTTCCGTCGGCTCCGATGAGATAATCCACGCCGGTTTCGCCGCCTGCGGTTCGTATCGACCAGCCGCCGTTGTCCCGGAAGAAGCCCAGAACACGTTCGGGTCTGAAATGCGCTCCGGCTGAAATGGCCCACTGACGAAGGCTCGATTCGAGGCTGAGTCTCGGGAAGATGTGGATCGGATGCGGCAGCGGCAGGTTGCTTGCATAGCCCTCGCGGGTGATCAGTCGTATGGAGCCGACTCGCGTATGTGGCAGAGGATGGTCGCTCAGCCATTTCATTTTCCGGAGAGCCTTGAACGTGACTCCTCCGCCGCACGGCTTTTCCTTCTCCACGCTGTCGTCAAACAGCACGACCTCATGACCCAGACGGGAGAGGAGCAAACCTGCATATGATCCCGCCACACGCGCGCCGATCACACCAATTTTCATATCTGACCCGAAGGACTTATTACGAATTGCATAGTACCACATAATGGAATCGTCCTGGTCGGCGGCCTTGCTCGGGTTGTGCACTTCCTGCATAATCACAGATCACCTTTACTGCCGGGGAAGGAGGATCGGTTGGACGGGAAGTTCAGCTTCGAGGTGCTGCATAAAGATGCGGGGACAAACGCGCGAAGGGGCGTGCTGCACACGAAGCACGGCGATGTCGCTACCCCTGTGTTTATGCCGGTGGGCACGGCCGGAGCCGTGAAGGCGATGCCGACCGAGTGGCTCGACACGCTCGATGTCCGCATTATTCTCGGAAACACATATCACCTGTATCTGAGGCCCGGTTATGAGCGGATCGAGCGGTTGGGGGGGCTCCACAAATTCATGTCGTGGAACGGCGCGATTCTGACCGACAGCGGCGGATATCAGGTCTTCAGTCACAGAGAGCTGCGGAGTATCAGCGAGGACGGGGTTCAGTTCCGCTCCCATCTCGACGGGAGCAGGAATTTCTTTTCGCCGGAAAAGGTGATTGACATCCAGCACGCTCTCGGTTCGGATATCGCAATGGTTTTCGACGACTGCACTGCCTATCCCACCGGCTATCCGGACGCCGAGGCTTCGATGGAACTCTCCACCCGCTGGGAGAGAAGATGCCGCGAGCGGTGGCGCAGATATGACGACGGGCGCCTGGCCCTTTTCGGGATTGTTCAGGGAAGCGTCTACCCTGATTTGAGGAGGCGCTCGGCTGAGGCCTTGAACGAGCTTGGGTTTTCGGGGATGGCGATCGGTGGGTTGAGCGTCGGTGAACCCAAGAGCCTGATGTACGAGATCGTCGAGAGTACGGTGCCCTCGCTGCCGTGGGACAAGCCACGCTATCTGATGGGAGTGGGGACGCCGGAAGACCTGATACGGTGCATCGCAATGGGGGTTGATATGTTCGATTGCGTGCTGCCTACCCGCAACGCCCGCAACGGATGTCTCTTCACCAGCAGGGGGCGCGTTTTGATCAAGAACGCCGCCTACGCGGAAGATGAAGGACCCGTCGATCCGGAATGCTCCTGTCCGACCTGCCGGAGATACACACGCGCGTATCTCCGGCACTTATTCCTTTCGGGAGAACACCTTTCGGCGGTGTACAATACGGTCCACAACCTGACCTTTTATCTTGACATGATTCGGAAAATAAGACACGCTATCGAGCTTGACGATTTTGGTAACTGGCTAAGGAGACTGGAGAAAAGGGATTGATGAATTCCGGGTTCTTCAGGCCCCGGCCGGGTGTCCAGCCCTGTACAACTCCTCCTGAATGCGACGAGAGGCAAGACGAATGGAAATTCCCACTCTGATGTTGCAGGATCCTGTGGTCAATCCTCTATTCCAGTTTGCACCAATCCTGATAATAGGGGTAATCTTCTATCTTCTGATCTTCATGCCGATGCGGAAAAGGCAAAAGAAGATTGAAGCAATGATTGCTGCGATCAAGAACGGCGACAAGGTCATCACCAGTTCCGGGATCTACGGCGTCATCGCCGGCGTCAAAGAGAAGACATTCATCCTCAAAATAGCCGATCAGGTGAAAATTGAGATTACGAAGAATGCAGTAGCAGGCCTGCAGGGTCCTGAAGAGACGCGGTAAAACCGTGGATCCGGTCGTCCGGCCGGGCGGTGTCAGGTCCTTCTGAATTTGAGAAAAACAAACTAGGTGGATTATGCAGAAGAATTTGAGATGGAAGCTCATCCTCGTCTTTGCGTTCCTGGCGATCTGTACCTACTACTTCGTCAGTCCGAAGGAGAAAGGTGCTCCTCTTCTTTCGAGGCTCAACCTGGGCCTTGACCTCAAGGGGGGAATACATCTGGTATTGCAGGTAATGACGGATGATGCTTTGAATCAGGAGCTGCTCCAGGACGGCGAAGCGATTTCGCGGGAACTGCGGTCCAAGAATATTCCTTTCGAGAGTTCGAAAAAGGGGGCCGGCTACTCGGTCGAAGTAACCGGTGTGGATGCATCCCGGCTGAACGAAGCCCGCGCTTTTCTCGAATCGAGATTCAAGCACAGATACGAGATCAGGAGCACGGGTGCCGGCGGAAAGACTGATTTCACCCTGACGCTCATGAGTTCGTATGTTCGGGAGACGCGCGAATCAACGGTGCGGCAGGCGCTGGAGACGATCCGCCGCCGTGTGGATGATCTCGGTGTGACCGAACCGACATTACAGATCTATGGAAGAAGCGATCAGGATATTCAGGACCAGATCATTGTGGAGCTCCCCGGAATCGATGATCCGGACAGAGTCAAGTCGCTGATCGAAAATACCGCCCAGCTCGAGCTGTGCCTCGTCAAGAAAACCGAAGGAGGTCCTTTCCCGAGCATTGAGGCCGCGGTCCAAGCCAACGGCGGCTATATCCCGGAAGACTATCGCGTCCTTCCCGAAGCGGGTGATCAGGGACAGGTTCAATACCTCGTCGTCAGCAAGATCCCCGTGATAACGGGGAAGGATGTCAAGACGGCACGGCGCGGTCAGGATGCCAACGGTGCCCCACTGGTGAATTTCTTTCTGAACGCCGATGGCGCGGGGAGGTTCGCGGAAGCTACCGGCCGACACATCGGCGAGAATCTGGCGATTGTTCTGGACAACGTCGTGAAATCAGCCCCTGTCATCAGAGGAGAGATCGAGGCCGAGGGGGTAATCGAGGGACGTTTCTCAGTACGGCAAGCCGAAGACCTGGCATTGTTGCTGCGCTCGGGAGCGCTGCCGGCTTCGCTCAACGTCCTGGAAGAACGGACAGTCGGCGCGTCGCTTGGAGCCGATTCCATCAGATCAGGCATTCTTGCCTCGCTTATCGGCTTCAGCATAGTCGTGGTAGGGATGCTCGCGTACTACAGGCTTTCGGGACTGAATGCCATCTGGTGTCTGATAGCGAACCTTTTGATTCTGCTTGGATTCATGGGCGCAGTGGGCGCCACCCTGACGCTGCCGGGAATCGCGGGAATAATATTGACGATCGGGATGGCGGTCGACGCGAATATCCTGATCTTCGAGAGAATCCGCGAGGAGCTGCGCGCCGGCAAGACTGTAAGGGCGGCCGTCGACAACGGCTTCACCAAGGTGCTCGGGGCGATTCTCGACTCCAACATCACCACCTTTATTGCCGCTGCCTGCCTCTTTCAGTTCGGCACCGGCCCGATTCGCGGATTCGCTGTGACGCTTGCGGTGGGATTGATTGCGAACGTGTTTACGGCAACTTATTTCTCACATCGCCTGTTTGAGTTGATGCTCGGGCAGCGCAAAGTCGAAACTTTATCAATTTAGGTGGAACCTAAGGGCACTGGACGGGGTCAAAAGTATTCGGAAGTTCCGGTAAGCCCATCCGGGAGATTGTTCGTGGAAATTCTAAAAAATGTCTCAGTCGACTGGTTGAGCAAGAAATGGCTGTTCGTCGGCACCTCTTTGTTTCTGATATTGCTGGGAGTTGCCGGTTATGTCCTGCATGGTGGCTTCTCTTTCGGGGTTGATTTCACGGGGGGTACCATCATTCAGGTCAAATTCAAGGAAGCTCCGGACCTGGATGTCCTGCGCGAGTCACTGAAGACAGAGGCCGTTTCGGCTCCTCTGATTCAACGGTACGGCCGCGCGGATGAGAACGAAATCCAGGTGCGCATGCAGACCGCCTTTGAAGGGCAGGATCTGGAAGCGGGCCGCAGGGAAATGACGGATGCGCTGCGGCAGGCGTTCGATCCGGAGCATGCCGACACAAGCAAGATCGACTTCAATAATGTGGGTTCGGATGCACTCTACACTTATCTCATTAACTCCGATCCCGACAATCTGAAAGCCCAGAACAAGACGTTTTCTGAAATGGAGACCCACTACAGGACGGTCGCGCAGTCACTGCTTGACTACAGGAATGTCAAAGGAGCCGGGATCGTGAATTCGCTGGACGATCTCAGGAATGCGTCCGGAGTCTCGCAGACTGTGGTCGACAGCCTGAAGAACGGCTTCTATGCCGGTTCTTTCGCCATCAAGAAGCTCGACAGAGTGGGGGCCGTGGTTGGAGCCGACCTCCGCCGGAGGGCACAGTGGGCGATTGGCCTTTCGTTTCTGGGCATGCTGGTGTATATCGGCTTCCGGTTCAAGCCTGTATACGGAGTGGTCGCCGTAATCGCGCTTCTGCATGATGTGGTGGTTACGGCCGCGTTGTTTGCGCTTACAACCAAAGAGGTGTCTTTGACGGTGATTGCGGCTTTTCTCACCCTGATAGGATATTCGATCAATGACAAGATCGTGATTTTCGACAGGGTCAGAGAGAACCTGCGCTTCATGCGTAAAGAGTCTTTTTACAAGATACTCAACCTCAGTATTAACCAGACTCTCGCCAGGACCATAATGACCGGCAGCATGACCTTTCTTGCTGTTCTGGTCATTCTGCTTTTTGGCGGTGAGGTTCTGAATGGCTTTGCATTCGCTTTGACTGTTGGTATCCTGATCGGCACTTACTCGTCGATAGGAATTGCATCCCCTATCGTGGAGTGGTGGTACCGCTCGGTAGGGCAGAAAACGAAGCGAAGAGCTGCCTAACCTGACACTATGCCCGTTATCGCGTGTGGATTGCCAAAAGGGATTGAAAATCAAAAAAATACGGGCGAAAAAAGTCTTGACAGTTTTTCTGACGCGATATTAAGATCGGGGCCTCGAATTCACCGCAGCAAAGCCCAGCCCACTGCTAAGGCCCACGGGCAGTTTACGAGGGGGACACATGTTTGAAGACGCACAAATCATAAGCAAAGGGGATACCGGCAAGCGACTTGCGACGATGGTAATGTCGATCGTCGTTCATTTCGCTTTGATCATCACCATGGTGATCGTCCCGCTCTGGTTTTTTGTCGAATTGCCGGAAGGGGAGTTACTGACGTTCCTGATAGCGCCGCCGCCGCCGCCACCGCCGCCGCCGCCGCCACCACCGCCACCGACAAATGTTCAGCCGAAAGTGACCAGGACCGCGGTCGTTGATCCCACCCAGTTCATTGCTCCTACAGAAATTCCTAAAGAAATTCCGCCTCCAATGGACGATGCTCCGGTTATCGGAGTGAGCAACATTGTAGGAGGGATTCCCGGCGGAGTCCAAGGTGGAGTTGCCGGCGGAATACCTGGAGGAGGGTTAGGGAACCTGCTGTCGAGCGTTGCGCCGGTGGCGCCGCCGCCGCCACCGAAGCCGGTGAAGCGCGAAGCGCTCAGAGTCGGCGGCAACGTCCAGGAATCAAAACTGATCAGGAAAGTCGAGCCTGTCTATCCTGAATTGGCGAAGCGCGCACGCGTTTCCGGCGTCGTCATCCTTGTGGTGACTGTCGACGAAGAAGGCAACGTGACAGATGTGCGGGTCACCCGTGGTCATCCGTTGTTGAACGATGCGGCAACAGCTGCCGTGAAGCAGTGGAAATACTCTCCGACTACGTTGAACGGAGAGCCGGTTCCAGTAATCGCCACCGTGACTGTTATTTTCAACTTGAAATAGTTTCCCAAATTAAATCGGAGGTTAGAAATTCGATGGGACAAATGAATATCCTTGAATTATGGAATGCAATGGGCTGGATTGCGAAGGGTGTGGTTATCATCCTTCTTCTCCTGTCGGCCTACTCTATCAGCGTGATGATCGAAAGGTGGCTCACCTATCGCAATGCGCGCAAACAGTCACGGCTTTTCACCCCTGCTGTGGCCGAATGTTTGAAAGATGGAAAGATCGACGAAGCGATCGCCCTGGGCGAACAGTACAACAAGAGCCATCTGGCGAAAGTCCTTGTGTCCGGTCTGCATGAACTCCAGGCCCACGCAAAGAGCAAAGATATTCCGGGCGAGAGCATTGAAGCTTCGAAGCGGGCGCTTGAAAGGGCGACTGCAATCGTGATTGAAGACTTCAAGCGGGGTCTCGGCGGGCTGGCGACGATCGGATCGACCGCTCCGTTTGTCGGACTGTTCGGTACGACCATCGGTATTATCAACGCATTCACCGGGATGAAGACTGAAGAGACCGCGGGTATCGCCGCCGTCGCGGGTGGTATTGCAGAAGCGCTGGTTACCACTGCGTTCGGTCTGTTTGTCGCGGTTCCTGCTGTTTGGGCATACAACGCATTCACCAACAGGGTCGAAACGTTTACGGTCGAGATGGACAACTCATCCTCGGAACTGATCGACTATTTCCTGAAGAGACGGAGTGAGACTCGTGGCTAGACGGAGAAGCATAAGCGGCAGCGTCTCTGCGGATATCAACGTCACTCCGATGGCGGATATCATGCTCGTGCTGCTGATCATCTTTATGATCACGACTCCTCTTCTGCAGAGCGGCATCACAGTCAACCTTCCGAAGGCGAAGAACCCCCTCGATTCGCCGGAAGCCGAAAAGAACACGGCGATCGTTGTGGCTCTCAACCGCGAAGGAAGGCTCTACTGGAAGAAGACTCCGATCACGGACAACGAACTGTACGAGACATTGGTGAAGCAGTTCTCGGGCGGGGAGATAGGCCGGGAGATGTTCCTGAAGGCCGATCAGGCCTTGTCGTATGGCCGCGTGGTTGAAGTTGTCAACAACTGCCGTAGAGCGGGAGTTGAGCGCATCGGCTTGATGGCCGAGAAGGAAGAGTAGATAGCAGACACCTCTGATCTGAGTCAGAGGTGTTTACTATGTCGGCAGTTCAGGACGTATCGCCATGGCGGGGCGGAACTCGATCAAGACCGGGCGCTTGTCCCGATTTGCCGGGATGCGCCGAGACGGTGTACGAACGCGCATCCCCCGGCAATATGATGCACCCGCAGGGCGGCTCGAAGCACACCCTGGCTGTCTGAGAAAGAAAGGGAACCACTTATGTCAATGAGTGTTGGTAGTGGCAAAGGCCCGAAGTCTGATATCAATATCACGCCGTATATTGATATTCTCCTGGTGCTTCTCATCATCTTTATGGTTATAACTCCCATTCGTCCTCTGGATTTGGACATTAAGGTGCCCCAGGCAGCGGATCCTTCATTAGAAGGAGTAGTCGACCCTAATGTGATCGTCGTTTCCATCGGCGAATCCGCCCGGATTGCCATCAATAACGAGGAAACGACCATCAGCCAGCTCGGAGGAAAGCTTCAGGAGATCTACAGCAAACGGGCGAACAAGAATATGTTTGTCAGCGCAAGTGCAAAGTTGCCCTATAGCGATGTGGTCCGAGTCATCGACATCGCCAAAGGGGCTGGAGTGGGAGATATCGGTCTGCTAACGGAAGAAATCCAATAGCTCCGGACTCGCGTTCAGTTAACCAATAGTATGGAGGCCACAATGAGGCTGAATGTCAAGTGGCTAACCGCCTTGATTATCCTAGCTGCGCTCCCCATGTCCGGCTGCGGTTTCATGCAGAAACTCCGGGCGCGGGATAACGTCAACAAGGGTGTGAAGGCGTTTACCGATCAAAAATACAGTGCGGCTGCACAATACTTCGAAAAGGCAATCGAACTGGATCCGGAGTTCGAGACTGCTCGCATGTATCTGGCGACAACCTATACCTCTCAGTTCATTCCCGGCTCGGCTGATCCGAAAAGCGAAGAGATGGGCCAGAAGGGTATCTCGACGTTCAAGGAGATCGTGGACAAGTGCAAGGATCTCTCGAGCGAGAACTGCAAGAACGCAATGCTCAGCATCGCCAGCCTGTACTATCAGATGAGGCAGTACCCTGAGTCGAAGGAGTGGTGCAACCGGATCCTTAAAGTCGACGGCAGCAACGCGGAAGCGTATTACCGTATCGCTGTTATCGATTTTGACGATACCTTCGAGAAGACCGGGGTGCAGGGTGAAATGGTCAGTCTGATGACGCAGGAGGAGACGGAAGAGGCTCTTAAGAGTATCGAAGAGGGGCTCACCTGTCTTTCGAAAGCGCTGGAAATCGATCCTAACCATTCCGACGCCATGGAATATCAGAACCTCCTCTGGAGGGAGAAGGCCAAATTTGAAACAGACGAAGACGTCAAGGCCGATCTCATCCGACAGGCTGACCTGGTATCTCAAAAGGCTCTGGTTCTGAAGCTGAAAGCCCAGGAAGAAAAGGCTAAACGTCCGAAGAGACTTGGAGTCGGCGGAACATAATCGAATCCGGGTTTTTACGCTGGTTGAAGTCTGACGAGATGTGACTCTGAAGGGGGCGGTAATTCGCCCCCTTTTTTTGTTGGTGCGCCCGGCAGGGCGCACCAACAACGAGGGCGGATTGGCGATCGAACATTCGCGCGGCTGAAATGGGTAGACCATGGGTGATCGAAAAATCGGCCTTGCGATCAAAGGTGTCTTTTGTTGAGGAACCTCGATGTTCTATAATCATCTAATCGCTGGAAGCGCCTGGATCACATGATACGTTTCGAGGACCTCGCAGAGAAAGTCAGCCGCTACCATCCCGACGCCTCCCTTGAATTGATACAGCGCGGGTACGTCGTCTCCGCCAAGTACCATAAGGGGCAGGTGCGGATGAATGGGGAGCCCTACCTTACGCATCCGCTCGAGGTTGCGAACATTCTCGCCGAGCTGAAGCTGGATGTGGTGACGGTGACCGCAGGGCTGCTCCACGACGTGCTGGAAGACACCCTGATTCCGCCCGAGGAAGTGAGGCGGCAGTTCGGCGATGAAGTCTACCAGCTTGTCGACGGCGTTACGAAAATAGCCCACGTTTATCTTACCTCCAGCCATCAGAAGCAGGCCGAAAACTTTCGCAAGATGCTGCTGGCCATGGTGAGCGATATTCGGGTGCTTTTCGTCAAACTGGCGGACAGGCTGCACAACATGCGCACTCTGCAGTACCTGTCTCCGGACCGCAGAGAGCGTATTTCGCTCGAAACGCTCGAGATCTACGCACCCCTGGCTCACCGCCTCGGGATGGCCAAAATACGTGGGGAACTGGAGGATCTGGCATTCAGTTTCCTCGATCCGGTCGCATTCCAGAACACTGTTGCCCAGATCGAAACCCGCCGTGCAGTGAACCAGGACTTCATCCAGGAAGCGGAGCGAAGCATTGCCCGGGAACTGGCCGAGCACAACATCCCGGCCAGGCTGGAAAGCCGCATCAAACGCATCTACGGTGTTTATACCAAGATGAAGCGGCAAAGGATCAGTATCGACGAGGTGTTCGATTTCATTGCCATAAGGGTGATCACCGACAGCGTCAGTAACTGTTACACGATTCTCGGGATACTACACAACCTCTGGAAGCCGGTTCCCGGCCGAATCAAAGACTACATCGCCATCCCGCGTCCGAACCTCTACCAGTCACTCCATACCTCGGTCATCGGGAAAAACGGGCAGCCCTTCGAAATCCAGATACGGACACACGAGATGCACCGGATAGCAGAAGAAGGAATAGCCGCTCACTGGAAGTACAAAGAAGGGAAACTGGGGACCGTCGAAGGGGAGGAGCAGTTCCGCTGGCTGCGTCAACTCATTGAATCTCAGCGGGATGTCAGCGATCCCAGGGAATTTTTAAGCAACCTGAAGGTCGATCTGTACCCGGATGAGGTCTACTGCTTCACGCCGAAGGGCGAGGTGGTGACTCTTCCTCGTGACGCCACACCCGTGGATTTTGCCTATGCGATCCATACGGAAATCGGTCATCACTGCGTGGCTGCAAAGGTGAATTCCCGCATAGTGCCGCTGCGGCACAAACTCAGGAATGGGGAAATCGTCGAAGTCGTGACTGCCAAAGACGCCTTTCCGAACCGCGACTGGCTCGCGTTCGTCAAGACGGCCCGGGCGCGCGGCAAGATCAAGCACTGGATCAACCAGCGCGAAAAAGAGGACGCCGCTGAACTGGGCCGGAAGCTGATGGAGAAGGAGTCGCGCAAGTTCAAGACGAGCTGGAAAAAGGTCCTGCTCATGAAGGAACTCGGAGACGTAGTCGGGGAGTGCGGGCTGCAGAAGTTGGAAGACATTTACCCTGCTGTAGGTTTCGGCAAGATATCCCCACGTCAGATCCTTTCCCCGCTTTTTCCCGACCTCACCCCACCGTCGGACGCGAAGCCCAGACAATCCGCCCTCCCGGCCATGGTTCGGAGGGTGCTGGGGCAGGCCGATGCCGCGATCACGATCAAAGGGCAGGACGGTCTCCTGGTTTACCGCGCGAAGTGCTGCAACCCGATACGGGGTGACGATATCGTCGGCTATATCACACGCGGGAAGGGTATTTCGGTCCACACGACTTCCTGTCCCAACCTGGTCAATTTTCTCGGTTCTGACAGGCTGACAGATGTCGAATGGGTGAGTGTTCCCGGAGAGGAGTGCTTTTGTGTCAGGCTTGCGATTTCGGTGGAAGACAGGCAGGGGATCCTGGCCGATATCACATCCGCGATATCCAACCTCAAGACCAATATCCGCGAATCCCACTCCTCAAGTGATGCGGAATCGGGAAAAGGCGTCGTCGAAATCACTGTTGACATATCGGATGTAAAGCACCTGCAGAAGGTGATCCAGGGCCTGAAGGCGATACGGGGCATTCAGGAGGTCGAACGTGTCAGCCGGATTCCCTGAGGAGTCGAGCCACCAACCCCACTGAATTCTTGACTATAGGGTGCCGGGTTGATAATATTCGCCCCTTTGATGGGAGTTATTCATTATGCCGATGCAGTGTTACGTTTGTGCGAAGAGCCCGATATTTGGTCACACAATCTCCCACGCTCATAACATCAGTTCGCGTAAATTCTATCCGAACCTCCAGAGCGTGAAAATCATAGAGAAGGGCACGGTGAAACGTGTCCGGGTATGCACGCGCTGCCTCAGGTCCGGTAAGGTCCAGAAAGCCGTTTAGGCTGTCGCGATTACCTCTATCTCCACCAACGCCTCTTTGGGAAGTCGTGCGACCTGGACGGTTGCACGGGCGGGTCTTGTCTCCCCGAAGTATTCTCCGTAAACGTTGTTGAAGGCTGGAAAATCGTCGAGGTTCGCCAGATAGACGGTGGTCTTGACAACTTTGGCCAGCCCGCTCCCCGCCGCATCGAGTATGGCTGAAATGTTCTGCAATACCCGGCGGGTCTGAACCTCGATTCCGCCTTCCGCGACCAGGCCCGTCTCGGGGTCCATAGGAATCTGACCCGAGACAAAGACAAAGCCGCCGGAGCACACAGCCTGAGAATACGGGCCGATCGGGGCCGGCGCTCCCTTCGTCTCGACAATGCGATTCATTCTTCCCTCCTGTTCATACCAGATCTTCTCCGCCGTCGATTCTGATGACGTTTCCTGTAACCCACGTTGAGTCGCACATGGCCATGGCTGAGAGAAATTCTGCCACGTCTTCAGGTTGTGTCAGGCGTTTTCCGGGGTTGTATTCAACTGCCCGGGCAAACATCACGTCGCTTCCAGGGATTCTCCTTGCGGCAGGGGTATCGGTGACTCCCGCCTGAAGGGCATTGACCGAGATGCCGGAAGGTGCGAGTTCAACCGCCAGCTGGCGTACATGCGATTCCAGTGCCGCTTTTGCAGCCGAGACGGCGCCATAGGAAGGCCAGACCCTGTGGCTTCCGGCGCTGGTCAGGGCGAAAACCTTAGATCCCGTGGGCAGGAGTTCCGCATCCAGAAGATCCTGAGTCCAGTAGACCAAACTGTGCGCCATGACGTCCAGGGTCATGTTTATGTCCGCGGGTCTAATCCGGTCTGCACCGTCGGCTACATAGGGCTTCAGGGTCCCGAATGCCAGCGAGTGAAGGAGCAGGCGTATCCCGCCGGTGTCCGCTTCCCGGCAGGCCTGAATCACTTCCGCACGGCGGGAGGGATCGGACGCGTTTACGTTGAAGAACAGCGCCCGGCGTCCCGTCTTGCGTATCTCGGAGACTACCCGGTCTGCATTTGCGGCAGTGCTCCTGCGGTCGAGATGCACCCCCGCGATATTGAAACCTCGCCTCGCCAGAGCAAGTCCGGCGGCGGCTCCGAAGCCGCTGGAAGCCCCGAGTATCAACGCCCACTTCTGCAAATTCCCGTCAGCCAAGAATGCCTCCTTCCACTGAAAAAAGCCGCATCATATCATCGAAGAACATGGCCCTGCATCCTGCGAATCTCGATTACGCTGATATCCAGAGTCATGGTAGGATAATGTTTTCAAAGAACGCTGAAAATTGTTACTCAATCTCCGTTTTTCCAATTATATACATTGACGGCAATCCGGAGATCCACTCCGATACGAAAGAAAGGGCGCAATGGCAGACGACCGGATCAACAGGAACAAAGCAATCGATATGGCGCTGACTCAAATCGAGAAGCAGTTCGGCAAGGGCTCGATCATGCGCCTGGGGGATAAGATCGATACGACGGGTGTCAAATCCATATCGACCGGTTCGATTTCATTTGACGCGGCGCTTGGAGTCGGAGGATTCCCCAAAGGGCGTGTGGTCGAGATCTACGGTCCCGAGTCGAGCGGCAAGACCACAATAGCTCTTCACGCCATTGCGCAGGCGCAGAAGAACGGAGGGGCCGCCGCGTTTGTCGATGCTGAACACGCCATGGATGCGAGCTATGCGAAAATGCTGGGAGTCAACACGGATGAGTTGCTCGTGTCGCAACCCGACAGCGGGGAACAGGCGCTCGAAATTGCCGAGGTGCTCGTGCGCAGCGGGGCGCTCGACATACTGGTCATCGATTCCGTCGCCGCCCTGGTGCCTAAGGCGGAACTCGAAGGGGAGATGGGCGACTCCCTCCCGGGACTGCAGGCCCGCCTGATGTCTCAGGCATTGAGGAAGCTCACCGCGATTGTCTCGAAGTCAAACACCTGCATGATCTTCATCAACCAGATACGGGAGAAGATCGGCGTCATGTTCGGCAACCCGGAGACCACTACCGGCGGGCGCGCGCTGAAGTTCTACTCTTCAATCCGGGTCGACATCCGGAGGATCGGGTCGATAAAGGAAGGCGACGTGGTTGCCGGGAGCAGGACACGTGTCAAGGTCGTGAAGAACAAGCTTGCGCCACCGTTCAGAGAAGCCGAGTTCGATATCATGTACAACCAGGGCATCTCTTATGAGGGAGATCTTCTCGATCTGGCGGTCGAGCGGAAACTTGTCGAAAAAGCCGGCGCCTGGTTTTCGTATAAAGGGGAAAGGCTCGGGCAGGGACGCGAGAATGCAAAACAGTTCCTGCGTGATCATCCCGAGATAACCCAGACGCTGAACACCAAACTGCGCGAGATTCTGGGCCTGGTCAAGCCGGCCGCAGCTGCCGAGAGCAAGACTACCTGAATGAGGGTCGTCACTCCTCTTCGACAGGGACAACGAGGACGGAGCGATCGACGCCATTCAGTACCTGGAAAGTCACGTCATCGAACTTGAACAGTGATCTCACCCGAGGACCGTGCCCGCCGACGACGATCAGATCGTGCTTTCCCTCACCGGCTTCGGCTACGATCCCCTCAGCCGGTGTGGCTGCCTGGCGTATCCGGACAGCTCCACTGATATCCAGTCCCCTCAGGGTGGCGGAAGCCCTGTCGAGATGCTCTCGCGCGACGCTGCTCAGGTCTCCGTTTCCGGTGATATGCAGCAGTGTCACCGAGGCGTTGAGCCGCCGCGCAAGTCTCCCCCCCACCCTCACGTCATTCTTGCCCGGTTCCCCCGCCGCAGTGCAGATCAGGATGTGCTGCAGCTCCTTCCGCTTTTCCCTCGCCACCAGCAACGGGGTAGTGCAGCACTCCAGCAGTTCCATCAGCATGGTATTGGTGCAGCTTCCGGCATCCAGAACCAGAAGGTCGTATAGGCCGTCCTGCTGCATCCGGATCAAGTGTTCCGTTGCATTTCCGGTCCGGATCTGGATGTCCGGCTGATCGAAACTCTGCACCAACTCGTCTTTGCTGAAAAGTCTATCGAGCTCGTCAGCGGATTCGCGGTTTTCTGCTACCCCCAAAAGGGTAACCTGCGCGTTGATTCGTCCGGAGAGATCGCGCGCGAATCCGAGGCAGGCTCCGGCTTCTTCCGGTTCCTGCTTTCCGACATAGAGGAGCATTCTCAGGTGCGGCTCTTCCAGTATGTGCCAGGCGCGCAGTCCAACCCAGACACGCTCTCGGTTGAGACTCGTTTCAGCCGGGACGGTTGCGTCCACCAGAAGCCCTTCTTCACCAAACGGCACCCTTGGCGAAACCTGCCGGGTTTCCGGCAGGTGCGGCAGCTTTACACGCACCCGCTGAAACGCGCCCGAAAAGATCCGCGATATGATCTTCCCTTGCCCTACAACCGGAATTCCGGAATCCGGCATCTCTTCGCTGATGACCACCTGCTCCGGCCGGAAAAGCACCTGTGCGCGCTCCCCGTCTTTGTGCGCCGATTCAGGGGGTATCGGCAGTGAAAGGGAGCCGAAGCGCGCCTGGCCGGATCCGGCTTTCCCAACCAGAATTGTGCCTGCCCCGAGGAATGTTGCGACAAATAGAGATCGGGGTCTCGAGTAGAGGGCTTCGGGACGGCCGGTTTCCAGGATACGGCCTCTGTCGATGACTCCGATGCGGTCGGCAAGTTCGAATGCCTCTTCCTGGTCATGGGTGACCAGGATCGTGGTGACCTTGAGTCTGCGCTGCACCTCTTTGAGGCTGCGGCGCAGCTGAGTCCGGATTCGGGAATCGAGGGCCCCGAAAGGTTCGTCAAGCAGCAGGACATTCGGTTCGTAAGCCAGCGCGCGGGCCAGGGCCACCCGCTGCAGCTGCCCTCCCGAGAGCTGATCCGCATACCGTTGATCCAGTCCGGCAAGCCCTACCATGTCCAGAAGCTGTTCGCGCCTGCGCGCACGTTCCTCGACGGATATCTTCCTGATCTTCAGTCCGAACTCCACATTCTGCGCGACGTTCATGTGACGAAAGATGGAGTAGTTCTGAAATACGAAGCCCGCTCCACGTTCCTGAGGAGGAAGATGTGTCACGTTTCGGCCGTGCAGCAGGATCTGTCCCTCGTCCGGCTGAAGCAATCCCGCTATCAGCCGCAGAATCGTGCTCTTGCCGCTGCCGCTCGAGCCGAGGAGAACGAAGAACTCGCCGTTGGCCAGTTCCAGCGAGACCTGATCAACCACAGAATGGTTTCCGAATAGTTTCGTCAGCCGGTCTAGAACGATGGACATCAGCAGCTCCGTGCGGGTTCAGATAACACGCTCCCCCGTGTAGCGGAAGAGGAAGAAGAAGAGAACGAACGACAGAAGGGCGAGGGCCGCCGCCACTGCATTGGCCGTCTCGATATTTCCTGCTTCGAACTGCGCGAAGATAAACAGGGGGGCCGTTTGGGTTCTGAGTCGCAGGTTTCCCGACACCAGGACTGTTGCGCCGAATTCCCCCAGCGAATGGGCGAATGTGAGCAACGTTCCGGTGAAAAGTCCCTTGCGCAGGGCGGGCAGGATTATGTGAAAGAAAGTCTGCCACCTGCTGGCGCCGATCGTATATGCAGCCTCCTCGTAGGTGCTTTCCAGCTCGTCGAGCAGAGGTTTTATTGTGCCGAGCATATATGGAAACGTCACTACCAGGTGTGCCAGGAGCACTCCGACCGGAGAGAACATCGGTTGCAGACCCAGCGGCTGCAGCATCTGCCCCAATAAACCGATCGGTCCCCACAGAAGCAGAAGAGATGTCCCGATCACTACGGTCGGAATCGCAACCGGCAGGTTCACCATGATCGTCAGGGAGCGTTTTCCAGGAAACCTGTACTTGCTCAGCACATACGCCGCGAACGTGCCGACGAACGCGTTTATGGCCGCTGTGGCAAAGGCGATGAGCAGGCTGAAACGGAACGCAAACTGCGCATCCTGCGAAGACAGCGCGCGCAGAAATGCTCCCGGCCCGCCGCGGAAGGCAAAGATGAAGACGGCGGCGATGGGCATCAGGAGCAAAGGCATCAATACCAGCACCAGGAGTCCCAGTGGAAGCGCGTTTCTGCCCGATATGTTTCTTCCTGTTGTGCCTCTCATCATCTCCCGCGCCCCAGTTCTTTCAGAACCTGTTCCTTCCACACATGGTCCACGATTTCACGCTTCGCCTTCTCCCAGCCTCCCAGATCGGCGACCGTGAACGGATCGGCGATTTGTCCGAAGACCGGGTTCGACTCGTTTATGCGATCATTCACGCTGCGAAATCCGGTCCGGGTGAACAGGGTCTGAGCCCTGTCGCTCCACAGAAAATCAACGAAAGCGTTCACAATATTCCTTTGATCAGGCTGAATGTTGCGTCTGACTACCACGAGGACGTGTTCAGTCAGGATCGTGCTGTGGGGGTAGACAATCTCAAAATCCAGCCGTCCATGCATCCTGTCCCACAGAAGTTCCTGCTCGTATGTAATGAGTGCGTCGCCGAAACCATTTTCAAACTGCATGCGGGCGGCGCGGGCCGAATGTGCCTGGGCGACAACATTGCGCCATATACCCTTGAGGGTTTCGAGGCCGGCCTGATGTGGCCGGTCAGGATGCATGCGCATTCCCGCCCCGTATTCGGCCAGGATGGCCCAGGCGGCTCCGCCCGATGTCAACGGATCAGGATGCACTATCCTGATTCCCGGGCGCGCCAGATCAGAGAAGTCCCGGATGTTCTTCGGATTGCCCTTGCGGACAAGAATCACCATCGGGGTGCGGTTTACGATTCCTCCATGAGGCAGGCTTTCCCAGGATTCCCTGGAAACCAGCCCTTTGTCTGCGAGGCGCTGCGCATCGAGTTCCAACGAAAGGAGCGCCAGCTGCGCCGGGACACCCATAATCAACTGATTGGTGACTGTCCCCGAACCCGCAAAGGAACTGATGAATTCTACATGTTCCCCGCTGGCCTCCCGCCATGTGTCCTGAAAAGCCGGAAAAACAGTGCCGTTCATCGACTCTTCCAGGATGCTGAAGCCGTAGAACGTCACGGTGACCGGCGGTCTCGCCTGCCACGGCATCCACGGCCAGACGGCGTACCCGAACAGCAGTATCCAGAACATCGAGGGAAACCACGTCCGCATCTGCCGGGCGAGGATACGCCGGTCGAAATTCAGTTTTTCCGTCCACCGCCTCACACGAATTAGCTTAATTGTAGCAAGATACAGGTTCAAGGGACCCCCCTCCCCCTTGAACCTGAGGGGCGATACCAAATACAATACAGGATGCGCCGGAGCCGGACAGGCAATCGCGGCCCTTCACGGGTCGAGGAAAGTCCGAACTCCACAGGGCAGTGTGCCTCGTAACGCGAGGGAGGGGCGACCCTACGGAAAGTGCCACAGAAAATACACCGCCTCTTTGAGGTAAGGGTGAAAAGGTGCGGTAAGAGCGCACCGCGCGGCTGGTAACAGCGGCGGCAGGGTAAACCCCACACGGAGCAAGGTCAAATAGAAAAGCTGTCCCGAAAGGGACTAAGGACGGCCCGTCCGATGCTTTTGGGTAGACTGCTAGATCCCGGGAGTGATCCCGGGACCAGATGAATGATTGCCATCTTCACTTTGTGTGGAGAAACAGAATTCGGCTTACGGACGACTCCGGCGCATCAACCTTCACTGCACGGATTTGATTTTCCCGACAACGCGTCCAAGATTCACCTTGGCTTCGAACTGGACGGGGAGTCTTCGGTGATCTGCCGATAGCCACAGCTTGAAGTCACCTTTCGCTCTGAACAGTCCGCCTTTCAGAGCCGTCGTATTGGTCTTCCATGCCGTCATTTTGCCGAGCGGGACGTTGACGTTTTCCTTCTTCTCGACCGTCACCTGCACTTCCTGGATCTTGTCGTCATTCGCAACAACGAAAATCTCGCTGTGATTGATATCCAAGTGCATTTTTCGGAAAAGGTAGACGGCCGAGAGAGGATCGTGAACGCAGGCCGGGATGTTGTCCTTCGTTTCGTCCCTCCTGAGGATCGGCGGGTTCGGGGCCTCGTCGACTTCACGGATGTGCAACTGCCGCGTTTCGGGCATGTACTCGACATCGACCTGGCGTTTCCTTTTCCCTTCGCGAATCTTTTCCGAAACCGTCATCGTGCAGAACGTGTCGGGGTCGGTCAAAAGCACGAATTCGTCATCGATCTTCATCCCCGCCATCCTCATCAGCCTGCCGCTGGAGCGGGCCTTGAAGATGATCTTCAGGGCTTTCCGGTTCTTGTGCCGAGTCGTTTCGGCAAGCAGGACCTCGACTTCCCCCGCTTCCATCGAAGGCAGAAAAAACATGTACCACGGAGGATCCCATTCGACCTTGTAGACGAGCCGTTCCCCGACCGTAAATGGCGACGGACTGTCAGCCATAGGTGATGTCGCCGGGATGAAGAATGCCACAAGCAACAAGCCGTACAGAAGCGATCGCTGTGCCATCAGTGATTTCCCAGACGCCGGATTACTGCGTCAAATACCTCGTCCACCGAGACGTCCATGCACTCGTTTTTCGTGGGACACGTCCTGCCATAGCAGTAGCTGCAGGAGAGCCTGTGCACCACGACCTCATCAGAGCCTCTCCAGGGGCCGTTTCTAACCGGCGAAGTCGGGCCGAAGACTCCAACGACAGGCGTTCCGACAGCGCAGGCGAGGTGGAAAGGCCCGGTGTCGCCTCCGATGAGTAGCCGTGCTTTCTCCAGCAGGGGAACCAGCTGGAGAAAAGAAACAGGGAAGTGGCGGGGAGCAGGATTGCCGCAGGTCTTCAGAATGCCCTGAAACAGCGGATCCTCTCCCGGGCCCGTGGTCACGACAACCGGCAACCCACATTCATGCTGAATCTTTGCGGCCAACATGCCGTACTTTTCCGGTTGCCACCGTTTTGTCGGCCATCCGCCGCCGGGGTTGATGACTACGAAATCGGTGAGCCGCTCCTTCTTCAGAAGGGCGTCCGTATGGGCCCGGTCCTGCTCCATGATATCGAAGACGCAGCGGGCGTTGGAGCGGCGTGCTCCAGCCACTTCCGCCAGCCTCCGGTTCAGCTCTATCACGTGGATCTGCTCTCCGGAATGCGCCAGCCTCCGCTGGTAAAACCAGTGAGCAGGACGTTCCCGCACCAGCTGCCCAGAGAATCCGATGCGGATTCGGGCCCCGCTCAATGAGCCGAGAAGCGCTGTCTTGAGGAGGCCCTGAAAGTCGATCGACACATCGTACCGGCTGCGCCTGACATTGCGCACGGTGGCGGCGAATTGCCGCCATGCGGCCGCTCCGCCGCTCGGCTTCAGCAAGGAATCTGTGTCGACTATGTGGATTCTGCCAATTCCGCTAACAGCTGAAAGGAGGAATCCGCACTTTTTCGACACCAGCCAGTCTATTCGGCACTCCGGGAATGTTTCCTTCAGATCGAGGAACGCCGGCAGCGTGTGCAGGATGTCTCCCAGGGCGCTGAGCCGGACAATCAGGATTCCAGGAGCTGAGTTCATGAATGGAATCTGGCCAAAATAGTCTTAATCAGGTCCCGCGAAGAATGGTCCTTGGGATCCCCGGTGATTGCGACGGCGCCGCCGTATGCCCGGACCGTTTCGCGTTCAGGCACGTTCTCAGCCGTATAATCCGTCCCCTTGGCGTGAAAGTGCGGCCTGAGTCGTTCCAGAATAGCATCGACTGTCGGTGCGTCAAACAGAAGAACGTAATCGACGCATTCGAGTGAGGCGAGTATCTCCGCCCTTTCCTCTTCGTTCTGCAGTGGCCGTCCTTCGCCTTTGAGAAGGCGAACTGAGCGGTCGCTGTTTATCCCCAGAATCAGGATGTCGCCCAGAGACCTGGCGTTCTGCAGATAGCGTACGTGCCCCACGTGAATCAGGTCGAAGCAGCCGTTTGCGAAGACCACGGTACGGCCGGCGCTTCGGGCCTGCGCGATGATTTCAGCGAGCTCTTCGATCGTCCTGAGTTTGGGATTCGGGATACGCATGGGGTTCAGGATACAAGGTGCGTCGTTCGGCGGCAATCGTTCAGTCGTGTGCCGCCGCTTCTTTCAGCTCGGCCTGTGTGACGGTAGCGGTTCCGCGTTTCATGACGACGATCCCTCCTGCGTAGTTGGCGAGACGCGCCGCCTGTTCCGGTCCGGCTCCGCAGGCGAGTGCGGCGGTGAAGACCGCTATTACGGTATCGCCCGCCCCCGTGACGTCCGCCACCTCGTCGGTCCCGTAGATCGGGATGTGGATTGGCGCCTTTCCCCTCTGGAAGAGAGTCATCCCATAACGACCCTGGGTAACGAGAAGGGAATCGAGTTGCTGGTTCCTCAGGACCTTGTTGCCGGCTTCCTCGAGCAGCTTTCTGTCATTTCCTATGGAAATCCCGAGGGATGCTTCGAGTTCAGTGATGTTCGGGGTGATCGCGGTCACATCGCTGAATTCCGCCATGCTGAAACGCGAATCGATCACGAGGGGAATCTGTTTCCGCTTTGCATCGCTGCGCAGCCTGTCGAGCAGCGGCGCAGAGATCGTCCCGCAACCATAGTCGCTTACGATGATTCCGTCGGCCCGCGAGATGCTCTTCTCGAGAAGGTTCAGGGGAACGGTCAGTTCATTCCTGTGATCCCGCACGCGGTCGACGCGGACGACCTGCTGCGGCGCTGAATGGTCTGCGCCCGCAAGAATGCGCGTCTTCACCGGCGTCGCATAGGAACGGAGTCTCCGCACCGCCTTGGTATCGGCGCCTTTTCGTTCCAGAGTCGACAACAGGTCCGTTCCCGCTTCGTCCTTCCCCACAGTCCCGGCTATCGCCACGCTGCAACCGAGATCAAGCAGGTTGTTGGCGGCATTTGCCGCGCCTCCCGGCACCCGCACCAGGCTATGGTATTCCAGCACCAGGACCGGAGCTTCGCGAGAGACCCTGGCAATCCTGCCGTAGAGAAACTCGTCGGCAATCAGATCCCCCACGACAACGAACCTGCACTTCGGGAACCGCTTAACTGTCTCGACCAGGCTGTTTTTCATTTCAGGAGCGTGAATGTAGCAGAAGCGGGAAGCCGGAAGCAAGAAGCAAGAGTCGAATACGATTTCCCTCCCTTAGTGACGGATGTCACTTCCTATTGCTTTTGCTGCGCGTAGGATTCAGCGTGACTAGAGAATCACCCGCGCGGCCCGGGTGTGATAAGCGCCTCGGTAAATCGGGGGATGCCCGAGCCTATTCGCCCTGGCCGCGACCTTCGCATTGCAGCATGTCCCCGGCGGCTTCCACCACCCGCTGAACTGAAATCTCCTTCATACAGCGGAAATCGGTCGGGCATTCCTTCAAAAAACAGGGATTGCACTCGACCTGATGCTTGATGACCCTCGCCCGACTGCTCAGCGGACCGGTCGCGACCTCGCTGGTCGATCCGAATATCGCGAGCTGAGGCACGTCGAGCGCGGCGGCAAGGTGCATCGGTCCCGAATCATTCGTTATCAGGAGCGCGCATTCATTCATAAGCCCCATCAGCTGGCCAAGAGTCGTCCGGCCTGCGAGGATCAACGACCGGGACTTCATATTCAGTTCGACTTCCTTCGCCGCTGCAAGATCGCCCGCCGATCCGAAAATCACGGTTCTGGTATTGAACCGTTCCGCGAGGCGGTCGGCGACTGATGCGTAACGGTCGGGAAACCAACGCTTCGCCGGACCGTAAGAGGCGCCCGGATTGATACCCACTATTCGTTCTCCTTTGCGGATCCCGGCGGATTCCAGTAACGCTCTTGCGGACTTCCTGTCTGCCTCCCTGACGCCGATCCGGATCGATAATGTGCGCTCCAGCCTTAACGGTTGTTCTATCAGGCCCGCCGACGACAGAATGCCAAGGTAGTAATAGGACTGATGCACGTTGAGAACTGCCGGATCAATGCGGCACGCCTTTGTCAGAAGCAGGCTTCTGCCGTCTCGTCCATACCCGATTCTTTCCGGGATGCCGGCGCACCAGGCAAGGAAAGCAGCTTCAAATGCGTTCTGCAGCAGAAGTGCGAGGTCAAATCTTCTCTTGCGCAGATCGGGGATCAGGCGGAAGAACCCTGACCAGCCCCGATGCTTCCCTTCCTTGTCGTATTCGATTATCTCGTCTACAAAGTCGGCGGAGCCATAAACCTCCTTTACCCAGGGACGCACCAGCAGCGCGATATGTGCTTCCGGAAAAATGTTCCTGATCTCTCTGAGTGCGGGAATACACATTACCGCATCTCCCACCCAGTTGGTTCCGCGTACAAGTATCTTTCCGGGCTGTTTCACAGGCGCGCCTCGATCGATTCTCTCAGGATCTGTTCAAATTTTCCCGGGTCGGAAATCACCGTGTCCTGTACCGCCACCAGGAGAGGAAAAGCGGGAGGGTTATCTATTTTGACCGCATCCTTTTCTGTCATGATCATCACTTCGGCGTTCTTGTTCATGGCTTCGACGATGCAGCCCTGCCACTCCTTCGGCCCGATCCGATGGTGGTCGGCGAAGGAAGTTGCTCCCGTCACCCGGATGCCTGTGCGCTCGATATCGCGGCGGAAACGTTCCGGATTCCCTACGGCGCTCACCAGATATGCGGTCCTGACGGCCGGTTGCGGTGTCTTCGCCGGCTCCCCCTTTTTCCATGAGTCGATGGGAACCAGAGATGCGATTTCCTGCCTTGACTGGAAGACGATTCCCCCGGGGTGGAGTTCCCGTATCTGCGTCGCCACAGCATCCGCTTTTTTGAAATGCGGCATGTCATTGACTATTACGACATCGCAGCGGCACAGCCCCGCGAGCGGTTCGCGCAGCGTTCCGAGAGGAATGAGCCGGTCTGATGCGGGCGGGCGGCTTCTGTCGACCAGAACGATATCCAGATCGCGCTGAAGCTTGAGATGCTGGAATCCGTCATCGAGCACGAAGACGACGCCGGGATGCCGCTTCCAGATTTCTTTCCCGGCCAGGTACCGGTTTTTCGAAATTCCCAGCAGAATGGCAGGGAGGTGCCGGCGGATCACGGCCGGTTCATCTCCCAGGACTGCGGCAGGGGAGTGTATATACTCGCCCGGCGACACAATGTGCATCCTGTTCGGCTCGTCTCTTCCGTAGCCTCGGGTCAGGACCGCCGGTTCGAATCCGAGCTTGGCGAGCGTCCGGGCGGTGTAGATGACCAGCGGAGTCTTGCCGGTTCCTCCCATCGTCAGATTGCCGATGCTGATCACCGGGCCGGGGAGCCGGTGTCGGCGGATGATCCCGCGCGAATACAGGCTGCCGCGCATGCGGACAAGCGCTTCGTAGAAGAGCCCCGGAATGTATGCGACCGGCGCGAACGCGGCAGGCACTCTTTCCATAGCCCCGACAGATTATCATGGGATGTGTACGCGTGACCAACTGGTTTCACGATTCCGGATTGTCCCGGGCTGATTTCTCTATTGTATATTTAATCTTACATATGCATAATTATCGAACCTATGATTACGAAGAAGGCGAGACATGGACGGATCCTCGAGTTGACGTCGAAACGCGAAGTAAGGAGCCAGGAAGAACTGGCTTCACTCCTGCAGCGCGAAGGTATTGATGTGACGCAGTCGACGCTCTCGCGCGATATACGCGAACTCGGCCTGGTGAAGGTCCGCGGGTGTTATCGGGTTTCCGGAGAGTTGAACTCGGTGCCCGCCGGTGATAACCTGCGCCGCGCATTTGAGCAGTACGTGTTGAAGACAGGAGTTTCCGGAAACATGCTCATGATCAGAACCACGCCGGGAAATGCGCACTCGATCGGAGTGGTTCTGGATGCAGTCCAATGGCCGGAAGTTTTGGGCACAGTCGCCGGAGACGATACTGTGTTCGTCCTGCTGCGCAACGGTCATTCAGGCAGGAAGGTAATGGCAAGAATCAGGGAGTTGTCGGCATGAAGATCAGAGTTGGAATTGTCGGGGTCAGCGGATATGCAGGGCTTGAGCTGATGAAACTCATCCAGCAGCATCCTTCAGTGGAACTGGTTGCGGCTATGGATGTCGCGGAACTGGGCGAAAAATCTCTGGACGATCTGCATCCGAGGCTTCGCGGGATGAGTAACCTGAGCATTTTCCCCCCCGAGAAAGAGCGTGTTGAAGGTCTTCAGCTGGACACGGCTTTTCTGTGCACGCCCGACAGGGCTTCCTATGAGCTCGCTCCCAGGTTCAGATCGCTTGGGATCAGGGTGGTTGATTTCAGCGGATCGTTCCGGTTGAAGAACGCCGGCAGTTACTCCTCCTGGTACGGGTTTCAGCATGCAAATCAGGAACTGCTCGAGGAAGCCATCTACGGCCTTCCCGAGGTGAACTCCAAAGCGATCGCGGCGGCAGGTCTCATCGCGAATCCCGGGTGTTATCCGACTTCGGTGATTCTGGCTCTCCTTCCCCTGATAAGCGCCGGGATGATCGAAACCGGATCCGATATCTTCTGCGACTCCAAATCGGGAGTGACCGGGGCGGGACGCGGTGCGAAACAGGAGTTGATGTTTTCTGAAGTGAGCGAGAACTTTCGCCCGTACAGCCCCGTTACGCACCGGCATGCGCCTGAGATCTGCCAGGAACTCGAATGGGATCCGGGGAACTTCACCTTTGTTCCGCACCTTCTTCCGACAAACCGGGGAATCATTTCTACGATGTACGTGAAGTTTCATGCACAGGTCAGCTCGGCTGAACTCGAGGCGGAATACGGCAATCGCTATTCCGGGCGGCCGTTCGTGCGAATCCTCGGGAGCGGACGACTTCCTGAGTTGCGGGCGGTCAATCACACGAATTTCTGCGACATCGGCTGGCGGCTGACTCATGCCGGACGGCGGGCGGTGGTCTTCTCGGCGATCGACAATCTCGGGAAAGGGGCGGCCGGACAGGCGCTCCAGAACTTCAACATAATGCATGGACTGGAGGAAACAGCGGGTCTGTTGTAGATCGCTCACCTGAGTCCTGGGAGAGGGAAGTGCGGATAACGATCAAGCTTGGCGGCAGCATTCTGGAAGAGGCCGAAACCCGGTTGGAACTTCTTTCCCAGATTGCTGCACTGGCGTTGAAAGATCACGAAATCATACTTGTGCATGGCGGCGGCAAGAGCCTCAACCGGCGCCTGGCTCAGCTGCAGATGACTTCGAAATTCATCGACGGGCTGCGCGTCACCGATGCCGAAACGCTTCAGGTCGCTGTCATGGTGCTCGCAGGTGAAGTCAACAAGAAGCTCGTCGCAGAGATGAGCGGCTTTGGAACCAGCGCGCTTGGTATGTGCGGCGCCGATGCCGGGGCGGTACGTTGTGTCCGGCTCTCCGGCACTCCCGGATATCCCGAAGGTATCGGGTTTGTCGGCAAGCCGACGGAGGTGAACGGAGCCTTCTTTAATGCGCTCCTCGAGCAGCGGTTGGTGCCTGTCGTGTCGAGCATTGCGCTCGGTCCCGATGCAGCGCTGTACAACGTAAATGCTGACCAGATGGCAGCGGCCTGCGCCCGCGGCGCCGGTTGCACTTCACTGGTCTACCTGACCGATGTCCCGGGTGTGAGGGATGAAAACGGAAATGTGCTGAGCGAGATGAATGAAACCGTCATCATGGATATGCGGTCACGGGGGATCATTTCGGGCGGGATGCTGCCGAAAACATCGTCCTGCCTTGAAGCCCTGTCGGGCGGGGTCTCTTCCGTGTACATTCTTCCCGGCTCCAGTCGCGGCATTTTAACCAGATTTGCAGACGGAACCCTGACGGAAGGAACGAGAATAAATGGAACCAACTGATGCAACGCAGCTGACACCAGACGAAATCCAGGCGCTTGAGGAAAAATATCTCTTCGCGACCTACAAACGGTCCGGGCTTTTCTGTTCTCACGGGTCGCGCGTCTACGTGTACGATCTTTCGGGGCGTCGATACCTCGACTTGCTCTCAGGAATCTCAGTCAATTCGCTCGGGTACAATCATCCGCGCCTGGTCAAGGTGCTGGTGGAACAGGGGCAGCGGCTCATCCACACTTCCAATCTTTTCTACAATCCCTACCAGGGGATTCTGGCGAAGAAGCTGGCAGATGCGTCCGGGATGGCGAAGGTCTTCTTCACCAACAGCGGGACGGAAGCGATTGAAGCGGCGCTGAAGCTGGCGCGCGCCTTCGGGCACGCCGAAGGGGGGAAAGACAAATCACTGATTCTGACCCTCAAGAACTCATTCCATGGCAGGACTTTTGGAGCGCTAAGCATAACGACCCAGGAAAAGTACCAGGCTCCTTTCCGTCCGCTGGTTCCTGACGTCGCTGTTGTCGAGGAATTCACGAGCGCTGCGCTGGAGAAGGCATTCTCTGACAAGGTGTGCGCCCTGGTTGTGGAGCCGGTTCAGGGCGAAGGAGGGGTTGTTCCTCTTCCGGTGGAGCTCATGCAGGCAGGACGGGAACTGTGCGACCGCTACAATGCACTTCTTATCGCGGATGAGATTCAGTGCGGACTGGGACGGACCGGCAGGTATTTCGGGTTCGAGCATTTCGGTGTGCGCCCCGACGTCATGACGCTCGCCAAGTCGCTGGCGGCCGGATATCCTCTGGGCGCCATGCTCGGCAACGAACGCGTCGCCGGCTGCTTCCAGCCCGGGGACCACGGGACCACGTTCGGCGGCGGTCCGCTTGCGTGCAGGATCGCACTTGAAGTGCTGAACATAATCGAAGAGGAAGGTATGATTGCCCGCGCCGGCGAAATGGGCGATTATCTGATGGAAGGGATAAAGACGCTGGCCGCGCGGCATTCCCTGATCGGTGAGATTCGCGGAATGGGTCTGATGATCGGCGTAGAGATCGGCCCGGCCGCGAAGGATGTAGTGAATATGCTTCTGGACCGTGGATTCATCACCAACGCAGCTCACGACACGGTTTTGCGCCTTCTTCCACCGCTTATCATTTCCAGGGAAGACATTGATGAATTCCTGGCAGCTCTCGATGCGGTTCTCGGCGAAGTAGAAGCACGCGAACCGCAGAACCAGGAGAAATGAAGGAGGCGCCATGCCTGAAGAAGCCAGGGTGTATTCCGTTGAACCTTTTCCGGGTCCTCAGACCCGGAAGGCACGGCTGACCGACGTAGGCGCGATGTTCCGCATCATAAACCACTACGCCGACCGGCAGCGGATGCTTCCCAAGACCATGTTGCAGCTGTACGAGAATCTGCGTGATTACAGTGTCGCGGTCGATGCTTCAGCGAAGAATATTCTCGGGTGCGGCGCACTTCATATCTACTGGGAAAACCTCGCCGAAATACGAGCCCTCGCGGTGGCCCCCGGGATGGCTTCCAGGGGCATCGGCACCTCGATCGTCGAGAGACTCATCGAGGAAGCTCGTGAATTGCAGCTGGAGCAGGTTTTCCTGTTTACCTACGAACCGAGCTTTTTCAGCCGCTTCGGTTTTATCCAGGTCGAACACAGCACGTTGCCGCTGAAGGTCTATAACGAATGCTTCCATTGTCCAAAGTTCAACAAATGCGATGAACTCGCAATGATCCTGTACCTATGACTACTCGCACTTCACGTTCGAAGAAGAATCAGGCCGGCTCAGGCTGGCGTGTCGTGGAAGGGGGGATTACCGCTCCCCAGGGTTATCTTGCCGCGGGCGTCGCCGCGGGGATAAAGAAAAAGGGGCTCGACCTCGCTGTCGTGTTCTCCTCTCTGCCCGCATCTGCGGCGGGAGTCTTTACGACCAACCGCGTGCAGGCCGCACCGGTCCTGCTCAGCAGGGAGAATCTCAAGGCTTCGCGTGGGAAAATCCGCGCACTCCTGATCAATTCGGGGTGTGCCAATGCATGCACGGGAGAGAAGGGAATGCAGGATTCGCTGATCACCACGCGCTGCCTTGCCTCTCATCTCAACATAGAACCGACGCAGGTGCTGATCGCGAGTACCGGTGTGATCGGGAGTTTCATCCCGGTCCCCAAAATGCTGAAAGGCATCTCCTCGGCCGTTTCCTCGCTGAACTCGAAAGGTGGAAATGCCGCGGTCCAGGCCATTATGACGACCGACACGCGGGAGAAGACCTTTGCCGTTGAAGGACGCATCGGCGGCAAGACGGTGCGTATCGGCGGCATGGCCAAGGGTGCCGGCATGATTCATCCGAACATGGCGACCATGCTTGGCTTCATCTCCACCGATGCGGCACTGCCGCCCGGACAGCTTGGAAAAGTCCTGCGCCGGGTTGCGGACCGCACGTTCAACTGCCTTACCGTCGACGGTGACACGTCGACCAACGATACCGTCCTGCTTATGGCCAACGGTGCTTCGGAGGCCGCCATCTCAGACAGCCGTTCTCTCGCGCAGTTTGAGAAAGGACTTGGCATGGTATGCGAAGAACTTGCCAAGAGCATCGCCCGCGACGGTGAAGGCGCGACGAAATTCGTGGAGATCGTTGTTCGCGGTACTGCCGATTTCGATACTGCACGCAAGGTGGCCAAAACCATAGCGCATTCTCCTCTGGTGAAGACGGCGCTGTACGGCGAGGAGCTCAACTGGGGACGTATCCTGTGTGCGGTGGGCTACAGCGGCGTCGCCTTTGATCCCGAACAGGTGACCCTCAGCCTCAACGGCATCCAGGTTTTCAGGAATGGAGCCCCGGTCGCCTCGACAAGGGCGCAGGCCGAAAAGGCGCTGAGGGCGCACGATCTCGAGATTGATGTCGATCTGGCAGATGGACGCGGGTGTGCCAAAGTGTGGACCTGCGATCTGAGCCACAAATACGTGGATATAAACGCCAGTTACATATCGTAGTCATCGACGGCTTCGCCGCCCGGTAAAATGTCTTGACAATCACCGCCGCCGGTTTAAGATAGCGAATTGTACATTTTGCATCTGCAGGATGACCCAATATGAACCTCCATAAACCGACACGTTGTGACGCAATCTTCTACCTTAAGATCCTCCTCCTCCTTTAATTTTGCCGCCCTTCGTCAGCCTCAGCCCTGCCCGCGCACTTCGGCAGCTCCGGCTGCAGGCGAATGTATCCCGCTCAGCGAAAGGACTATGAAATGGCAGACCGAGTTTTGATTTTTGACACGACACTGAGAGATGGAGAGCAGTCTCCGGGTGCCAGCATGACAATCAAGGAAAAACTCATGCTCGCGCGCCAGCTGGAGCAGTTGCGGGTGGATGTCATCGAAGCCGGCTTTCCCATATCTTCCGATGGAGATTTTGAGTCGGTCAGGCGCATATCAGGGGAGATCCGGTCCATAACGATCGCCGGATTGGCGAGAGCGGCCAAAAAGGATATCGACCGTTGCTGGGATGCGGTGAAGCACGCGGCCAAGCCCAGAATTCACGTTTTTCTCGCAACGTCGGATATTCACCTCCAGTACAAACTGAAGAAGACCAGGGAGGAAGTGCTGAAGGAAGCCTGCGAGGCAGTGGCGTACGCCAAATCGCTCTGTCCCGATGTCGAGTTCTCGGCAGAAGACTCAACGCGCTCTGAGCTGGCGTATCTTGCCAGGGTCGTGGAAGCGGTGATCGAGGCAGGCGCTAACGTGGTGAATATCCCCGATACGGTGGGATACACGATTCCGACCGAGTACGCCGAGCGGATCAAATATCTGTTTTCGCACGTTCCCAACATCGGGCGTGCCATCCTGTCGGTCCACTGCCACAATGACCTCGGGCTGGCGGTCGCAAACTCGCTGGCCGCGATACAGAGCGGGGTGCGGCAGGTGGAATGCACGGTCAACGGCATCGGAGAGCGTGCCGGCAACGCATCGCTTGAAGAAATCGTCATGGCGCTGTACACGCGCAAGGATCTTTTTGGAATAGAAACCGGAATCAACACCGGAGAGATCTACCCTTCAAGCAGCATGGTTACCAACCTCACCGGCATGATGGTACAGCCGAACAAGGCGATAGTCGGCAAGAACGCCTTTGCCCACGAGGCGGGAATTCACCAGGACGGCGTCATCAAGGAGAAACTGACCTACGAGATAATGAAGCCGGAGACTGTCGGGATCAAGGAAAGCAAGCTGGTCATGGGGAAGCATTCCGGCAGGCATGCACTCAGGCGCAAGTATCAGGAACTTGGATTCGATCTGAGCAATGCCGAACTGGAAAAGGCCTATACGCTGCTCAAGAAGGTCGCCGACAAGAAGAAGGAGGTCTTCGACGAAGACCTGATCGTAACCGTGCGCGATGCTCTCAGAATCGTTCCTCCTGTATTCAAACTGAAGTATATCCAGTCGACGGGCGGCAACCAGATCGTCGCGACCGGGACCATCGTCCTGGAGAAAGAAGGCGTCTCCTATCAGGATTCGGCTACCGGGAATGGTCCCGTGGACGCGGTTTTGAATGCAATCAAGAGAGTGACCGGCTTCAATGGAAAACTCGTCGAGTACACGGTCCGGAGTGTCACCGGCGGGGCTGATGCGGTGGGAGAGGTCTTCATGAAGGTTGATTTCGGCAAAGCCACTTTCATCGGCAAAGCCGCCAGCCTTGACATAGTCGATGCCAGCGCCCGTGCGTACGTGGATGCAGTCAACAAGCTGGTTCACTACGAATCCGCCCTGACCGCACACAAGGAGCAGCACCACGAGACGCCGGCATAGGTTCTGATCGCTGTCGAAGGGATTTACTCGAATGTTGAATGGGAAAAGAAAGATATGCGTCCTTCCCGGGGATGGGATCGGACCGGAAATCATCGACTCAGCCCTTGCCGTGCTGAACCATGTGGCATCGCATGCGGGAATCGCGGTAACCGTCTCACGGGAACCGATCGGAGGAGAAGCCATCGATGCACACGGCACACCCCTGCCTGAGCGGACTTTGCAAAGCTGCCTGTCGAGCGACGCGGTGCTGCTCGGTGCTGTCGGAGGGCCACGATGGGATTCGAATCCGCCGCACCTTCGACCCGAAAAAGGCCTGCTGGGCATCAGGAAGGCGTTGGGGTTATATGGAAACCTTCGCCCGGTCAAACAGCAGCCGACGCTTCTCGAGTGTTCTTCGCTGAAAAAGGAGATCGTGGCCGGAGTCGATCTTCTGGTCGTCAGGGAACTGACCGGAGGGCTCTATTTCGGAGAGCCCCAGGGGATTTCCGGCGAAGCCGGCTCTGAGGTGGGACTCAACAGCATGCTCTACCATCGCCACGAGATTGAGCGCATCGCTCACAAGGCGTTCGAGCTTGCCCGCAGGCGCAGGAAAAAAGTCACGTCCGTCGACAAGGCAAATGTGCTTGAAGTGAGCCAGCTGTGGCGCAAGGTCGTCGAAGAGGTGCATCAAGACTATCCGGATGTCGAACTCAATCACCTTCTGGTCGACAACTGCGCAATGCAGCTGGTGCTGCGCCCGACGCAGTTCGACGTGCTTCTGACGGAGAACATGTTCGGCGACATTCTCAGCGACATTGGAGGAGTGTTGACCGGAAGCATCGGGACTCTTCCGTCCGCGAGCGTCGGCGACGGGCCTGCACTCTACGAGCCCATCCACGGTTCTGCTCCGGACATAGCGGGAAAGAATATCGCCAACCCGATAGGAACGATCGAAAGCGTGGCGATGATGTTCGAGTATTCCTTTGATCGTGCCGACCTGGCGAGGCAGATCACAGACGCGATAGACCTGACGCTCGCAGACGGATACCGGACAGCCGACCTCGCAAGATCGGGCGGAAAAATCGTCGGTACCCTCGAGTTCACGAACGAAATCCGGCAAAGACTGAACTAGTGGTCTATCAACGTGGGGTGTGAGTTTCATGGCTCCCAAGACGCTTGCAGTACCGGCGGGAACCAGGATCGCTTTCCAGGGAGAACTGGGCGCATTCAGCCAACATGCAGGACAGAAGATCTTCGGCTCCCGCATGGAGCCGTTGGCGTGTGTGGGCTTTGAAGACGTCTTCAACGCGGTTGCCCGAAAGAAGGCGGTATGTGCCGTGATCCCCATCGAGAACACGCTTGCCGGAAGCATCCACCAGAATTTCGATCTGCTTGCCCGGCACTCGCTCGAAATCGTGGCCGAGACGTCGCTGCGGGTGAAGCACAATCTGATCGCGCATCCCGGTGTCACTCTCCCGGACATTGAACAGATCTATTCGCATCCCGTCGCCCTGGAGCAGTGCAAAGGCCTGCTCAGCCGTCTGAAGAAAGTGGAGAAGATCGCCTTCTACGATACGGCAGGAAGCGTTAAATTCATCAGGGAGCGCAACCTGCGCAACGCGGCCGCCATCGCGTCGGAAGACGCGGCACGGGTCTACCGGATGAAGATCGTCCGCGGGGGCATTGAAGATGATCCCGAGAACTACACGCGCTTTTTCGCGCTCGCGCGGAGGGGGAGCTTCACCCGTGGAGGGCGCAAGACGACGATCGTGTTCGGCCTCAACAACGAACCGGGCATTCTGTTCAAGGCTCTCTCGGTGTTTGCTCTGCGCAACATAGACCTGACCAAAATCGAATCTCGCCCGATTCGCGGCAAGCCCTGGGAGTACCTTTTCTATCTTGATCTGCAGAGCGACATCCGCAGCCCCGAATGTCTCAACGCACTGCGCCATCTCAGGGAACTGGCTCCTTACTGCAAGGTGCTCGGTTCGTATCCCGTACTCTGATTCGCGGCGGCGCAGGGCGGCCCGCAATGCCGGATCGCGCGTGCCAGCTCTGCGACCGTGTAGGGCTTATTCAACAGTGTCTGGAATCCCAGATCGGACGCCTTTTCTGATGTGATCTGTTCGCTGTAGCCCGTGGTGAGGATCACCGGCATCCCCGGGCGGATCTTCCATATTTCCTGAGCCAGCAGGATTCCAGTCATGCCGGGCATCGTCTGGTCGGTCACAACCACGTCAAACTGCAAAGGATGGGTGGCAAAAGTTTCAAGCGCCCTGATACTGCTCGTGTCGCAGACGACTTCGTACCCTTTTCGTTCCAGCGCCCGCTGACCCAGCCTGACAAGCGCCTCCTCGTCGTCGACAAGGAGGATCCTTCCTTTCGGCGTTTCAGTCATCTCAGCATCCTCGCTCCTGGGAGCAGGCAACTCTCTGCCCGGGTTCTCGCAGCAGGGTAGATACACCTGGAAACAGGCACCGTTTCCCGGCGTACTTATCACCATGATCCCACCGCCATGGCTTTCGACGATTCCCTGCACAACGGCCAGTCCGAGGCCGCTCCCTTTTCCCACTGAGTTGGTCGTGAAATAAGGGTCGAAAATGTGCTTCTGTATGTGGGGTTCAATTCCGGGGCCGGTGTCGCTCACGCTGAGACAGATGTAGTCACCGTCTTTCAGTTCCGGACACGGGTTGGAGACTCCGGCCGAGACGGCCGCTTGTGCCAGTGCAATCTCGATTTTTCCGGGCCGGTCGCCAAGCGCATGTGCGGCATTGGTGACAAGGTTGAGCACGATCTGGTGCATCTGGGTCGGATCGGCCAGCACTGGACTGCATGAACCATCAACGTCTGTGGACATTTCCAATGTGGACGGAAGAGTCGCCTTGAGAAGCCTGGCGGCTTCGTCCACGATCTCCTGCAGGAAGACGGGACGGCGCTCGCTCTTGAGCTTGCGGCTGAACGCCAGGATCTGCTTTACCAGGTCTCTTGCTCTCTTGGAAGCTTTCAGTATCTGTTCCGAATTCGCATTGACCGGATGATCCGGAGGAGTCTGTTCCATGGACAGTTCCGCATAGCCCATGATTGCGGAAAGGATGTTGTTGAAGTCGTGCGCAATCCCGCCCGCCAGCCGTCCGAGCGCTTCCAGTTTCTGGGCGTGTCGCAGCCTTTCTTCACTGGCACGCAGCGCTTCTTCCGCTTGCCTCCGCTCCGTGATGTCTCTCGCGATTCCCTGCGCCCCGATCATCGTTTCTCCGGAAAGGATCAGATCCGCGTTGACTTCCACCAGGATCTTTCGGCCGTCTTCGGCGATCAGTTCAAGTTCGAGATGCGGCGCTTCAATCCCCTTTCGCTTCTTTTCGACCCACTCCGAGATTCTGGGAATCGATGAAGGCGCAAGCAGTCTTTCGGGTTCGAGTTGTTGCAGGCGCTCGCGGCTGTATCCAAGAATCCGCGATCCGGCCGTGTTGACTGACACGAGTTTTCCTTCCTTCCCGCAGGCAAAGACGATGTCGTTAGATCCCTCGAACAGGTCCCGGTACTTCTTTTCCAGAGCCGCCTCTGTTTCCAGCCGCTGCCGGATTATCACAGTCTGTCGTGTCACCCGCTTCCTCAGCATGGCCGCCCACGCCGATGCGGACAGGATGAGCAGGAACAGGATTGCGAGCACCCAATAAAGGTGTTCGCGCGTCCACCAGGGAGCGCTCCTGATCAACTGCACGTCGTCCGCCGTCCGCAGCAGCAGCTGGAATCGCGATTTCCCCGCCGCCTTCGTCTTCAGGAGATAGATGCCCGTGACTTCCAGTTCGCTGCCGTTGCGGATCTGTTTTGAAGGAGAGCCTCCCTGCCTGTTTTCGAAGAACGCCTCAAATACGACTGCAGGATTTCTGACGTCCTGAAGAAGAAAGAAGTCCGCGTCTATGCCTTGCCACTGATTCAGGAGCTTTGCCCTGATTCGGACCAGGTCGCCATGAAGGTTCCCGTCGAACGCCTCCGAATCCGGAAGAACATAGGGAGTGGAGGGGGGCCCGGTGCTCAGACGCTTTACCATGACGTTTTGCAATGACGGCGACGGCTCACCCGCTACCGGATATCCGCTGACGGCAATGATATCGTTGTGATTGGCGGGCACAATCGTATCGATAGGGACCGCGATGCTGCCGCTGCTGTCCCTGACATAAAGGGCTGTACCCGGCTGCTGGTGCAGGAGCGTTCCTTCGATTCGCACACGGTGCGATGTCCGGGTTTTGTCCTGGGAACGGAATATGTCGCGGATCCTGCGCAAGGGGGCGGAAAAGGGAGCGAATTCCGCAGGTTTCACCACCCTGAGAGCTTCATGCGATGCGGCGTTGACCCTGAATCCCGATATAGTGCCCCACGAGCTTGTCTGTATCGAACATACGCCGTCAACAACAATCCAGGAATCCTGCAACAGGGAAGGCTTCGATTCCGGCATGTACGGCGCCCACACCTGGACCGCTCTTCTTCCATCGAACAGATCAAGCCGCCAGCGGTTGCCTACCTGCTGCATCGCCCGCACGATTCCACTGATCTGAACACGCAGGCAGTCGTATCTTCCGGTAGCGAGTTGCTCCAGGGTGACCGGCTCAGCTCGAGGGAGTGGACGTTTGCCGACAATCCTGAAGCGCGGTTTCACTATGATGGGGGAGAAATCTCCGGGGGCCGTGAATCCTTCGACTTCATATTCGCTCCCTTCTTCCAGGTGAAGCAGCGGATCGAACGACTGTACGTAGATAGCGTCGCTTTTGTCCTGGATAAAGGTCATCGACAGTTGCGGATTGTGGAGTGTGAGAACCCCTCTGATCTTCACCGGGTATCCGCGACCGGCCTCGTGCGGATCCATGTTTCTGATCCGGCTGATCTCAGTCACGAGGGGAAGGCCCTTTTCCTCGCTGCTCTGTATCGCGTGCGCCTTGATCCGCAGATAGGTGGCATTGATGATGCGCGGCTGAGGACTGCCCAGATCGGCGAACCCGACCAGATCGACTTCATCTCCGGGGGTAATGGGCCTGGCGAAAAGCGGCTCAGCCGTGATGACACCGGTTCGGTCTCTGATCCTGAGCGTATTCTCTCCGTGTCCGGGCATCATTGTTCCCTGGATTCTGATCCGATGCACGGGCGGCGCGGTCTTCCAGGACTCTTCGAGGACGGCAATGGGAGTAATCGGGGTCTCCCACGGTGAAGTCCGGGCCCCCTCCATCACCGTAATGTACCGTTCTCCCGGAACCCAGAGTGTCAACCCGATCGGGTGGCGGGCGGAATCCGTAATGATATCCAGAACTCCCTCGACTTCGATTTTCGAGTCGACCAGTGCCGCGGCTTCCGCGGGCGAGAGCCCCTTTACCCGCAGATGTATCCTTGTTCTCCCTTCATGAGCGTCCAGAACTGTGTAGTTCAGTTCCCTGAAAGCGTTCTGGACCAGTACCCGGAACCGCATCCGGGTGCCGTCGTGTCTCAGGGGGTCTACTTTCTCAATTGGAACGGCGTGGGCCGGTGCGAGTTTACCGGGACCAAGCACCCTGACGGTTGCCTGCGAGACGACGGGCAGAAAACTCCCCTGTGTGCTGATGCCCTCGACTTCCACCATCTGACCCGTCCGAAGCTGCGGATTCATCTTGTTCATCTCAACATTGATCCCGCCGCTTCCGTCCTCGACGTAGAGCGCCTGCCAGTCATTGTCGCAAAAGGTTACTGTCCCGCGCAGCCGCACCGGGTAGGGGCGGGCGGCCTCATCGGGCGAGAGACTCCTCACCGCCCGGACCGTCGTCAGCAACGGCCGTTCATCAGGTGCCTTGTCGGAACCGGAGGCCGAAATCGAATACAGCAGGATGAGGGCCGGTAGGAGCGCATTCGAGGATCTTGTCTTCATCGTCATCAATTCCAGCGGAGGACCTCAGTTAATATCGGCCCGGCGACCGGGAATGCTCACCCTTTTTTGAGGTTTCCTATCGACCCCGGACGGCGGAGGCGCCGCTGCACGAAGAATGCGCATTTTCTACGGATCAATGATGCGAAAAAGGAGGTGAGAATTGCGGATCACGTCTGGATAGTAACATGCTACAATCAGGATTCTGTTTTTGGAGGAAGGATGTTCTTATGACTCGAGCAGTCATAGTTGGGAGCGGCAGCTATGTCCCTCCCAACCGGGTCACCAACGAAATGCTGTCCAGGATCATGGACGCAACCGACGAATGGATCAGAGAACGTAGCGGTGTGGAAACCCGGTATTATGTTGATGAGGGCACATCGACCTCCGATCTGGGCGTAGCCGCCGCCGTCGAAGCGCTGAAAGCCGCCGGCATCGAGAAGAATGATCTGGATCTGATTGTCTTTGCCACCATGACTCCGGACCATTACTTCCCCGGATGCGGCGGGATGTTGCAGCACAAACTGGGGCTGAGGGATGTCCCCTGTTTTGACATCAGGCAGCAGTGCGCCGGCTTCCTCTACGGCCTGCAGCTGGTCGATGCGCAGATTCGGGCGGGAATGGCTAAGACGGTCCTGCTGGTTGCCGCCGAGACCCACACCGGGTTTATGCCGTGGACAACCGAGAACTATAACTATCTCTATGGGAGGACGGACAGGGCTCCGACGCCGGAAGAGTACGAATGGAACACGCGTTTCCGGAACGTCACTGTGCTGTTCGGCGATGCGGCGGCAGCCGTGGTGGTCAAGGCGGTCCAGAACGGCGACAGCGGAATACTGGATTGCATTCTGCGCACCAACGGCAGCGATTACGACCGGATTTACGTTCCCGGCGCCGGCTTCAAGCATCGGCCCTATGTCGACCGCGAGCAGATCGAACGCGGCGACCACATCCCTGTCATGAACGGCATGCATGTATTCAGGAACGCTACCAACTGCATGGCCAGTGTGACAAGGGAGATACTCGAACGAAATAATCTGACACTGGAAGACATATCTCTGGTGCTGATGCACCAGGCAAACAAGCGCATCAACGAGCGCGTGCAGAAGATGCTGGGGATTCCGGAGGAGAAGGTAATCCACAACATCCACAAATACGGGAATACGACGGCGGCAACCATCCCCTTGCTCTGGGATGAATCGATCCGTACCGGACGGGTTCGCCCCGGCGATCTTGTCCTGATGGTTGCGTTCGGGGCCGGGATGAACTGGGGTTCCCTGCTGCTGAGGGCGTAATGCCCGGCACGCGTGTGCGGTTTTGCTTCCTTTGTTCGATTATTACCAATTCTAATGTACTTGACAGGATCTGAGCTTTTGTATTTTATCTGACCCCTATCAACCCATGATATCGAGGCCTTTCCGAATATGAATAAAGGATTTGATAAAGAGACTCTCGACTTGACGCTGGAATCATTGAAGGATTTTACCGAGTCAAAGCTCCCTGAAAAGAAACTCCTGGAACTGGACGCCCGGGAGGAATTCCCGGTCGACATCGTGCGCGAAATGTGCGGTCCCGGCCTGGGCATACAGCTTCTTTTCATCCCGGAAGAGTTCGAAGGAATGGGCGGGGGAGCGTTTGACGTGTACAGGGTTTGTGAAGAACTTGCGCGCGTCGACCTTGGGGTGGCAACAGGGGTTTTGGCCACCTTTCTCGGCAGCGATCCGATCATATTCGGGGGAACCTACGAGCAGAAGAAACTCTGGATGACCCGTATCGGGCAGGAAGGGCTCCTGATGGCCTATGGTGCAACTGAACCAGAGGCGGGGAGCGATCTCGCCGCTCTGCGGACAGTGGCGGAGCCTGTGAGCGAGAACGGCACCGTCTCAGGGTACAGGATCACCGGAAACAAACAGTGGATCAGCAACGGCGGTTATGCCGACCTGTATTGCGTTCTGGCAAAGGCGCCGGGAGGACCCAGCTGGTTCATAGTGGAAAAGGACGCTTCCGGTCTGAGCCACGGCAAGCCGGAGGACAAGCACGGCATACGGGCCAGCAACACCGCTACGGTCTCACTCGAAAATGTGTATGTAGATGCGGACCGCCTGGTGGGAGGGAAAGAAGGACAGGGCCTGATTCAGGCGCAGCTCGTATTCGGCTATACCCGCCTGATGGTGGCCGCATTCGGCCTCGGTGCGGGCTGGGCGGCTCTTGACCGCGCGATCCCGTACTCCCAGGGACGGATTCAGGGAGGGGCGCCTCTTTCGGAAAAGCAGGGGTACACCCATAAGCTCATTGTTCCCAATGCGGTGAAGCTCGAAGTAGGCCGTGCGTTTATAGAAGAGACGGCCGAGCGCATTGACAGCGAGGAAGGGAACCTGAATACCGAAGGGGCTATCGCGAAGTATCTCGCCACGGAAGCCGGCAACTTTGCCGCCGATGCTTCCATACAGGCCTTGGGAGGCTACGGATACACCCGCGAATACATGGTTGAGAAGATCAAACGGGATGTCAGGATTACCAGAATTTATGAGGGCACGTCCGAGATCATGGAAATGACGATCTGCCGTGACCGTTGGCAGACGCATCTGAAGACACACGGAGAGTTTTATCACGATCAGGCCCGGCAGCTCGAAGAGCTTGAGAAACAGAACAGCCGAGTGGGGGCCGGGGGTCTCGCCTGTTGCCTGCACGGGCTGGCGGAGCTGCTCGAAGTGGCCCGCCTGCAGCGGCTGACCAGGCATCAGCATGTCCTTTTCCGTCTCGGAGAATTGATGGCATATGCAGAGGGTGCGGCCAGCCTGGCACGGCGCGCGGCCCGCTCTGCCAAGGGAGAGCTGAATGAGAAGGCATATGCGCGTTTCAGCGCCGAAAACCTGGCTGCGTTCAGCCGTATTGCTGCCCGCGAAGCTGCTATGAAAGTCGTCAGCGAAGGCGCCCGCTGGATCGGAGGGCTGCTTTCCGAATCCGACGCTGCGAACCTCGACAAGAAATTGTATCTCCCCCAGATACATCGTGCGCAGGCCGGAATCATTCAGGACATGGATTATGTCGCGGACGTCCTGTATGGAAGAGTCGGCGGATAGGATAACACGGCCATAATTTGCTCGAATCACTAAATCAAGAGAATCCAACCGCAGTGCGGAATCGGGTGACCGGCCGGCCGTGATGCGGATTGGAAGTCCGGAGGCATCGAAATAATGAGAGTATCTGCGGCAGAAAAAGCTGTAGCGATCGTAGGTGTGGGAGCCCTTATGCCGGACGCGCCGAATGCGCCCAGATTCTGGCAGAACGTCAGGGAAGGCCGCTACAGCATCACGGAAGTCTCGCGCGAGCGCTGGGATCCGGAGCTCTACTACGACTCCGATCCGAAGGCCCCTGATAAGACCTACTCCAAGATTGGAGGCTGGGTGCGCGAGTGGGAATGGGATCCGCTTAAGTGGAAACTGCCGATTCCTCCCCGGGTCAGCCTTGCGATGGATTTGACGCAGAAGTGGGCAGTTGTCACCGCCCGGGAGGCTTTGAGCGATTACGGCTATCCGAAACGCCCGCTGAACCCGGAACGGACGGCAGTCATCCTGGGCAATGCCATGGCGGGTGATACACATCTTTATTCCGCTGCCAGGATTCTGTTCCCCGAATTTGCTGAAGAACTCATCAAGGCGCGCGATTATTCCGCATTGCCGCCCAATGTGCGCCAGTCCATCATGGAGCAGCTGCACGAAGGAGTGCGCCGCAAGACGCCGCCGATCACAGAGGACACCATGCCCGGCGAACTTGCCAACATCGTTGCCGGGCGCATTGCCGCACTGTACGACTTCAATGGTCCGAACTTCGTCGCCGACGCCGCCTGTGCCTCCGCGATGGCTGCTATCAGCGCCGCCATCGGTGGGCTGAACGGCCACGACTACGACGCGGTGCTGACCGGCGGAATCGACACCAACATGAGTCCCTCCACCTTCGTGAAGTTCTGCAAGATCGGAGCACTCTCGGCGACAGGGTCCAGACCGTACGCCGATGGGGCCGACGGTTTCGTTATGGGGGAAGGGGCGGTTACATTTCTCATGAAGCGCCTTGTTGATGCCGAGCGCGACGGCGACAGGATCTACGCCGTCATTCGCGGGATAGGCGGATCGAGCGACGGTAAAGGTAAGGGGATTACCGCTCCCAATCCTGTGGGACAGAAATTCTGCATCTACCGTGCCTGGCAGAACGCCGGCGTTATGCCTGCTCCCGGGGACATGATCGAGGGGCACGGCACTTCAACCCCGGTCGGCGATGCTGCGGAACTCGAGTGCCTCTGCGAAGCATTTAAAGACTTGAATCTTCCCGCAGGGTCCATTCCGCTAGGATCGGTGAAATCGAATATCGGCCATCTCAAAGGGGCAGCCGGCGCGGCAGGAATGCTCAAGGCCGCGTTCGCCCTGAAGGAGAAGGAAATCCCTCCCAGCCTGAATTTCGATCGGCCCAACAAGAACATCGATTTCTCCGGGGCCCCCTTCTACGTCAACACGAAGCTGAAACCGTGGGAAGTCAGGCCCGGAGGTGTGCGCCGCGCCGCAGTAAGCGCGTTCGGCTTCGGCGGGACCAACTTCCATGTTGTCATGGAGGAGTACGTACCCGGAAGAATCGCCGGGGAGTCGAAGCCGTTGATCTCCGTTCCCGAAATCAGTACGGGTGGATCCTCTCCGTCACAGAGTCTGAAAGCGCCGCTTCGCGGCGCAATGGTGATCGGGGCCGAATCGGAAGCTGCGGTCGTTGCCCGTCTGCAGGAAGTTCAGAAGGAAGCTGCGGCAGGGAAGGCTCCTGCGCCGGCGCCACCGAAAGAATCCGATTTGCGAGCTAACGTGAGGGTGGCGATAGATTATGGCAACGCAGCCGAACTGGCCGACAAAGCCGGGAAGGCGATCAAGGCCTTCCAGGAGAATGAGGCGGCCCGATGGAAGGCCCTTCGTCCGAAGGGGATTTTCTTCGGTAAGGGACCGGCTCCCAAAGTGGCTTTCCTGTTCACCGGCCAGGGTTCTCAATATGTCAACATGCTGAAGGAACTCAGACGGACCGAGCCTGTCGTGGCCGGCGTGTTCGAGGAAGCCGACCGTACGATGGAGCCGCTGCTCGGCAGAAAGCTGTCAGACTGCATCTATCTGGATGAATCTGACGAGAAAGCCCTTGCCGCCGCCGAAGACGGATTGAAGCAGACCGCCATCACCCAGCCCGCCGTCCTTGCGACCGAAACCGCGCTGGCACGCCTTATCTGCTCCTACGGAATCGTTCCCGACATGGTCATGGGGCACAGCCTCGGCGAATACGGCGCCCTGGTCGCGGCCGGTGCGATCTCGTTTGATGAAGCTCTCAAGGCGGTCAGTGCACGCGGCAACGAGATGACGCGTTGCGCACTGGAAGACAACGGCATGATGGCCGCCGTCTTCGGACCGATCGAAAAGATCCAGGAGATTCTAAGCACCGTTGATGAATACGTGGTCGTCGCGAACATTAACAGCACAAAGGAAGCTGTAATAGGCGGCTCGACCCGCGGGGTCGAGAAAGCTATGGATGCCGTGCGTGATGCCGGCTATGTGGCGCGGGCCCTGCAGGTCAGCCACGCCTTCCATACAAAAATAGTCGCCCCGGCGGGAGACTCGCTGGCGAAAATTCTGGGTACCATGAACCTGCGTCCTCCCGTCATTCCGATCGTGACGAATGTGACCGGCGAGTTCTACCCGATGGGCCCGGGAGTCGTCCCCGAAATGATCAACTATCTCGGCAGGCAGGTCTCTTCGCCGGTGCAATTCATCAAGGGACTCAATACGCTTTATGATGCGGGCGCCCGCGTCTTTGTCGAGATGGGACCCAAACGCATTCTCTACGGCTTCGTCGAGGACGTCCTCGGCCAGCGGGAGGGTGTTGTCGCACTGTTCACCAACCATCCGAGGATCGGAGAGGCCGCATCCCTGAACCTGGCACTCTGCGGACTCTATGCCGCAGGTCTCGGGCTCGGGCAACCCGTTCAGAAGTCGGCGCCTGTGGTGGAGACGAAGACGACCGCCGTCATCCCTTCGCCGTCCCAGCCTCTGCCTGCCTACAGACCGGAACCGGCTCTCCGTGAGCCGCAGCGCAGCGCGGCAGGTGATGCGGACCGGTACATGGAACTGGGAAAACTCTTTGTTGAGTTCATGGACCGGGGATTCCAGGTCTATTCCGGCAGGCGTACGCAGGCGCCTGTGGACGTCTGCATTACCGGCGCGGCATTGGGACTTCCCGGCGTTGAAGGTGTCTTCAGCGACTCGAACGTTGAACGGATTCTGCGCGGCGATGTCCTCATCGACAAGGTCCCCATGGAACTGCGCAGCGCCATGGTTGAGAAGAACATCACACGCCTGGTGAAGACTGAAGGGGGAGAAGGCCGCTTCGAGTCGATCGAGAGTATGGATGATGTCATCAAACTCGCGGCCCGCGCAAAGGAATTCGACATTGTAAGGGATTTCGGATTCCCTGAAGATCGTCTCCCGGCGTTGGACCGGGTGACCAAACTCGCGATAGCGGCGGGAATTGACGCTCTGCGGGATGCCGGCATCCCGCTGGTGATGCGTTACAAGACGACCACCAAAGGGACAAAACTTCCGGATCGGTGGCAGCTTCCCGATGAACTTCGGGACGATACCGGGATCCTCTTTACCTCCGCTTTCCCCGGATATGACGCCTATTGCCAGATCATCACGGATTTCTACAAAGACCGAGGCCGCAGGGAGAGGCTCGAGGAGCTGAACAACCTGCGAGCCCTGGCGCTCAGATCCGGGACCGGAAACGGCCTTGCCGGCGAACTTGAAAAACGAATCAAGGCGCTGCAGGAGGAGATCGACCGGAATATCTATCAGTTCGACAGAAGATTCCTCTTCCGGGTGCTCTCGATGGGCCACTCGCAGTTTGCCGAATACATAGGCGCCCGCGGTCCCAACACCTCCACCAACGGCGCATGCTCGAGCGGAACCCAGGCCGTCGGGCTCGCCAGCGACTGGATCAGGACAGGACGGTGCAAACGTGTCATCATTATTTCCGCTGACGACATTACTTCCGACAACCTTATGGGGTGGTTCGGTTCAGGATTCCTCGCGTCAGGTTCGGCCGCGACCGATGAAAGCGTCGAAGATGCGGCGACTCCGTTTGACCGGAGGCGCCACGGCCTGATCATAGGGATGGGCGCCTCGGCGCTCGTGGTGGAGAGCGTCGAATCCGCTCGCGAGCGCGGCATCCGCCCGATCTGCCGACTCATGGAATCCGTCGTCGCCAACAGCGCGTACCATGGAACGAGGCTCGACGTCGCCCACATCTGCCAGGTAATGGAGAAGCTCGTTTCCAGGGCCGAGGCCGAGTGGGGAATCGACCGATACCAGATTGCCCCTGAAACCGTCTTCGTCTCCCATGAAACCTATACCCCCGCAAGGGGCGGGAGCGCCTCCGCCGAAGTCTTCGCACTGAGGCATGTGTTCAAGGAAGCGACTGACAAGATCATCATCGCCAACACCAAGGGATTCACGGGACACCCGATGGCCGTGGGGATCGAGGATGTGGTCTCGGTTAAGATCCTCGAAACCGGAATTGTTCCTCCGGTGCCGAACTTCAAGGAAGTCGATCCGGAGCTTGGCGTGCTCAACCTCTCCAAAGGAGGTTCCTACCCGGTGCAATATGCACTGCGGCTCGGTGCCGGTTTCGGATCCCAGATCAGCATGAGCCTGCTGAAATGGGAGCCCACGCCCGACGGGCGACGGCCCTCGCCGTCAGCTCTTGGTTACCAGTACCGTATCGAAGACAGGGGTCGGTGGGAAAGCTGGCTTAAACGTCTTACCGGCTACGATTCTCCCGAACTCGAGGTGGTGCAGCGCACGCTCAGGGCCAAGGATCAGGGTATGGCGTCGGGAGCGGAAAATGGTAATAACCATGCGCAGTTAACTGAAAAACCTTCACTGCCGGCTTCAACCGTGAAGGCGCCGCAGGAAGCGCCCGTTGCCGCGGCTCCTCCGCGCAAGACGGTTGACGAGGTGCAGGCGAAGGTGATGCAGATCATTTCCGAAAAGACCGGCTATCCGACGGATATGCTTGATATGGATCTGGATCTCGAGGCCGACCTCGGCATCGACACGGTTAAGCAGGCGGAGATGTTTGCAGCCATCAGGGCGGCGTATGACATCCCGCGTGAAGACAACCTGAAGCTGCGCGATTTTCCGACCCTGGCGCACGCCGTCAAGTTTGTCTACGACAGGCGGCCTGATCTGCAAGCCACGGCGCCGGCAGAGGCCGTGGGCGAATCCGCGGCTCCGCTTTCCGCACCTTCCGCATCTGTACAGGGCGGAAAAGATGCGGTGCAGGAACAGGTGTTGAAGATAATCGCCGAGAAGACCGGCTATCCGACGGATATGCTTGATATGGATCTGGATCTCGAGGCGGATCTCGGCATCGATACTGTCAAGCAGGCGGAGATGTTCGCCGCGATCAGGGCGGCATACGACATCCCGCGCGAGGACAATCTGAAGCTGCGAGATTTCCCCACACTCGCGCATGCGGTGAAGTTCGTCTATGACCGGCGGCCGGATCTGAAGGCGGCGCTTTCTCAAGCGGCCGAAGTCGCGACTCCTGCGCAGGCTGCCGCGCCGGCAGCAGCGGCGGTGAATGATGGGGTGCGCGAGCGGGTACTCGAGATCATCGCGGAAAAGACCGGCTATCCGATCGACATGCTCGATCTCGACCTCGATCTGGAGGCGGATTTAGGCATCGACACGGTTAAGCAGGCGGAAATGTTTGCCGCGATCAGGGCCGCATACGACATCCCGCGGGAAGACAATCTGAAACTCAGGGACTTCCCGACTCTGGCTCATGTAATCCAGTTTGTATATGACCGGAAACCCGATCTGAAATCGGAGGCCGCGGCAGCCGCTCCTCCGACCACGACTGAAGCTTCGCCGGCTCCGGCAGCAGCGGCGGATGATGACCCGGTCAGGGAGACCGTTCTCAGGATCATCGCCGAGAAAACGGGCTATCCCCCCGATATGCTCGATCTCGATCTCGATCTGGAAGCGGACCTCGGCATCGACACGGTTAAGCAGGCGGAGATGTTTGCCGCGATCAGGGCGGCATATGATATCCCGCGCGATGACAACCTGAAGCTGCGCGATTTCCCGACACTTGCACACACGATTCAGTTCGTTTATGACCGCAAGCCGGACCTGAAGAAGGCTGCCGGGGGCGAATCCCGGACCGAACCCGCTGTTGCGCAAGCGGTCGAGCCCCAGACCGCAGTAACCGGCAGCATGGAAGCGGCTGACGCGATTCCGCGGCGCATTCCCGTGCCGCAGCTGCGGCCGGCTCTCGAGTTGTGCAAAGCGACAGGCGTGGTTCTGAAAGAAGGGAGCCGCGTGGTCGTCATGGCTGATAAGGGCGGCGTGGGAAAATCACTCATGGCGAAACTCGAGAAGATGGGGGTTCGGGTGCTCGCTGTAAACGGGGCGCCTGATGCGGCATCCTTGACCAGGCAAATCGAAGAGTGGAAAGCCGAAGGCCCCATCCAGGGTCTCTACTGGCTTCCTGCCCTGGACAGTGAATCCGATATTGCCGGGATGAGCTACGAGCAGTGGCGCGAGGCAACGAGGATCCGGGCGAAGCTCCTGTTTGCAACCGCGCAGGCGCTGGGCAACTCCATCGGGCAGACCGGGACGTTCTTCGTGTCGGCCACCCGCCTGGGGGGGCTGCACGGCTACGATCCGTCCGGAGCGGCGGATGCGTTGGGAGGTGCAATCACAGGTTTTACGAAAGCGTTCAAGCGTGAAAACCCCGATGCCACCGTGAAAGCGGTCGATTTCGAGCCGAGCCGGAAAACGAGCGCGCTGGCCGATCTCCTGATTGAAGAGACGCTGCGCGATCCGGGAGCTGTGGAAATCGGCTGCCATAACGGGCGCCGCTGGACCATAGGTTTGCAGGAGCAGGCGCCGGCGCAGGGAGAACCGGTCAAACTGGACAAGGACAGCGTATTCGTCGTGACCGGGGCTGCAGGAAGCATCGTTTCGTCGATCACGGCCGATCTGGCCGCCGCTTCGGGCGGGACGTTCTACCTGCTCGACCTTACACCCGAACCCGATCCGGCAAATCCGGACCTTGTGCGGTTGCACAGCGATCGCGAAGGGCTCAAGAGGGAGATCTTTGAGCGGCTCAAAGCGAAGGGCGAGCGAGCGACTCCCGCAATGGTGGACAGGGAACTGGCCGCGCTGGAACGCTCTGCTGCGGCGCTGGCGGCGATCGACGCAGTGAAACGCTGCGGTGGTGTTGCTCATTACCGTAGCCTTGATCTGACGAATCAGTCCGCTGTAGCAGGAGTGATAAAGGAGGTCGCCGAGCGGCACGGACGGATTGATGTCCTGATGCACGCAGCCGGCGTGGAGATCAG
>Ga0123335_1000639_pt1 | contig 59751 bp, 54 predicted proteins | sample BiotimSIPDNA_2_FD_89707 | JGI IMG/M metagenome (GOLD analysis project Ga0123335, IMG submission 89707) | Anaerobic biogas reactor microbial communites from Washington, USA - Biogas_R2 time_0 SIP DNA | ecosystem: Engineered > Bioreactor > Anaerobic > Unclassified | place: Washington, USA... | reverse complement strand
CCGTCTTGCCGCCGAACCGGACAATTTCACCGCCGGCCAGGACCACTTCCAGTCCCATCACGTAGTCCCTGGTTACGCCGTATTTGAGCCCCCTCAACCCCCCGGAGCACTCGGCTACACTGCCGCCCATGGTGGCGGTAGCCATGGAGCCCGGATCGGGGGGGTAGAGCAGGCCGTGCGGGGCAACGGCGTTGTTCAGGGTCTGGATGATCACGCCGGGCTGCACCGTAGCCGTCAGGTTATCCGGGTCTATTTCCAGTATTTTATTCATCTTCAATAACGACAGCACTATGCCTCCCTTTAGCGGAACCGTTCCCCCGCTCAGGTTGGTCCCGGAGCCCCGGGGATAAACAGGCAGCTTGTACCGTCGCGCCGCCTTCACAATTTCGGCCACCTGCTCTGTGCTCGACGGCGTCACCAGCAGGTCCGGCAGGTGTTCCGGCAGGCCGGCCGTAGCATCGAAGGAATAGCAGAGCAGGTCTTCCTGAGCGGTGACAACGTTTTCTTTTCCCAGAATGCCTTTGAGAGTGCGAATAACCTCTGTAATTGACATTGGCTCAACTCCTTTAAATCGGGGTGAGGGATACCTCTCAAAGAGGCCCAGGTAGTACTGCTGAAAATGAGGCTCGTGGCCAGGTCCGCTGTAAACAAAAGGAGTACCTTTTTAACGGTAGAAAATTGTATTGGGCTATCAATTCCCGGGTAACTCCGCCAGAAGGGGACTAATACGGAGAGGAGGCCTGCCGATGAAAGCGCTCCGGCAAAAGATAACACCGCCAGAAAAGGACGAATACTGAGAGGAGGGGCAGTTGCCTCCCGGCCATCCGGTTGACTGCCATGGCAGCGAGAGCGGTGACGGTGCCTGCACTGAGTGCCGGTAGTCCAGGATTCCCCAGCGGATTAAACACCTGCAGCCATGCCAGGTGTTGTCATCCCCTTTGTGTTCCGGAAATACTCTGCGCATTATAATAAAACTGTGACACAATTAATACAAATTTACAATAGGATTGTTGATGTTAATCCTTTTTTTCTTTCTCAAGTTTTCGAAACCCAAGGTATATTAAGCCTATGCAGATTATCAGGCCAATAATTGCAGGCATAAAGATAGACTTGCCGGCTTCTCCGCCAAACGCCACACTCCAAATCATTTTAGCCACAGCGACAAAAACAACAACCGATATTCCAAACCACAAATTGCGCTTCCAGAAAGCGGTCCCCAAAACAACAAATGAAACAGGTATCAGTAATGCTATTAGGATTTTTACAAGTCCCCAATCACCGCTTAAATACTTCTTTTCCATTTCCAGGAACTGCTTCACTTGTTCACTTGCTGAGTCAGGTTTGGAGAACCAAAACATACTTGTTAAAAGGAAGAAAATTGTTCCCCAAATACCTGCCCAGCTTCTTTTATAGGCAAAATAGCAAAAGGGAAGAATAAACAGCGGTCTGATATACCAGCTTAATAGGTTTTGATGTCGTTCGTACGCCCAATTAAAAAAACTTTCATTTGTAAATACAAAAATAATTAATGCCAATGTCAAAACGCCAAAGCCTAAACCTAAAACTCTGTCGTAACGTTTTACTTTTTCCATCAGTTACTCCTCGCATGATTCTGATTAAATCAATTTCTTACCCAATCCAAAACTTAGTTATAAATCCCATTAATGAGTCAAAGGGAATTAAATATGTAATGGAGTAAATATGTGTTCTCCAAACAATAATCAGAATAACCTGATCTAACCACTATTTACCCATCAATCCCGGTGAAAATACTCTTAACCCATATAAGAATTGTTGTTCAGAACTCAAAATACAGCGAAGGGCCCGGAACAGGCGTCATTATGGCCCAATTCCAGAGACCCATTATAGAGGTAGGAATTGACTATTCGCTATTTTAAATAATTCTTTGTGTTTTATGTGCAATTTCTAAAAGCCGTTGTCCCTTAGTGTTAGAAGGAATTCAAATTCCCCGTATTGAATATGTAGGAGTAAAAAGTCCGGTCAGGGAAAAATTACTATGAATTACGTTGCTTTGGATTTTGAGACTGCAAATTATAGCTGGTCCAGCGTCTGCTCGGTTGGCCTTGCTGTGGTGAAAGATAGTAGTGTTGTTGAACGGAAATCCTGGCTGGTGAGGCCGCCTGATCTTTACTTTCACCCCATGTTTACCCGGATTCATGGGATCAGGGCCGAGGATGTCAGGGATGAACCGGATTTTAGTGAGCTCTGGTCCTCGGTGCTGAAGGATTATCTTGTGGGGAATACCGTAATAGCTCATAACGCTAGTTTTGATCTCAGGGTTTTAAGGCATACACTAAGTGCATATTTAATTCCCCATCCCCGGCTTTCCTATCAATGTTCAGTGGTTATTGCCAGGAAAACGTGGCCCGGCCTTGGTTCCTATAAACTGGACAATTTGGCCAGGCGTTTCGGTATAAGCTTTAGACATCACGATGCCTCTGAAGATGCCTTCGCCTGTGCGAAGATAGTATTGGAAGCCGGAGCAACCCTGGGAGCAAATTCATTTAATGAGCTGATTAATAAACTATACATAAACGTTAAAGAATTTGCTGTCAGTGAAAAATAGCTTTGCCTTAAATACCTCTGGATACTTCTCTATGAAAATATGGAGCGCCGTAATTATTATTTTGCTGTAGTGATTATTTAAAAACGAAGGAGTAAAACATGTTAGACTATAGGGATATATTAGATACCCTGCAAAGCAAGGGTTACCTGGCTACGTATTACGACCGTGCTTTTGACGATAAATTCCCTTCGTATTTCTTCAGTCCCAATAGTATTCATGGTGTTCTACATGCTAAACGTGTTTTGCTGCTGAGCCTGGCGCTGAGTTATTTAAACGGCCTGAATAAGGCTGACACGGGGCTCCTGGCTAAAGCCTCGCTATATCATGATATCGGCAGGACCCATGACGGGGTTTGTTCTGAACATGGAAGAAAGAGCTTTCAAAAAGCAATAGGGCTGGGGCTTATTGATAATGAGGTAAATGAGAATAATGAGGTTTTGAGGTATGTCATGGTGAACCACTGCCTTGATGATAATTTGGCGGAGACTTTGGATGAGTACTTCATTGATGACCGGGAACGGGCTGTGAGGCTGCTGAAATTATTTAAAGACAGTGATGGTTTGGACAGGGTGAGGATTAATGACCTCGATGTAGAGTATTTGCGCTACCCTGTTTCCAGGGAGCTTGTTTCTTTTGCTGAATATCTGCTGAGGGAGATACGATAAAATCTTCAATCTTATGCCGGGCGTGGGCAGTCCTTTTTAAACCTACCGGAATCGATGTTGATGTTGCCTTACAGCCGGGCCTTTCTTTATAATAGAGCATAGACAGCCGTTTTGGACAAGTTCAATTTCTTTTGTATTTCCGTATCTCCGAACCTATTTCCGGTATCTCCTGAAAAAGGAGGTTTTCCTTTCATGATTAAACATGTAATATTTGATTTCGACGGGACAATTGTTGATTCAATCAGTTTGTCCATTGAATTGTTTAATGAACTGGCTGATAAATACAAGTTTAATAAAATTGTTTATAACCAGTTGGATTATTTGAGGAGCCTGTCTTTTATTGAGCGGTGCAGGGCCGTTAAGGTGCCGCTTTACAAAATTCCTATGCTTGGAATTGAAATAACCAGAAACTATCGTAAAATCATAGGTGAACTCAGGATATTTGAGGGAGTCTATGAAGTTATTCACTGGCTGAAGGAGCAGGGTTTGGAGTTGAGCATAATCTCCTCAAATTCAAACGAAAACGTAAAAGCATTTCTTAAAGAAAACAATATTGATGTATTTGATGGGATCTATTGCAGCAGGAACTTATTCGGCAAAGAAAAAATTATTAACAGGTTTATTAAAAAACATAATTTAGAAAAAGATGAAGTTATCTATATTGGTGACGAGTACAGGGATATAATGGCTTGTAAAATTAACGATGTTAAAGTAATTGCTGTTTCCTGGGGGTATGATCCCCTGGATATGCTGATTAAAGCCGGACCTGATTTTATTGTGGACAGCCCACCGGAGATAATTCAATTTTTATCCTCCCGGGCGAGCTGATAAATTTTGCAAATCTTCAATTCTTCATCTTACCCCGGTACCACCACCAGAGGCGGCCTATTTTTCCCCCGGGGGCTGCCTCCGGGTAGTGCCTTTTCCCCCCGGCTTCCTGCACAAAAATAATATCATGCCGTTCCACACCTCTAAAATGTTCAAAGTCAAGATAAACGCTTGCCTTTTCTCCAGGCGCCAGAGCAACTGACAGGGGTACGAGAATAGAGGGTTTGAGACCCGAACTCCTGGGATAGCGGATGCCGAACCCTTCTATGGTTACGGTGGTCCTGCCCGTATTTAGGACGGTAGCCTGGATTCTGGTTTTACAGGGAATCTCAAGCTCACTGCAGGGGATTGCCCTGGAGCAGCTTACTTTAAGCGTCAAAACAAGCACCCCTTTTGCCTTGAGATTCGGTAAAAAAGGGGGTTTTCCTCTAACATCCCCACTATCTTTTAGTCAGTAGGGCTCATCTGGAATTTGATTAACAAGAATAGTTGGATACTGTGTCCGCTAAAAAGTGAATAAAGGGCCGGGTGCTGATTACACGGGGTGCTCCTGTAATAGTAAAGATGCGAGAAATAGTGTTGGCAGCTTCTTTACGGGAAAGCTTCCGGAGCTTAAACGGTTAATGATAGGTTAATGATAAAAATATAAGAATTCTGTATGACCGGGCCGTATTAGGGAAGGATAATATCAATAAAATGTACAATGACAGGAGGTTTTAACCTTGCAACACCTGCCAAACCTTTCTGAAACCCTGACAGCTTTTCATTCAGATTTGAACAGGATCCAGACCATGGCGGGAACCCTCTCTCAACTGGACCGGCAACATTACAACGATCTGACCAAATACGATGATGAGAGGCTTACTGGAATCGCAGTGGCGGAGCAGAACAGCTCCAGGCAGCTTGGGGAAATCAAACAGCTTTGTCTGGCTATGGCCCAGAAAATTGAGGAAATTCAGCAGTCCATGGGACAAAAATAGGAGGGGTGGACCTTGGGTATATTATCCCGGCTCTTAAGGGGAGCTGCCGGTGAGGTGGCGGATGACGCTGTCCGGACCATGGTAAGGGACCAGTACACCGAGAACCTTTTCGAGATGATTCCTGCGGCAAAAAAGGTGAATCCCATCAACCTGGCGGAAATCGCCATGAGGGCAGCCCAGGGAACTCCAGTCCCGCGGCCCCTGGGCAGCCACCTGCGCCTGTCGCCCTGGGAAAAACTATTGTTCAATCCGGTTCACCTTTTCCGTTTCCCCACACCCGAGGATGTCGGCATTACCACGTCAGTTAGAATCGGACCCAGGGCGAAGAAGCCTCTCAACGTATCCATTCCTCTACTCATTGCAGGGATGTCCTACGGCGGGGCAATAAGCAAAAACGCCAAGATAGTCCTGGCCAGGGCCGCGACTATGGCCGGCACAGCCACCAATACCGGTGAGGCGGGCTTAATGGAAGAAGAAAGGGAAGCCGCCGGGCTCTTAATCGGTCAGTATAACAGGGGTGGGTGGCTGAACGACCCCGCACAATACACCCGCCTTGACGCCATTGAAATTCAGCTGGGCCAGGGCGCCCAGGGTTCCACACCCCAGCGCACTACGGCTAAAAACATCGGCGAGGAATACAGGGAAGTGTTCGGGCTGGCGGAAGGCCAGGATGCGGTTATTCATTCGCGCCTCCCGGATATCAATACGAGGGAAGATTTTATCCGTCTGGTGGGCAGGTTGAAGGCAGAAACGGGCGTTCCCGTGGGCCTTAAAATTGCGGCAACCCACCATCTGGAAAAAGAAATGCAGGTCGCCCTCGATGCCGGATGCGACTTTATAACCGTGGACGGAGCCGAGGGCGGCACCCATGGCGGTGCTCCAACCCTGGAGGACGACGTGGGCCTGCCGACCCTCTTTGCAGTCAGCAGGGCGGCGCAGTTTCTGCTAAAAAAGGGAGCCGGCAGGGACGTCAGCCTGATTGCCACGGGAGGTCTGGTGACACCAGGCCAGATGTTGAAAGCAATGGCCCTGGGGGCCAACGCGGTTTATATCGGCACGGCTGCGGTCATGGCCATGATCGGTGACCAGATGGCTAAAACACTGCCCTTCGAGCCCCCCACGGATCTGGCCGTTTATACCGGCAAGATGACGGACAGGCTGGACCTGGACAAATCGGTTCAAAATTTGTTTTATTTTCTGAATGCCTGCGTCCGGGAAATGGAACTGGTAGCTATAACGGCAGGCAAGGTTGCCCTGGGTGATCTTAACAGGGACGACCTGGTTACCCTGGACCCGTTTTTAGCCAGGGCGCTGAAAATTGACTTTGGCTACGTTGCGCCCGAAAGCCAGACCGCCTATTTCAGTGAATTTCTCGCACCCGGCACCTTTCAAACAAATAATGAGGAGGCTGCGGTTCATTAATCAGGAGGAGCTAATAGAGAGGGGAATGGGGAATAACGGGCAGGGAATAGAAAAAAGGGGTTACCCGTTTAAAGGAGTTTAATAAAAGGTATAAGAAAAAGGAGACTGTCCGGTTTGCGGGCGACGCGGCTTCGAGAAAATTTTAATAAAAGCTGTAAGTAAAAAGGGGAGGCCTGTGGTTTCTCAAACAACCACTGGCCTTAATCTTTCCTTTTTTAACCTCTTTCATGTTTAAACCCATTTTTCACTTTAATTTACAAAAGGATTTTATAAGAACACAAAGAATAATTTTTTACAGAAAGGAGGGCGCCGGATGAGAATTCGCATAATTGGATTAGCACTAATAATTGTCATGCTGGCGGCTGTCGGTTGCGGTGCAAAAAATAAACAAGAAGAGCCTGAACCCGGTACAGATGCGTCAGTTAGTCAGAATCAAACAGAAGTTGATCCCGATCTTATTACAGCGGAGAATTTTGTTTCCAGTCTGCAGGATTGGACCATCCGCCTGGAAGCAATCGGGCAGAAAACCAGTGACGCACATAGTAACTGGTTAAACGGTAAACTGGATACGGAGGACTACCTGATTACGCTGCAAAATCTTCAAAAGGAAATAAAAGCTCTGAGTCTTGAAACGGATTATAAGGATTATGAATTGAGTGAGCAGGAAAGGGAAAGCCTGGCTTTTGAGCAGATTACCAAAGGATACAACAGGTGCAGTAAAAATCTCAATGATTTTTTGCACAGTACTCATCTTCCGGATGAAAAGATTAAAGAAAGATACAATACGCTGGTCGAAGAAGGATATAAAAGCGAGCTCGAACAATTAAAAAGTAATTTAAAAATGTAGCTTTTAACCCCCCTGGCCTGAAGGGGGGTTTGTTCATTAAAGGTGTATGGTAACGGGGCGGTATGCCGTATTATTCTGCTCCCCGACTATAATAAAAACTATCCAGTAACTTGTTAACATCAATGATTCTTGATATAATGCTTCCATGAAAGAACCAGAAAAGATTACAAAGGCCCTGAGCGATCCAATAAGATACAGGATTTTGAAGATGCTGGCAGAGAGCAGCACCAGTTGCTGTTCCCTGCCCGGTGAAAAACCCCGCCCGGGTTTATGTAATTGCGAATTGATGGAAAGCCTGGGCATGATCCAGTCCAGGGTTTCCTATCATATGAAGGGTTTGACCGAGGCTGGTTTGGTTCTTGAGGAACCCCGGGGCAGGTGGAAGTTTTACCGCCTGAACCGGGAAGTGCTGAGATGCTATATTGAACAATTAATGGAGGATTTTAATTTGGAATAATTTTTTTGTCTCATACATCAAAAACATTTGATATTGGGGGGCTTTATTGTGACTAAAGATGTTCGTGAATTCGTCAGGCTGAATTATGCCCGGGCTATCAGCCAGAAGAAAGGCTGTTGCGGCGACAGCCGGGGCGGGGGTTGCTGCGGGAGTTCCGGGGGTCTAACAATTGAAGCTGTTACAGCCGGACTCTATCAGCCGGATGAGGTGGACGGCCCGCTCAGGGACGCTGCCGGGGCATCCTTTGGCTGTGGTAATCCTACGGCTCTGGCGGACCTGCGCCCCGGGGAAGTGGTGCTCGACCTGGGCTGCGGGGCCGGTCTGGATGTGCTGCTTGCTGCCCGTCGCGTTGCTCCGGGGGGAAAGGCCTACGGTCTGGACATGACCGGTGAAATGCTGGCTGAAGCCAGGGCCAACAAGGAAAAATCCGGCATTGAGAACGTGGAGTTTTTAAAGGGGCACATTGAGGAGATCCCTTTGCCGGAGAACTCCGTGGACGTTATTATCTCCAACTGTGTCATTAATCTCTCCCCCGCTAAGGACCGGGCGCTGCGGGAAGCCTGCCGCGTGCTGAAGCCCGGCGGGCGGCTCGCCGTTTCGGATATCGTCCTGACCCGCCCCCTGCCGGCAGAGGTGCGGGAGGACCTGACGGCCTGGGCAGGCTGCATCGCCGGCGCCCTGCTGGAAAAAGAGTACAGGGACAAACTGGCCGCAGCCGGCTTTGAGGATATCGGCCTGGAAGTGACCAGGCGCTATGAGGCGGATACAATGGCCGGGAACATCTCCGATGCCGTCCGCCGGGAGATCGATGGAGCGGTGGTCAGCGCTTTCATCCGGGCCAGGAAGCCTGCGGCACCGGCTAAACAATAAGATGTCTTAGTTAACGTACGATTGGAGAGGCTTCCTGATCAAAGGGGTTTATCCTCAGGGCAAAGGAGAAGAGATAGGGATAATGTTTCTTCAGGTACTGCATGTAGGCAATCCATTCTAAGGCCAGGCGGCTGTAAGCTCTGCTGATGTCGTCCTGCAGGTGCTCAATGTCGGTGCCGGGCAGTTCATTGAAGTTCTGCCTGTGTTCCAGTTCGTCCGCCAGGTGGAAGACAGCCCGAAGCAGGGCCGTAAAGGATTCGTGTTCCAGTAAAACCGGGTTTTCTAAAAGCCTCAGCAGGAAATCTCTTTTTTCCGAGAGCCGGTGTTTCAGTTCTTCCAGCAGGACTATTTGACAATCAACCTGGTACCGGTGGTTTTTAAGCGGAGCGTTTCTTGCCCAAAAGTCTTCATCGGACCAATGGGCCTTTACCTGGAGACGGTCTCTAAGCTGGTCAAGTTCCGGATCGCAGCTGGAAAAACAGGTCAATAAATTGTTACCCGCTTCGCTGAAAAACGTTCCAATGACCATATTGAGCTTCTCCAGCCTGTCCCGCTTTGCCCTGATACTGAGCAGCTTGTTTAGAATCAGGGTCACAAGGAGGACATTTATGGGGAGAAAGCCGAGGGCATTGAAAACGTAGTTATAGGTATTCGACGGATCTCCAAGGATGATATATTTGACCAGGTAGACCAGGGCCGAAAAGGCGACCAGGGAGATCCCAAGCTTTATTTCCCAGCTTAGGTTTTTCATCTATACACTACTCCTTTTCATGCATAATTAAATTCTAGATGTCTGAAAAAACACCTACCTGGCCGGTAAATAATTTTTTTATGCTCCATTGTAGTTGGAATTCTGGCCTGGAAAAGATCTGAGAATAGACAACCCGGCAAAAGGCAGGGTTGTTTTTTCATGAGTAAATAAATATGTGTGTTTTTTGGTATAAACTTCATTTGCGCTCAATAACCTTAGATTAGATTAATTAATAATTGGGAGGGAACTATCCTGCAAGGAAAAACAGTACATACGCCCGGTACATTAAGGTGCGGCCTTCCTGCTCCTTACCCGCCGGTCAGGGTCATGGCCCCCAACCGGCAGTACGCTGAGCTGCTCCTGGAGGATTACACCGGGATGATCAGCGAAATAACAGCTGTCAAACAGTACCTGTACCATTACTTTGTGCTCAAGTCCATTAACCCTGAAGTGGCCGACCTGTTGGAATGTGTTTCCCTGGTGGAGATGCATCATATGGAAATGCTGGCTGAAACCATCCGCCTCCTGGGAGTAAGCCCGCGTTACCGGGTTTTTCGCAATAACCAGGAAGTTTACTGGAGCGGCACGTATGTCTACTATGGTCTGAGCCTTTGCGACATGCTGGCTGCTGATATCGCCGGAGAATGGGCTGCCATAGCGTACTACCGCGATCACCAGCAAAGGATTGCAGATCCCTATATTAAAGAACTGCTGGAAAGAATTATCCTTGACGAGTATCACCATATTAAATTGTTTAACGATGTTATGCGAAAATACTGTAAATAATTATGGTCGCTCCTTGAATCTTCCCCGTGAGCGCTTGTTCGTTCCCGTAAGATGTTTTCATTGAAGGATGAATACTTCTAAGTAACCATAGTCAGTCTGCTCCACCCCCGGAAAGTGCCTGTGATACCGGCGAAAAGTGAAATGGAAATCCTGCAAAGTCAACTATTTGTGCAGGATTTTTTTTGTTTGTGCTTAATTATTGAGATGATAAGCGTTTTTTGAAAAGAAGGTGGAAGATTTGACCGGCAGCCCCACTTATTTTCTGGCTGGGAACATTGCCAAACAAAAATGGTGCCATTTTGAAGCGATTATTCGTTGCAGGGAAAACGAGGATTTAGCCCGTCGCAATGTGGAAAAGATCAAGGAACGCGGGTTGGGGCGCAATTACTATGATATACCGGTGATTGAACCTTTGGTTTATGTTATCCCGAATCTAAGATATCTTCTTCCTATTAATAAGCACAATGCCCTGACTCCGCCCGGGGAGTCTTTTGAAAAAGTGCTGGACCTGGAAACCGGTGAAGCAGTTCTTTATGCCAGGTTGGCTCCCGCAAAGTTTAAAAAGCACTTTGGCGAATTTCACGAACCGGTTAAAATTACCTACTCCGAGTGGCGTTCATTGTGCAGCAAAATCTGCCTTTCCCAGCAAGAAACGGGTGACACGGAACACCTCGAATTTGCGGAGAAATATCCTACAATTATTTCCTTCTGGGAGTGGGAAAACCGTTACATCGTCGGGTTTCCGGACGGGCTAACAGATGAGTTTGTTTATGAGTTCAGGTCGGTCAACAGTTATTACCTGCTTCAACATCTAAAGCCCGTGGCCCTGGCCCAGGCCGGGCTGTATGCCTACTTTCTGGACCGCCCGAAAATAAGGGTACAGATCAGAGTCAAACAGGCCAACAAGGTTGAGACTTTCGAACAAAAAAGCAGCCCGGACAGCGCAGCAGCCTTACTCAAAACCATGCTGGCATTACTGGACGGCAGCACCAGGCCAATCCCCCCGGGGATGGCTTGGAAATGCAAGGGTTGCAGTTACAGGACACTGTGTCCCCATTTAAGCCCTGCTTAGGGGTTTAGCTTTATTAAAACTGAACCTAAAAAGTAATCCAAAATTCTTCAGGAAATAACTTTTTATCTTAAAACAACAGCGCCTCACACGGCTTTAACCTGCAACCTTTGTGAGGCGCTGTTTTTATGATAACAGCAATTCAAACGATCCTGAAAACCTGACATGGACGAATACAGATACATAAAGGGTTCTTGTTGAATCGTAATAAATGAGATATTAAAGTTATAAAATACATAATATGGTTCCTAAATACTAGCCAAGGGTGCTTTCAAAAACAAACTCAACAACTCCGCCCAGTTTAACGCCGTTAAAGAATGGAACACTGACCACGGTTGCCTTTCCGTCCGGTGTGTCCATTACATAATAATGGAGTTTGGTTTTTTTATCGGCAAAATCCTGGTAAATTTTTTTGAGCTTCTCAATGGTTTCCGGCTTATGACACCCCGTCATGTTCCGGCCTACGAGATTGTCGGCGTTCAAAAGCGCTTTAAAGACTTCCTCTCCCCTTTTGTTGGCGTAAATAATATTGAAATTTGCATCCGAAACCACCATTGCTACTTGCAGGCCATCAGTTATGGCTTTTACATCCATATTTCTCGAACCCCCTTCACATTAATCTTGCTGTATTATACATGCAAGGTTTATACCCGGGGTTTAAGCAAAACAGGGCTTAAGAAATCCTAATATTCCTACTATTATTAATTTATTAAATCAATCAGGCGCTTTGATCTGTTCGTTATTGTAACAACAATCTTAAGTGTGTTCCAAAAGGGGTGGGTTATCTGTATACGCCATGAGGCTTGTTTAAATAAAAACTAATAAATATAAATGTATTTAATTTATGATGAAAAACGCTGTTAAACGCATTAGAAAGGTGAAGTTAAATTTATGGAGATAAGATACTTAAGTTATCAGCTTTAAAAATGCATGGTTTACTATTTGCCTGCAGCTGCCAGGACCTGCCCCTGCGGGTTTTCCCGGTATGTTGTCTGAAAGCAAGATTAACCTTTACATTAAAATAATGGACTGATATAATTTTTTTAGCTGCTTTTAATTGTTGCTGTTATTCAACTGAGGATTCATTTAAAAAGGAGAGATAAGGTATATTTTTCGGGATCAAAATTAAATTAATTACAGGAAGTGATTCAATGGCCGCTTATGTCAGGTTGTTTAAATGGACTAAAATACTTTTGGCTCTGACGGTTTTTGTTGCAGCAGTTACGATGGGAAGCTTGAATCAGGCTTATGGCTGAGGTGCATCAACGAGACCGTCGGTCGAGACAAGGGAAGCCAGCATTACTAATAATACCGTTGTTTTAAACGGCTATATCTCAAACTGCGGCGGGGAAATTGTTGAATACGGCTTTTTGTGGGGTAAAGACAGAAATGAACTGGAAGAACTTGTTGTGGGAACTGAGGGCACCCCTGCAGGGTTTGACGGTGAGTTGAAAGATTTAACCTCCGGCAAGTATTATTACAGGGCTTATGCAACCAACGAGGGAGGAACCAGTTACGGGAAGCTTAAAGAGTTCACTATAACAGGGACTTCTTCCGATCCCGGCACAGATCCAAATGCAGACCCTGATACAGTTCCTGATAATGGCCATGGGGCCGTCCGTGTTATCTTAAACGGCCGGACGCTCCAGTTCGATGTGCCTCCTATTATTGAAAACGACCGGACTCTGGTTCCCTTACGGGTGATTTTCGAAGCGCTGGGGGCCGGCGTGGAGTGGGACGGTGCGACCCAAACCGTTAGGGCGGAGAGGGACGGAACAATAATTAAGCTTGTTATCGGCGGTAAGGCTTATGTTAACGACCAGCCCGTGGAACTGGATGTTCCTGCAAAGATTGTGAACGACAGGACCCTGGTACCCTTACGGTTTGTCTCTGAGGCATTGGGATGCCGGGTAGAGTGGTTTGGCGACAGTATGACTGTAAGTATAACCAGTTAATATAGTTTAAGTTGATAATAATCTTCCAACATTCAACGGGGTTGCTGATTACAGCCCCGTTTTACGATTTATCGAACTTTTTCGGGCTGCAGGCGCCTTGAGCCCCGGTAAAGATGGGTATGCCGTTCTGCGGCTCTTAGCCCTGTCCGGAAAGCAAATCATTTGCACAACCTTTAGGCATTTTCGGGCGTCAAAAGTAAGAAGGCCTTTTTAAATTCTTTTTGTGACTGGTGTGAATGATTTAACTGGAGCCGTTTTTGTGCCGTGATCTCAGCCGGTCCAGTTTCAATACGGAATTAATACGGAATCAAAGAAAATTTCTTTTCTTTAAGGCTATCCTGACCCACCCAAATATTCGCTCTTCACTCGAATTGTATAACAGGCGGAGTGATTTTATTGGCAAGTCAAAAACTGGAGCAGGAGTTGCTATCCGCCAGAAATGGAGACCGGGGAGCCCGTGAAAAACTGATTCAGGAACACAGGGATTTCATTGCGGGGACCAGCTCGAAAATCTGCAGGCGCTACCTTGTCTGGGATAATGATGATGAACTGAGTATCGCCTTGCTGGCCTTCAATGAAGCAATTGATAAATACACACCCGGAAAAGGGCTGTTTCACGGTTTTGCCCGGACAGTTATTCAAAGACGCCTATGGGATTACTACCGCAAGGAGTGCAGGAACAGGGAAGTAATCCTGCCGGCGGGAATTGAGACCGAAGACCGGTTGACCAGGCAGGGGCTCGACCGGTCCCTGTCCAGGTACCAGGATGAGAGCGGCCAGGCTGTCTTTAAAGAATCTATCGAGCGGTTTATTGAGGTTCTGGCCTGGTATGGCATTACCCTGGACGATCTGGTTAAAGCTTCCCCGAAGCACAGGGACAGCAGGGGACAGTTAACCGATACGGCCAGACGCCTGGCCGGAGAGCCAGGCTTGATGGAATACCTGAAAAAAAACCGGCGTCTGCCCATTCTTGAACTGAAAGAAATCACTGGAAAAAGCCGCAGGTTTTTGGAAAAGGGAAGAAAATACATCATTGCCGTGGCTTTAATCATAACGGAACCGGAGTTTTACCCGTTAAAAAGCTTTGCCGGGCTCTGGGCTCAGGGAAAAGGGGGTGCTGCCGAATCAAAAGGGTCAGAGGGGTCGTCTTAAGGACCGTTGAGCAGAAAACAGTTATATATACCAGTGACGGGGCTTTTATGGAGATCCCCACACCGGGCGAAAGGCATCCGGTGGGGCAGGTACTTGATGTGTCCGTGCCTTCAGGTTTCTTTTACACCCGGCCGTTTTTGAAATATACTGCTCTAGCCGCAGCCCTTGCCGTGGTGCTGCTCCTGGGCATTGCCTATCCCCTGGCCGGTCCGGGAAAAGCTGTGGCTTCAGTGGCCCTGGAAATCAACAGCGGCATAGAATTAATGATTAACCGGGAAAGTAAAGTCATTCGGGCCCGGGGTGCAGGGGAAGGCACGGATTTAATTCTTAGCAATCTGGACCTCAAGGGGCTGGACGTGTACGGGGCCATTGAGCTGATCCTGGAGGACGCCCGGACAAGAGGCATTTTGGGGGATTCACAAATCCTCATTCTGGCCAGCGTAGTTTTAAAAGACGAGGAAGCCGGCGAAGTGGTTAACTTGGATAAACTGCGTTGTGCAATCTATGAAGATATGGCCGGCGGGAAGGTGCCCGGACTGATCATTGTGAGTGAAGCCGACGAGGGGAAAAAGCAGCAGGCGGAAAGTCATCAGATGACCCTCAACAGCTACCTGGTTTATGAGCGCTGCCGGTTATGTAATCTGGATGTTCAGGCCGACCTGTTCCGTGAAGGCGGAGCTGCCAGGGCTCTGGAGGGGAGCAGGGTTACCCTGCCCTGTCTTTTTCCCGGAGAAAGCCTTGAGTTGAAACAAGGAGAACCTGCCCTGCGGTCTGAGGAAACTGAAGGGGGCAGGGCCGTTTCCAGTTCCCCGTGCGGCTGTGAAGGACCTGACCAGGGAGGCGGGTTCCACGAAGGACAGGGTCCTCCGGCGTCTGTAACCGGAAGAACGTCTTCCCAAACTGAATCCCGGCCGGACTGCAGCTGTTTGCAAAATGCGTTGTAGATTTACGCTCAAGACCTTAATAGCAAGGGTTTGAATACTCATTAAAGAGCAGAGGAGTGCAAGTGAGAATTGATTTTTGGATCGAAAGAAAGCAGGTACTGGGACATTCGTAAAATTTTTGCTTTGCTGGCCCTGGTCGCAGCTATTGTGGCCGCCCGGGGTGCGGGAAATTATCTTGCCTATGCAGGTGTATCCTATTACCTGATCTGTATAATTGCCATCCTGCTAAGATTTCGCCGGGCAGGTTGTCTGCTCTGGTTTGCTGTTGGAGTGCATGTTTTGTTAACCGGCTGGTCCCTCTGGAGCTGGCACACCGAGCTGATCATACCCTGTCATTATTGCCTGTGGGCGGCGGGCTTCGTACTGCTGGCGGCAACAGCCTTTTACCGGCTTCCTGCAGCAGTCCTGCCGGTATTGCTAATGGTTGGTGTATCCGCAGCCTGGCCCTATGCTTTTGGAGACAAAGTCCTGGACGAAATTAACCCTCCCGCCGGCGAAGCAACCTTTGAGCCGGTATCTGCTCCGGGGGATAATCAGTCCGGGGAGGAGGATGACACTCTTCCGGCCGGGGAAACCCCGGCGATGGGTCTTCCCGCGGAGCCGGAGAATTCAGGGGCTGCAAATCCGGCGCCAACAAGAACATCTCCAGCTGCAAAGCCGGCGCCGGCGGTTTCCCAGCCGGAACAGCCGGAACAGCCCGAACAGCCGGAACCCGGGAAGCCTGCTCAGAACGGTGCGACGGTCCAACCGGCAGGCGCCGGGTCCGAACCGTCACCGGAACATCCGGAACAGCCGGAACAGGGCGGCTCACCGGACCAACAGGTAAACCAGCCTGACCCCGGGGCAGGGGAGCCTGACGACCGGCCGCAAGATCCGGAGGACGGCGACCCGGTCGGGGGGGTTGAAGAGCCAGCGGGGGAACCGGAGGATAATCAGGAGGATGAACCCAAGAAACCGAAATCCGGGTGAGGGAAACCTTGCTAATCACTTCCGTTGGAAGTGGTTTACAGACGGGGTTCTAAAAGAAGGCAGGATTATCGATCCGGCGGAAAAGACCGGGAAAAGCCGGAAATTGCCCGGGGCCTTTATGCGCCGGGCCAGTTTCAAGGGAATTATTATGTTCGCGCTTTTGGGAGCGTAGCGCCAGCATGTGAAAAGCATCCATGAAATCCATAATCTACAGCGAGTATTAAGCCCTGCCGGTTGGCAGGGTTATTCTTTGAACGGGAAAAACTCTATGGAATCAGTCAGGTTCTGGAATACTGCAGGCCGGTGAACTTGACTTTACCTCTTTGCCCCATAAAACTGTCCATTTTATAGCAAGCGGCAGGAAATGTTTCCTTTTGTCGAGAATTATGTGCTTAAGCCAGGGACAGCTGCGTCTTGTCCCGTACTTTTATAACAAAAGTTAATAAGGAAGCGAGCTGGTAAAAAAATGATTCGCCGTAAAATGATCCTTTATCTTCTGGCGCTGCTAATTGTTTTGTTCCTGCCGGGTTCCGGGAGTGCGCCGGCCGCGCAGTTGACCATAAATGAAAACAACAGCGGGGAAACCTTGACCCTGTACCCCGGGGATATAATGGAATTAACTCTGGAAAGCAATCCTTCGACGGGTTATGCCTGGCAGGGTGATTTAAATATTGCCGGCGTCCTGGAAGTGATTGAACACGGCTTTAAAAGCAGAGGGGTTTTACCCGGCGCACCGGGTGAGGAGTACTGGTTGTTAAAAGCCGCCGGTCCGGGATCCGGTTCCCTTTCCCTTGAATACAGCCGTTCCTGGGAAGAGGATAACGATCCTGTGAATAGGTTTGCGGCAGTGATCAGTGTTTTAGAACCGGTCCCACAGGTTTCCGGTGGGGAGACGCCTGGCCGGGAAGCCGGGGTTCCTGTATTTATTGACGGGGTGGAGCTGGACTTCCCCGACCAGAAAGCTTTTATTGAAGATGGACGAACCTGGGTCCCCCTTCGCACTATTGCCGAAGCCCTGGGGTGGCAGGTTCAGTGGGACCCCGGGAGCGGCACCGCCACCGTGCTCAAAGGAAACCGGGAGGTCCGGTTGCAGGCCGGTTCAGCTCTGCTTGATGTTGACGGCAGGCCCCGGGAGTTGGCAGGGGGGAGCCGGGTGCGCAATCAAAGAATAGTTGTTCCCCTGCGGGATTTTTGCGGGATCCTGGCGGTTTACTCCGTGGCCTGGGATCCCGGTACGGGAGCGGTGCTGATTGAAAGCGGCGCCCTGGAGCAGCTGGTGGCCGGCCTGACCCTTGAAGAAAAAGTGGGGCAAATGTTGATGCCTGATTTTAGAACCTGGAATGGTGAGGACGTCGTCGCCTGCAACGATGAAATTTCCCGGCTCATCCGGGAGTATCATGTGGGCGGGGTAATCCTTTTCAGGGAGAATGTGACAGGGACGGAGCAAACTGTGCAGCTGGTTGACCAGTTGCAAAAGGCGGCCGGGGCTATCCCCCTCTTTATCGCCATTGACCAGGAAGGGGGCAGGGTTGTCAGGCTCCAGACAGGAACCGTAATGCCGGGTAATATGGCCCTGGGTGCCGCCCGTTCGCCGGAAAACACGTACAAATTGGCGAAAGCTATCGGTAAAGAATTGAATGTCCTGGGGATCAATGTGAATTTTGCTCCTGTATTGGATGTGAACAACAACCCGGATAATCCTGTAATCGGCATCCGTTCCTTCGGCTCCGACCCGCAGCTGGTGGCGGAAATGGGAACAGCTTATATCAAGGGTCTCCATGACGCCGGTGTGGCTGCCGCCGCCAAGCACTTTCCCGGCCACGGCGACACCAGCGTCGATTCCCACCTGGGGCTGCCGTCAATTCCCCATGATTTGGAGAGGCTGGAAGCCGTCGAACTGGTACCCTTCCGGGAGGCGGTCAAACAGGGTGTGGACATGATCATGACGGCCCACGTAACCTTCCCGGCTATTGACAGTACGCAGGCCGTCTCCAGGCTGGACGGGACACCGGTCTTTCTTCCGGCGACCCTTTCCGAAAAGGTACTGACGGAACTGGTGCGAAACAAACTTGGTTTTAACGGGGTTATTGTCACGGACAGTCTCAAAATGAAGGCCATAGAGGATCATTTTGGCCCCGGTGAAGCTGTGGTCAGGGCTGTCAAAGCAGGCGCGGATATTGTCCTGATGCCCGGGGATCTGGAAGAATCCATGCAGGCGCTCCTGGGGGAAATACGTGCAGGCCGTATTTCCGAAGCCAGGGTGGACGCCTCAGTGAAGAGGATCCTCGGGCTGAAGCTGAAGATGGGGTTGTTATCTGAACAGGGACCTGCTTCCGGTGAACCCGGAGCCGGCCCGGAAGCCAGGCTTAAAGCCGCGCAAGCCCTGGTGGGGTGTGCGGAGCACCTGGCTTTGGAAAGAGAAGCCGCAGAAAAAGCAGTGACCCTGCTCAAAAATGACGGCATGATCCTTCCTTTTAGATTAAAGGACGGTGATAGGGTTGTCCTTTTTGCTCCCTGGAGCGACAGGCTGGAGCTGATGGAAGAAGCACTGGGCCGGATTGTTCAGGACGCTAAAATCAAGGACGTTAAAGTAGACGGCTTTGTTTATGAAAATCTTGCTGCTTTGAATGAGCAGCAGAAGAAGGCGCTTTTTGCTGCCGATTATATTGTGCTTGGTTCGTACAGCTACGACCTGGAAAGCAGGGTCCCCGGCAGGTACTGGCTGCCAGATTTCGCTCTGGACACCCTGGCTCAGGCGGAGGAGGCCGGGAAACCCGTGGCTGTACTGGCTATCCGGAATCCTTACGACATTGCCTACATGCCCGGGGCAAAGGCCTTCCTTGCCGTTTACGGCGCGGCGGAGGGTCCAAATATACCGGCCGGCATCAGGACCATCTTCGGGATTGTGAAACCGGCAGGAAAGCTTCCGGTCTCCATTCCGGATGCAGGCGGCGGGAAGAATCTTTACGAATGCGGCTACGGTCTGGAGTATCCTGAATAAACAACCGGGACGATCCCGTTGCGGCAAAAAATTAAATCTGAAACGGTAGATGGTGATTTTAGATGAAGTGGAGATGGCTTTTTCTCTGTCTGTTCTTACTGTTCTTTCTCACCTTTATGGGACAGGCTGCAGGAGCCCAGGGTTTTTCAGACCCGGGCTTTCAGGATATCGAAGACTCCTTTGCCAGGCAAGACATTGTTGAGCTTGCCGGTCAGGGTATCATCAGCGGTCTCAGCCCGGCCCAGTTTGGACCCGGCGAGAAAATCAGCCGGGGCCACTTTTGCCAACTTCTGGCCAGGGTGTTGGGGATCCAGCCTGTTTTTCCGGAGCAGCCCGCGTTTTCCGACCTGCCCCGGGACTCTGCGGGAGCCGGCTACCTGGAAGCTCTGGCCGGGCTGGGTATCCTGACGGGAACAGGTAACAACGGGGCAGATGCGGACAAACCAGTCACCCGGCAGGATGCCGCCTTGCTCCTCTACCGCGCGCTGGCGGAAAAAACGGATCCAGCGTCCCTGGAAGGCAGATTTGCCGATGAAAGTCAGGTTTCGCCCTACGCTGTGGAAGGGGTTGCCTTTATTACCCGCCAGGGTCTGATGGCAGGATTCGACGGATGCTTCCATCCGCAAAGGGAACTGACCCGGGCAGAGGCCGCAGTTCTGGCCGGGCGGCTGTTAAAGACAAGGCAAGGACAGGCTTTGACCGCCCTGCCGGTCATTTCCCCGCAATACCTGGAAATTTGTACGGGTGAGACCAGGAAAATCGAATCCGGCGCTGTGCGGAGGAAGCCGGCTTTTACTGTTGCCTGGGGCCTGGACGACCCGGGGGCCGGGCGGTTTGCTCCCGGCGGTTTCTTCACGGCGGGTCAGAGGGCTGGAAAGGTCACCATTACGGTTAACGCCGGCAGCGCAGCCTTCCCGGTTTATGCAGAGATTAAAGGCTGCCAGGCTGCGGAAAACAGCCCCGGTGCAAGCACTGGCATGGCGCAGAAAGAAGAGGAGGTAGAGGAATTAGCCCGGGAAGCGGCCTGTAGGGTTGTACCGCAGGAACCGGATGCCGGCTTCCAGGAGAGGGAATACAGGCTTTATGCCGGACCCGTGGAGGGGCTTACTTCCTCGGACGAGACTTGGACCGGCTTTTTGCGGCAGGGGGGCCGGGATATTATCATTGATTTAAAAGAGTTTCGTCCTGTTACGCAGGTTTCCCTTGAGTTTAAGCAGGACGCCGGATCTGGTGTCTTTATTCCGGAATACCTGCAAGGCGAGGTGTCCCCCGACGGTGTGCTCTGGTATCAGCTGGGCCAGGTCCGGCATGGAGTGGAACCCTTTGAGCCGGCTGTATCGAGCAGGAACCTGACCCTCACCTTTCCGCCGGTCACCACCCGCTACCTTAAATTGAGCTTTCCTGTGGAAGTCTGGGTTTTTGCCAGGAATTTATCCGTAAAGGGTTACCCAGGGGGGACGGAACAGCCTGCGGTCCTGGCCATGGCCAATTATCGCCACAGCCAGGCCGCCGTCCAGGCGACGGAACAGGATGCCGGGGATATCCTGCTTGTCTATACCGGCAGCGGCAGCGGGGAAGACACCTGGTCCGTCCTGGATTTCCTGCCGGTGGTGGCCTATCAGGACGTCAGCGGGAAGCTCAGCGGGAGAATGTTTGACACGCTTCTCTTCCTGCCCTACCATGGGATACCTGCTACAAGGGCAAGCTGGGAGGCCTACCTGGAAGATTTGTTTGCCCCCGGGAAGCAATTGCCGGCCCTGGAAGAGGCTGTTGCAAAGGTAAACGGAGTTGACGGTCTGCAGGGAAAGAAAAAGGTAATCCTGACCGTACCTTATCCTGATGAAAAAGAAAAGGCCTTCGGCAGTCTGGAGGAAGGCAAATCGGTACTTTCTTTTTCAGAAGAAGATGCCGGAAGGGAGCAGGCCCTGGAAAACCGGTTTGCAGCAGTGCGCTGGTATTATAACAAAATGATGGAACGCTGGCGGGAGGCCGGGTTTAAGCACCTGGAACTGGATGGTATATACTGGTACAAGGAGTATATGGACCAGACCATTTCCGGTGAAAAAGAACTGGTGCAAAATGTAGCCCGCCTGGTCCGGGGAAGGGGGCAAAATTTTTACTGGATTCCTTTTTACGGGGCGCAAGGATACGAGGAATGGAGATCCTATGGTTTTACGCACGTTTTTTTACAGCCCAATTATTACGCTGTTGAAGATCAGCCGGAGGAGCGCATGGACAGGGCGGTGGAACTGGCCCGCCGGTATAAGACGGGCATTGAACTGGAATATGATGAAAAAGTGCTCTCCAACCGCTATTTTTATGATTTGTTCTACAAACAGTTAAACAGGGCGCATCAGCTGGGCCTGGACGGCGAGGATGAAACAAATGCCTATTTCGCCGGATTAAAAAAGGCGCTGCTGGACGCCGCCTCCAGTAAAAGTCCCTCCATCCGGGCGGTTTATGATGATTTTTACAGATGGATCAGCGGTACCTATACCCCGGACCGGGAGGTTCCTTAAAAAGCAGTGAGAAACCGCCCCGGGTTCTGGTTGCCGGACTGGGGCCGTGGATCGGGCGGTTACAGGCCGCAGCAAAGTAATTTTCGTTTGTTGTGGGAAAAGAAAAACCCGGCTGTCAGGGCCGGGTTTAAAAGAAGAATTTTTAGTGAAAACATGTAGTTAAGTCATATAATAATTAACATAGTTAACTAAGTCAACCGGTAATTTGTGGGAGCGAAACTGTCTGAATAGGTTGTCATAATCTGAATGGGTTGTCACAATAAGATCTAATGGCGTTGGTTTCTCCAGATAAAGATAAACAAATCTGTAACATTGTGGAAAATCGGGATAACTCTGTGGATAACTAGCGAATTGCGCCGGAGTCGCCGTTCATTTTCAACGGCATTTTTATCGCTCTCTCCTGCTGAATCCAGGAACAAAAAGGTTTGCAAAAAATTCTTTTGTCGTTATAATGGTAAAAGCTGAATTTATTACATTAACGAGTGTACTGCTGGTTTTATATTAAAACAGGTGTACTTTCTCTTTTTAAAAGGGATTTTTCCCCGTCCCTGGTTATTTTATCATTGCTCCGGCATGTTATTATTTCCGGCGACTGTCTGATAAGTCACGTTTAATCCAATAACTCCTTTACCTATGGCTTTTTATCGCTTGACCCGGATCACCCGTATTCTCCAAGATTTTGCGTATTCTCTTTAACAAGTATGGTTATTCTTGAGATATAAAGGGTAACCAGTTAACCCGTCCTTTGCCGGGTAAACTGATTGCTTTGAATCTGGGCAGGCTCATCACAGGCTTAGAGGATTCGAGAATGTTTTTAAAACAGCCGGACATCTTAAATAAGGCGGCGGTCATCCTGGAAGAGCGGCTTTAAAGACCGGCCGGGCGGCATTGACTGCGCCGGAGAATTAAAAACCGGTTGTTTTTTGAAGGTCTCCTTCTTTGGATATTAATCAAACGCAGCAGGGAGGTGGTTGAAAAAAGAATTTGTCCCGAATTAGGAGGTGAGCGCAGCATTTAAGATTTTACTATGGTCCAAAATATCCTAAAATGATTTCATATTAAGGTTTATAAGGTGGTGTTCAATTTGACATTCGGGGCTTTCCCCATATACGCTGTTATCGCCTCGTTAGTGGGCATTCTGTTTGCCGGATATCTGGCCATGATGGTTTTAAAGCTCCCTCCCGGCAACAAGCGTATGATTGAAATTTCAGGAGCTATTCAGGAAGGCGCCATGGCCTACCTGAACAGGCAGTACAAGACTATTGCAGTGGTTGGAATCATTATTGCAGTTTTACTTTACTTTGGTCTAGGCTGGATTACAACCGTGGGCTTCATCGTAGGGGCTGTTTTTTCCGGGCTCTGCGGCTACGTGGGGATGTATGTAGCGGTGCGGAGCAACGCCCGGGTTTGTGAAGCGGCCAGAAAGGGTCTGTCCTATGCCCTGCTGGTGGCCTTTAAGGGCGGGGCCGTCACTGGTTTAATGTGTGTCAGCCTCGGCTTGCTGGGCGTTGCCGGCCTGTATGTATTATTCCAGGATCCCATCTACCTGGTTGGATTGGGCTTCGGCGGCAGTTTGATCAGCGTGTTTGCCCGTTTAGGCGGCGGTATCTACACCAAGAGCGCCGACGTCGGGGCTGACCTGGTGGGCAAGGTGGAAGCGGGCATTCCGGAAGACGACCCCCGCAACCCGGCTGTGATTGCCGACAACGTTGGAGACAACGTGGGGGACTGTGCCGGGATGGCGGCAGACCTGTTCGAAACCTACGCCATTACGGCCATCGGCGCCATGCTGCTGGGTCAACTGTTCTTCCCCGGACAGCAGCAGTACGTTATTTACCCGCTAATTCTGGGTGGTATTGCCATCATCGCCACAATTATCGGAAGCTATTTTGTCCGGCTCACTCAGGGGAAGGAAATTATGTCGGCTCTTTATAAAGGTTTGATTGCATCCGCCATAATTTCACTTATTGGTTTTTATCCGGTAACTACTTATATTTTCGGTTCCCCGCAGTACTTTTACACGGCCGTGGTGGGCGTTGCAGTGACCTTGGCCATTGTCTATATTACCGATTACTATACCTCTACGCGGTTCCGGCCGGTCAGGACTATCGCCAAAGCTTCGGAGTCCGGACATGCAACCAACATTATCAGCGGCCTGTCCATAGCCATGGAGGCCAGTGTTTCGCCGGCTTTCGTCATCGTTGCCGGAATTCTGATTTCCTACATTATCGGCGATGTATATGGAGTTGGGATAGCCTCAATCGCAATGCTATCAATGACGGGTATCGTTGTGGCAATTGACTCCTACGGACCGATTACCGATAACGCCGGCGGCATTGCCGAAATGGCTGAACTGCCGCCTGAAGTACGCAATATTACCGACCCGCTGGACGCGGTGGGCAATACCACCAAAGCGGTGACCAAAGGTTATGCCATCGGCTCTGCCGGCCTGGCCGCCATCGTCCTGTTTGCTTCTTATACGATGGAGATAAGCCACGTGCGGGAGAGCGCCGGAATCCTGGAGAAACTAAGCTTTACTGTTGAGAATCCCTGGGTGCTGGCAGGACTTCTCATCGGCGGCGCCCTACCCTTTATCTTTTCTGCGCTGGCTATGGGCGCCGTTGGACGGGCCGCCAATCAGGTGGTCAACGAGGTGCGGCGCCAGTTCAGGGAGATCGAGGGGCTGATGGAAGGCAAGGCCCGGCCCGAGTACGGCCGCTGTGTTGATATTGTGACCAAGAGCGCAATTAAAGAAATGATCGTCCCCGGCCTGATTCCGGTAGTGGCGCCTCTCCTGGTGGGCTTGCTGCTGGGCGCCCAGGCCCTGGGCGGTATGCTCATGGGCGTAATCATCACCGGCCTGTTCCTGGCAATTATGCTGACGGCCGGAGGCGGTGCCTGGGACAACGCCAAGAAATATATTGAAGAGGGTAATTTCGGCGGCAAGGGCACCGAGGCTCATGCGGCGGCGGTCACCGGCGACACGGTGGGCGACCCCTGCAAGGACACGGCCGGCCCGGCCATTAACCCGATGATCAAGGTGGTCAACATCGTAGCCCTGCTTATTGTGAGCTATGTTGCGTTAATCGTCCGTTAAACTGCGGAAGCAGGTATCATTATGAAGAAAATATGTACGGCACAGGCCTCTGCAAGCGTCTTACAGGGGCCTGTGCCTATTCTTTTTAAACCTTAATTATTCCTAAGTCAGATCCTTAATAGGACATCCAGGTCACACAGGATTTCCAGGCTTATGTTCATGTGTGATTTGAAAACGGCCATGTTTGAATTAGACTGTCTATGAAGAGCTGGTACAACAAAAGGCATGATTAGAAGATTTGTTCTGGGGATAGATCCTAATGAACAGTATTAACAGGGGCACCGGGTTCTTCTGCTTGGGGAGGCTCTTCATACCAGCCGTTATTGACAAGCAGGTTCAGTCCTTCCCCGGTATGTTTTAAGATTTCTGCCATAAGACGGGCAAAATCACCCGCCAAATCCTGTTTATCACCTGAGATGGAGATAGCCTTAGCGTAATTAGCCGCTAAGATCACGTTCATGGACCGGACTTCCTGCAGCATCAACAAATCAGAAAAGGGTGCAATTTTTGAATCCGTTACACCTGATTCCCAGGCCATGGAAACGGGGAGATTATTATTGAGCAGCAATGTACTGAATATTTCGATATGCTTGCCGGCAATCTCTTTTCCCTTTTGCATGTATTGGCGTACCTGTTCTTCTTTTGCTACCTGGCCAAAGCCCGTGAATAAAGCCTTTCTCAAGTGGTTTCTCTGAAGATTGAAAAAGATGTGAGTAACATGAATAGAGTTCAATGGCTTTTGCTTTGAAATCCGGCTGCTCAGGAAGTTCTGTTTTGCTGCAAAGTTAAGTTTTTCGGGAACCCGGATTTGTGGCCACCTGGTAAAAATACCCTTTGAGAGCATGACACTTACGGATCTGTTATAGATCTCTGCGGGGTCCGCCACACATTCGGTGAAATACTGGCGCACGTCACTGCGTACAGACATTTGCAGCGCGGTGCTGTATCCATCCAGCCTGCTTCTGGCCATGTCTGCCAGGAAACTGATAATAAACGAGTCTGAGAAAAGCCTGGGAGCTTCAAGATTTACATCTTCGGCGGTGAAGCCGCGGGGAATGGGGTGCTTCTCCCGGATATAGATTTCTGTAATCCGCTGAAGGTGCTTTCGGGCAATGCTTAGAGTATATTCCAGAACCTTTTTGATTTCCGGGTCTACAACGGTTTTCAAAAAATATTGAACCATCCGTTCCTTAATACTGCTTTCCATCCAGGAAGCCCACAGGTTGGCTATTTCTGAGGATGTCAGGCTGATGTTCTCTACAATTTCAACCGGGTATTCCTTCGAGGGAGTGGGGGTATTAGATTGATTAACGGATAAATCCATTGCTTGTATGCCTCCGGATCTTTGGTATTGATGCTATTTTATCTTTGCAGGTCTTTTTCTATGCATAGATGACGATGCAGTAAGTACAACAAAGCTGAAGTCCGGCAAGCCTGGAAAAACGAAAGTCCCGGTCACACTAATCCGGACCGGGATCCCTCTATTTAGTCTAATTATCCAATGTCTTCAGACTTCGCGGCGATTGAAGCGGCATGCAGCTATTACAGGTTTGGTAAAAGCAGGAGAGGTCAATCTGGGAATAAATGGCTTGTCCTGTTTAAGACCGCCAAGTTTGTTATTATATTGGGACTGCCATAAAAAACAGCCAACCGGGCAGTTGCCGGATTTGCCCGTTGGCCGGAGTCTAAAAATTAATAAATAGTCTTAACTGATGTTACGGTTGGCTTGTGCCGCTTTTTATATTGATCTGATTTCTTCCGGAAATGTCACGCAGGGAATCTGCAATGTCCTTTGCGTAAAAGATAAACGGAACTGTTAACAGTACTGAAGCCACAAGCATCATTGCCATTCCGGAGTTGCCCATGTCTTCTTTAATAAACACTTTGCAGTCATCACCTCCTAAAAGATAGTGTTCTCCCTTTTAAGATTAAAAAACGAAAGAAATTATGGTTTCAAAACCATCTTAAAAAAACTTTTTATAAAGTATTATTTACAAAAAACGAACCTGTCCAGACCTTTAACCCACCTGCTCCAGTGGTCGTCCCCAGCAGCACGGTTTTCCACAGCCGAGTTGAACATATCTATGGCAGCGTCAATCATATCCAGATGGTGTAGCACGGCGGCTTCCAGGAATTTAGGCCTTTTCGGGGACTGCCACTCGTACTGCCCGTGGTGGCTGACGATCATATGGAGCAGCTTGGTTCTGAGTTCTTCAGGAAAACCGGGTAGTTGGTCGATATAGCTGTCCAGGAGCCGCACTCCCAGGATGATATGCCCCAAAAGGCGGCCTTCGTCGGTGAAATCTATATGAGAATTCAGCCGGTATTCTTCCACTTTGCCGATATCGTGAAGAAGAGCGCCGGTCACCAGCAGATCTCGGTCAATTTGCGGGTAAACAGCAGCTAACCCTACTGCAGCGTTGGCGATGCCCAGACTGTGCTCCAAAAGACCACCGATAACAGCGTGGTGGTTGTGCTTGGCTGCCGGCGACTTGAAAAGGGCGTTAAGAAAATCATTATCCGCCAGGATCAGGGACAGCAGATTTTTCAGGTGTGGGTCGTGCAGGGCTTTAACAATAGAAAAAAGCTGCTCCCTGGCAGTATCCGGGTCAATTTTGCTCGAGGGAATGAACCTGCCTGGATCTGCTTCATAATCCCGGCATACTGACATTGATGATATTTGGATCTGGGCTTTTCCGTTGTATTCCACAACTTGACCCTGGATGTTTACAATATCCCCGACCCGGCAGCTGTGATCTATCTCAGATACTGATTCCCAGACCCGGCCTTCCATTTGCCCCGTCCTGTCTCCCAGGACTACAGCCAGGTAATGCCCTGCTCCGCTGCGTAAAGGGAGCAACTTCTTCACTCTTAAAGCAAAGGTGCCGTTTACTGCCTGGCCCGGCCTGAGTTGTTCAATAGATGTTTCCATTTTAACAATTCCCCCTGTAAATCAACTCCTGTAATTATTCTAAACCGGATCCGGATCACCTGGTTGTCGTATCCCCAGAAAATTTGTTCGGGGAACGGTAAATTTCTGGAATCAGGTGATTCCAGCAGGCCAGGAACGAGCCGGCATTTGATCCTGAAAAAGGGAATTTTTCTCTCCTGCCGAAACACTAGGCAGGAGGTGTAAAATGTGAAAATCGAACAAACCATGGAAACATTTTGCAGGATAATAAACAGGAAAACCAGGGTGAATATAAGGGTGCATCTCGCTGAGAGACTGTGCGGTTATGATCTGGTGCAGCTCAGCCATTGTCTTGAACAAGAAAATTGCCCTGCAGGACAGCATTGTGAGTTTATTAAACAGGAAGAAGAAAAAGCCGTTGACCAGCTGATTCAGGATTACTATGAACAATTAAAGCTCAGGGATGAAATCAGGGAAAGATTGAAGGACTCAAATCAATGATATTATCCGCATTCTTCCGGTTTACCTGCTCTGAGAGACTGGCACCAAAAAATACCATCTATTTCGATTGTTGGGCGATTTTGAAAATGTCAAGGAGTCTTATATATCTAAAGACTTTTTGGTACTAATTTAATATAAGTGCATTACTACTAATTTTTCTTTAATAAATAATTAATTAAAAATACGTCAAAAATTGATTTTTTATGTTACTATTAGATACATGGGATTCTATCACACATCTATTTTTTGTCACAACAATTTTGTTGTGGCAGGGGCGGACGGCCCGTATGTAAGCGGCGGAACAAAAAATTTATTTAGTGGAGGGGATCTTAGTTCATGAAGAAAGTGTTGACTCTGGCTTTATGCGCGGCCCTGGCCCTGGGGTTGCTCATAACCGCGGTAGGTTGCGGCCAATCGCAACCCACAGCGTTCAAGGTAGGGCTCGAATGCGGCTACGCTCCTTTCAACTGGACCCAGTCCGACGACAGCAACGGAGCAGTGCCTATTTCCGGTAGCAATGAATTTGCCGGCGGTTATGATGTGGAAATTGCCAAGATTATTGCCGAAGGCCTGGGCCGGGAGCTGGTTATTGTGAAAACGTCCTGGGACGGCCTGCCACCCGCGGTGCAGTCGGGCAGTATTGATGCCATTATTGCCGGCATGTCTCCCACTGCCGAGCGGAAGCTGACCCTCGATTTTTCCGATAACTACTATAAGTCTGATCTGGTAATGGTGGTCAGGAAGGGTTCGGCCTATGAAGGAGCCACCAGCATTCAGGATTTTTCCGGAGCCAAAATTACCGCTCAGCTTAATACTTTCCACTATACGGTCATTGATCAAATCGAAGGTGTGCAGAAACAGACCGCCATGGATGATTTTCCCGCCATGCGCGTAGCCCTGGAATCTGGTATTATTGACGGGTACGTATCCGAAAAGCCGGAGGGCATATCGGCTTCCAGCGCCAACCCGAAATTTGCCATGGTAGAGTTTGCCGATGGACAAGGCTTTGAGGCTTCTGATGATGATGTGGCCATAGCGGTGGGCTTTAAAAAAGGCAATCCCGACATTAAACGGATTAACGAGATTCTGGCCGGAGTATCCGAGGAGCAGAGACTTGCTCTGATGACTGAAGCGATTAAGAACCAGCCTTCCGGACAATAACGACACAACCGGGGTGTAATTAACGATGTCTGCGGACAGTTCTTTCTTGACCTGGGTATATTATATTTTCGAAAACAACTGGCCCCTGTTTTTGATGGGGGCCAGAAATACCCTGATTATCTCTTTAACCGGTACAATTATCGGTTTTGCTATTGGTATCCTGATCGGTATCATCAGGACCATTCCAATTGATCAAAACACCAGACTGCCGGCCAGAATAGTCTTTGAAACCGTCAACTCCTTATTATTATGTTATATCGAAGTATTTCGCGGTACTCCCATGATCGTGCAGGCCATGGTTGTTTTCTACGGTGCGGCGATGCTTTATAACATCCACTTATCTCCGATTCCTGCGGGGATTTTTATTGTCTCCATCAATACCGGCGCCTATATGGCGGAAATTGTCAGAGGCGGTATTCTCTCCGTAGATAAAGGTCAATTCGAAGCGGCCCATTCCATCGGCATGACTCACGCCCAGACTATGGCCAACATCGTTCTTCCCCAGGCCGTGCGCAATATTCTGCCTGCCACCAGCAATGAATTTGTAATCAATATTAAAGATACTTCCGTACTGAGCGTGATTTCAGTTACTGAACTTTTCTTTATGTCCAAGTCGGTGGCGGGGATTAACTACAGGTATTTTGAAGTCTTTCTGATTACCTGTATCATCTATTTTATAATGACATTTACCGTTACCCGGATTCTCAGATATCTGGAGGTCAGGCTGGACGGACCCTCAGCCTTTACCATCCATGGTTCGCAGACGGTTCCCGAAGCAGAATTCAGGATTGTGGGCAGGGATAGATAATGGACAAGATTATTCAAGTCAGGCATTTGCGAAAAGTATTCGGCGCCAACGAAGTATTGAAAGACATCAATTTCTCGGTCAGTAAGGGCGAAGTGGTTTGTATCATCGGCGCCAGCGGTTCCGGTAAATCCACGCTGTTGCGCTGTCTTAACCTGCTGGAATATCCTACCAGCGGGGAAATACTATACCATGGCCATAACATCCTGGAGCATAACATGAGTAACTCGGTCTACAGGGCTAAATTGGGCATGGTTTTTCAGCAGTTCAATCTGTTCAACAACCTGTCGGTGCTTGATAATTGCGTGGTGGGACAGGTCAAGGTTTTGAAAAAAGATGTCAAATCGGCGAGGAAAACTGCCATGGAATATCTGGAACTGGTAGGCATGTCCCAGTTTATCAAAGCCAGGCCCAATCAGATCTCCGGCGGTCAAAAACAGCGGGTAGCCATCGCCCGGGCACTTTCCATGGAACCCGAAGCCCTGCTCTTCGACGAGCCCACCAGCGCCCTCGATCCCGAATTGGTGGGTGAAGTGCTCAAGGTGATGAAAAACCTGGCCAAGAGCGGGCTCACCATGCTTGTGGTTACCCATGAGATGGGTTTTGCCCGGGAGGTGGCCAACCGGGTGGTGTTTATGGATAGTGGAGTTATTGTGGAAGATGATGTGCCCGAAGTCATCTTCAATAATCCAGCTAACGAACGAACCCGGGTATTCTTGAGGAGGGTGCTGGAAGAGTAAAGGTGAATCGACGGGATAGTCCTATTGAACCTATGATCAAAATATAGGTGAAAACGGCTGGAAAGGCTTGCCGGGAATATATAAGAATTCAGGTTTAGAGTTAATTGTCTAATTCTAGATGTGTTAAGTTTATTGATTTTCTTCTAATTCACGTGAAATAATTGAAAAAAAGCAACCTGGTTAATCCCATGTTGCTTCCTAAAATGCGCCTTTCTCTTGTGTTGCGTTTTCTTTTCTTTTTTTCTGTAACTTGATGGGTTAAGATAACTTGCGAATTAAATGGTGCCCGAGACCGGAATCGAACCGGTACGAGCCTCGAGAGCTCGCAGGATTTTAAGTCCTGTGCGTCTGCCAGTTCCGCCACTCGGGCATGTTTATGTTGATTTTGACTGGTGCAATCAATAGCTTATCATTTTTTTGGACAATTATCAAGTGGTTGAATGTGGTCAACTGCGAGGTTTGATCGTATTATATTTATTATAATACTGAAGCTGCCCCCGGGAACAAGTTCAACAACCGGTCCAGCCGTTGAAACCGCCGGGGCGTCCAATACGTATTCCAAAACGATACGTGAAAACAAATCAGCGAAATGTAAGAACTGGAAGCCGGCTACAGGTTGATATAGCGGCTGTTGTCCAGTCCCATGAAACCAGCTTGAACTGTAACATAATAGGATGAATGCATGGCAAGTCCCAAACCCCCATCAAAATCGTAAAGCGGCCAGTAGCTGAGCGCAAAATAGTAATTCAGAGCAATTCCCGGACCGTCAGATCTGCAGGAATTGTTTTTTTGGTCAAAAAATTACATCGAACTCCAGTATCCCAGTAGTACTCAAAAAATATTGTACATAAGTTTAATTATTGTGACTATAAGTAAAGGAGCTTCCATTTATACTAGCACTATTGAAAAAGATATAATTATAAGATAAAATATCACCAGGTACTAATAATTCCCTGAGTTATTCAAATAATTGCAAGAAAATAAAATAGTTGCCGGATTTTACTTTTCATCAGGTACTGTCAGAGTCAGAGATACTGTCAAACATTATGTATTTAACTAAAAGAGTTTAGGAGCTGAATAAAATGAGCAAGATCCAGATATCCGAAGACGCCAGGGACTTTATTCTCAAAAAAGCTGATGCTGTTACTGTGGAAGCAATGGAGTTGTCCGGTTGCTTCGGCTTTGCTATTATGCCTGTTGTGATTGAAGGTGAACCGCCCGAACCCGAAAAATATGATGAATTTATGTCCGATGGGATTAAGGTCTACATTACCAAGGGGGCTATTTTTGCTCCGGAGGGTTCGCGGATCTACCTGGAGGGTGATAAACAAATCTACCAGGCCCTTGAGATCGAAGGGCTGAGATATGAGGTTTAAGATAAAGAAGTAACATTTAAACAACCATGGCGCTTGCGAAGTGTCAGTATAAAGGGAAAAAATGACAAATAACATGCTTTCCGGGTAAATATTTTTCAAAACGGCCGTTTGGGAATTAAAAGAAGGTATCAGGAGAACCGATCCCTGTATACGCGTTTAGGGGTCCCTGCTCCCCCTGCATAATAAGGTGGGAATCATGAGACCTTTTCTTCCAGCAGCATCAACAAAGCCCGGGCTGCCGCGTCCTCAGGACTTTTGTTGCAGATTTCCATCCTTTCGTCCCGGTAACACCAGCTGTCGGTATCCCTGTCGTAGGTCAGTGAAAAGCCTTTTGTAGAACGCTTCTTTAATTCGTAAAGCAGCATGGTCAAGCGGGGGAGCCAGACGAGGTGGCCCACGCTGCGAAGGGAGAGGACAATTTTTTTCTCCTTTTCGTGCTTCAGGTTAATGGGTTCGATAATTTCCTCGCCGGCTTCCCCAAAAACGATGGTCAGATCTCCCACCTTTGGTTCCCAGGGAATGTATTTAGCCAGCTTTTTCGCCAGGTCAACGCTGATCAATGTTTTCCCCTCCTTACGCCTGACTGGCTTTGCTAGTTTTGCTTGATCTGACAGATAACATCCAGTAATTGGTAGGCAATGAACCCGGGCAGACCGAAGGGCGCCCTTTTTTTGTTGGTGCAGGGATAGATCCGCGGTTAAAGTGAGCCTCCCTGTCTATGTATTTGTTTAATAATTCCTTGCGGCTGTTTAAAACTCCTGCCGGGGAAATCGCCTGCTCCTTGAATCCAGCTGATCATGAACCTAAAAAGAACAGTTAATTCGACCTGGCCTTGCCCTTCAAGCGAATGGAAATTAAATATAAAATATTGCGTTTCATTGCAGCAGGATTTTGTTTTGGGTGGACGGCGCCGAGAAAAAACAAGGGCGTCCTTTATAGGGGGACGCCTCTTTCTCTCAAACCCGCGCGTACTTCCGCCGACAAGTACTGGTTAACATAGTTTTCCCAGTTGGGAAAGCGGCCCTTTAATTCCATGAGTATTGCTGCGTGCTCGTAATAAAACTCTGCAAGTTTGACAACATTGTCCTTGTATTTGATAAACTCTGATAAAAGATGAAGCAAAAAACGTCCCCCTTTAAATTGATTTAAGAACAAGTAAACCGGGCGTATACATATTTTATGAATATTAAACGTAACTTGTTCCAACAGACTACCGGTGCTTAAAGCGCGGGGCTGGCTACAATAGAATTTATCGAACCTCGTTAATCTTTCATTCATCTTTCTGTCCAGATCTACTGCACCTCTCTGCCGGGGGGCGTTTTTTTTATTTAGGGGCTGTTTGCTTCATTGCCAGAGAGCTAAGGGACATTCATTTGTTTTTTTGACGTGGATCCTTATTGTTTATTTTTGTTTAAATGTACGGGAACTGAGGCAGACACTTTAGGAGCATGATTTCCGGTTTCTTAAAATAGTTATAGAAGGAAGGTTAATTAGGCAAAGCACTTTATTTCCGGTTTGTAAAGCGCCGGGATTGAATGGGGGAGGTGTTTTAAATGCCGGCTTTTATCATTGCCGAAAAGTGTGACGGATGCAAGGGGCGGGACAGGACAGCCTGTATGTATGCTTGCCCCAATGACCTGATGGTGCTGGACAAGGTGACCATGAAGGCGTATAACCGGGACCCCTGGATGTGCTGGGAGTGTCTCTGCTGTGCTAAAATCTGCCCCCAGCAGGCAATTGACCTGCGGGGCTACGCTGATTTTGTGCCGCTGGGCGCCAGTGCCATACCCCTGCGGAGCACAGATAGTATTTTATGGACGATCCGTTTTCGCAACGGGACCGTGAAACGCTTCAAATTTCCAGTGCGCAATACGGAAGAAGGCAGCGCAGTACCCGGCGGGAAATTCGGTCCGGGCAGGGCTGAGGACATCAACAGCCCCTACCTTTTTACCGAGCCGGCTTCACTTGGTGTAGAGCTCCCTGTTTTGAAGAAATAAAAGAAAATGAAGAGAGGAGGGGGTTGAGCTGGTCTACCCGGAGTTTGAAACTGTAGAAGTCAGCACCGATCTACTGATTGTGGGCGGCGGCATGGCAGCCTGCGGGGCAGCCGTCGAGGCGGCCTACTGGGGTAAAAAGCACGGAGTCAAGGTAACCCTGGTGGATAAAGCCGCCCTTGACCGCAGCGGCGCCGTGGCCATGGGCCTTTCCGCCATCAATCAGTACATGGGGCTGTCGGGGCGGGCCCAAAACAAGAATACGGTTGAGGATTACGTTGATTATGTGACCAGGGACCTGATGGGCATCACCCGGCAGGACCTGGTGTACGACATTGCCCGGCACGTGGACTCCTCGGTACACCTTTTCGAGCAGTGGGGACTCCCCATCTGGAAGACCGGAGAAGGGAAATACGTCAATGAGGGGCGCTGGCAGCTGCTCATCAACGGTGAGTCCTATAAGGTAATTGTTGCGGAGGCCGCAAAAAACGCCCTGGGCCCGGAAAACATTTACGAGCGCATTTTTATCCTGGAGCCGCTCCTGGACGGTGACCGGGTGGCCGGGGCGGTGGGTTTCAGTGTCCGCGAGAACAAGTTTTTCGTGTTCAAGGCGAAAGCAGTTCTGGTGGCCATGGGCGGCGCGGTGGGCGTCTTTAAGCCGCGCTCCACCGGAGAGGGATTGGGCCGCAGCTGGTATCCCCCTTTCAGCACCGGCTCCAGCGCCTACTTTACAATTCGTTCCGGAGCCGAGATGACCTGTCAGGAAGTCCGCTTTATTCCCGTCCGTTTCAAGGACGCCTACGGTCCGGTGGGCGCCTGGTTCCTGCACTTTAAGTCCCGGGCCACCAGTGCCCTGGGCGGCGAGTACATGGTGGAGCGCCGGGCTGAGCTTGAAAAATGGGGGCCCTACGGACTGGCCAGGCCCATTCCGGCAAACCTGCGCAATTACCTGGGTATGCTGGACTGTTTTGAAGGCAAAGGGCCTGTCTACATGCGCACGGACGAGGCCATTGCCAGGCTTGCGGCTCAGGGAGAGGGGGACGCCAGGGCTTTAAAGAAGAAGATGAAGCAGCTGGAAACGGAGGCCTGGGAGGACTTCCTCGATATGACAATTTCCCAGGCGCTCCTGTGGGCCGCTACCAACACCGAACCGGAGAAGCGTTCTTCCGAAATAGCAGCTGCAGAGCCCTATTTCATCGGTTCCCATTCAGGGGCCTCCGGAGCCTGGGTCAGCGGCCCGGCGGACCTGGCCCCGTCTGAATATTTCTGGGGCTACGGTAATATGACCACGGTCCGGGGTCTTTTCGCGGCCGGTGACGCCTCCGGGGCCTCCAGCCACAAGTTCTCCTCCGGTTCCCACGCCGAAGGCCGGATTGCCGCCAAGTCCGCCGTTAAATTCATCCTGGAAAACAGCGTCCGGCCGGATGTCGACGGGGCTGTTGTGGAAGAGCTCAAGGACAGGATCTACCGGCCGCTGGCAACATACGAGAAATACCGGAACTACACAACGAACCCCGACATCAATCCGAATTATATCCGGCCCAAGATGTACATGTACCGGCTGCAGAAGCTCATGGACGAGTATGCCGGCGGCGTAAGCGCCAATTTTTCAACCAATACCCCTTCCCTGGAGAGAGCGCTGGAGCTCCTGGCTTTCCTGCGGGAGGACGCTGAAAAACTGGCGGCCCAGGACCTGCACGAGTTGATGCGGTGCTGGGAAAACGTCCACCGCACCTGGCAGGCCGAAGCCCACGTCCGGACTGTTCTCTTCCGGGAGGAGACCCGCTGGCCGGGCTACTATTACCGTGCCGACTACCCGGAAATGGACGAGAAGAACTGGCATTGCTTTGCCAATATTACCTGGAACCCCGCTAGCGGCCAGTGGACCTGCGCAAAGCGCCCGGTGCTCCACATTCTTTAATTAAATTCCATGAACGAGACTATTCTGGTGGTTGGCGGCGGGATCAGCGGGCTTACCGCTGCGGTTGAAGCTGCCGAAGCAGGCTTCGACGTGCTCCTGCTCGAGAAAAAGCCCGGCCTGGGGGGGCGGGTTGCCCAGTTAAACCTGTATTTCCCCAAACTGTGTTCTCCCAATTGCGGCCTTGAAATTATTTTTAAAAGGCTGGCGGCCAATTCCCGGTTCCGTTTTTTGACTTCGGCCGAGGTGATTGCCGTTTCGGGCGGGGAGGGCTCCTTTGAGGTTGTGGTAAATTTAAAGCCCACTTTTGTGAAGGAAAACTGCACCGGCTGCGGCAGGTGCGCAGAGGTCTGCCCTGCGGAGAGGCCCAATGCCTTTAATTTCGGCTTTGACCGGACGAAGGCTGCCTACCTGCCCCACAGGCTTGCCTTCCCCTACCGCTACGTGATTGACGGGGAGGCCTGTCGGGGTCCTTCCTGCGCCAGGTGTACGGCAGCCTGTCCCTATGGGGCAATCGACCTGGAGATGGAGGCGAGGACGCTGATCCTGAAGGCCGGCTCCGTGATCTGGGCGGCCGGCTGGGAGCCCTACGACACGGCCAGGCTGGGTAATTACGGCGGGGGGCGCTATCCCAACGTGATTACAAACATGGTGCTGGAAAGAATGGCGTCCCCCGGCGGCCCCACCTCAGGTAAAATCCTGCGACCCTCGGACAGACGGGAGCCGGCCAGCATAGCCTTTGTGCAGTGCGCCGGCTCCCGCGACGAAAACCACCTGCGAACCTGCTCCGGCGTCTGCTGCCTGGTTTCTTTAAAACAGGCGGCTTACGTCAGGGAATGTTGCCCGGAAGCCAGGGTTGCCATGTTTTACATAGATATCCGGGCCAGGGGATTTTACGAGGACTTTTATGCCAGGGTGCGGGAAGGGACTGGTATAGAGCTGACCAAAGGGAAGCCCGGTGAGATTAGAGAAGACCCCGCTACCGGGAACCTGCTGGTCCTGGTGGAGAATCAGCTCAACGGCCGGGTTCTGGAGGAAAACTTTGAACTGGTGGTGCTGGCTGCGGGCATGGCCCCTTCTGCCCTGTGCGCCGGATTGCCGGCTTCAGCCAGGGACAGGGACGGCTTTGTGAGCCCGGTTCTGGCGCCGGGATTCTATGCCGCCGGCTGTGCCACCAGGCCCATGGAAGTGGCCCCTGCGGTGCGCAGCGGAGCCGCTGCCGCGCTCCGGGCGGTTCAATGGTTGGGGAGGCGGGGTCATGGCCGCTAAAATTGGCGTCTATCTCTGCTCCGGCTGCGGTATCGGGGAGGTTCTGGATCCGGCCGGCCTGCTCCAGGTTGCTGAAGATGACCGCCGGGTTGCGCTGGTCAGGGAGAGCGATTTTTTCTGCGGGCAGGACGCCGGCCTGATTCAAGGCGACGTTACGGACAGGGTCGTGGACGCGGTTGTGCTGGCGGCCTGTTCGCCCAGGTTTTACGTCAAAGTCTTCGATTACGGGCCGGGCCTACCGGTGGTCAGGGTCAATTTGAGGGAGCAGGTTGCCTGGTGCCACGAGTCCGGCAGCGAAGATACCCAAATGCTGGCGGAGGACGCTCTGCGCATGGCCCTGGCCCGGGCGGGCGGGTCCGCTGTTCCTGAACCCTTCCGGTTAGAAAACCCCTCCAGGGCCATCCTGGTTGTGGGCGGCGGCCTGGCCGGCCTGACCGCCGCACTGGAAGCGGCCCGGGCAGCTTACCGGGTCATCCTGGTGGAGCGGGAAAACTCTTTGGGCGGCTGGCTGCGGAATGTCTACCGCTGTGCGCCGCTAAGGCCGCCTTACGTAGAGTCGGCAGAAAACCCGTTCCACTTGCTCTCCAGGGAGGTGGAAAGCCATCCCGGGATTGTGGTTTACCGCGGCGCGTCCATCGAAAGAACCGCCGGCGGCCCGGGCCAGTTCGATGTAACTGTCAGGCAGGGAGAGCGCCTGCTAAAGGAGCGGGTGGGCTCAATAATTGTGGCTACAGGCGCCGGCGCCTATGATCCGGCCAAACTCACCCGTTTGAAAAACCTGGCTTACGGCACGTCTCCGAATATCATAGTGAGTTCGAAATTTGAGGAACTGGCCCTGCGGGGCGGCGGCCGGGTGGCGCGTCCCTCGGACGGCAGGGAGGTCAGGCGGGCCGCCTTTATCCAGTGTGCCGGCTCCAGGGACCCGGAGCACCTGCCCTACTGTTCGGCAGCCTGCTGTGTGGAAACCCTGAAGCAGGCCCAGTACCTTCTTGAGCCGGACCCGGACTGCACGGTTTTTATTTATTACCGGGACCTGCGGGCTAACGGCCAGTACGAGCATTTTTACAAGAAGGTACAGGAGGAGGGAGCTGTTTTTATCCAGGGTGAGGTTGTGCATGTTGCGGACCGGGGAGGAAGCCTCTCCGTCGAGGCTGATGATCTCTCTTTGGGCTGCCGGTCCAGGGTGGAAGGGCTGGACCTGGTGGTCCTGGCCACCGGCATGATCCCGGATGTTGCCGGGGGCGGCCCGGAACAGGGCGCCCTGAAGCTGGATTACAGGCAGGGGCCGGAGCTGCCGGCTCTGAAATACGGTTTTCCCGATTCCCATTTCATCTGCTTTCCTTACGAAACGCGCCGTACCGGGATCTACGCCGCGGGCAGCGTGAGGGAGCCCATGGACCTGGTGACGACCCTGGAAGACGCTGCCGGTGCGGCACTCAAGGCCATCCAGTGTGTAGAGATGACCGCCCGGGGGCAGGCAGTCCATCCCAGAGCCCTTGACGTCTCCTATCCGGAGTTCAATATGAGCCGCTGTACCCAGTGCAAGCGCTGTACGGAAGAGTGTCCCTTCGGGGCCATCAACGAGGACGCCGGGTCCAACCCCCTGCCGCAGATTACCCGCTGCAGGCGGTGCGGCACCTGCCTGGGCGCCTGTCCGGAGCGGATCGTTTCCTTTAAGGACTACTCCGTGGCCCTGATCAGTTCCATGATTAAGGCCATTGAGGTTCCCGACGGGGACGAGGAAAAGCTGCGGGTCCTGGTGTTTGCCTGCGAGAACGACGCCTACCCCGCCCTGGACCTGGCCGGTGCCGCTGGTCTGAAGTACAACGCCTGGGTCAGAATTATCCCCCTGCGCTGTCTCGGCTCACTGAACCCGGTCTGGATTGCCGACGCCATGTCCCGGGGAATAGACGGGGTGTTATTGATGGGCTGCAGGCAGGGGGAGGACTACCAGTGCCACTTTATCAACGGCAGCGAACTGGCCCGGACCCGGATTATGAATGTTTCCGAAACTCTGGACAGGATGGGGTTGGAGGCCGGCCGGATCAAGATGGTTGAAGTGGAGATTATAGACTATACCAAAATACCCGCCATCCTGGACGGATTCGCAGATGAACTGGCGGCGCTGGGCCCCAACCCCCTCAAAGGATTTTAAACGGTACCGGGTATTTAAGTTATTAATTTACTAAGTTATTGCATATAAAAAGGGAAACTTTAAGGGAACCATTTCTTGTTGCGGCAAGAGAAGGAAATAAAATATCGTATTATGGATTGGCTGTGCTAAGAGCAAGCGGGGTTGTCTGCAACATATTATTATAGGACTGTTCAGGCGGTTACCCGAAAAACTCAGCCGGCAATAACTTAATAAAGCGGTACCCGGTATATAAGTTATTAAGTTATTTGTGGTGCTGTCATTCTGGTGGGAGGGAGGCGGTGAAAACGCTTAAAGGCGCTGGGGCAGCGCAGCCGCTGCTGTATGACTGTGGCTTTGCCCGGGAGATTTATGCCCTGGAGGGCGGGGCGCAGCTCAAAAGGTGTATGCAGTGCGGAGTGTGCGCGGTGTCCTGCCCTTCACGGCAGGAGATGGACTATACGCCGCGCAGGCTCTTCAGCCTGATCAGGGCCGGCCGGAAAGAAGAGGTTTTAGACGCCAATACCATCTGGGTTTGCACTTCCTGCTGCACATGCAGGGTCCGGTGTCCCAGGGGGATCGATATTCTCGGCCTTATGCATGAACTGCAGTTCTACTATCTGAGGTCGTGGTTTAAAGTACATTCCCGGGCCTCTTTTCAACAGGCCTTCTGGCAGGAGTTGAGGGAGCGCGGCCGGATTGGCGAAGCCGGCGTTATGCTGCGCTGCTGGTTGAAGGAAGGAGGACTGACCGGCGCGGTCCTGAAGTCTCTGGAAATGAAGGGAACGGGCCTGCGTTTGCTGAGGCGCGGGCGGCTCCGCCTGATCCCGCCAAAAATCGAAGGGCTGACGGGTTTAAATAAGATTATCGATAAAGCACTGGCTCAGCAGGGATACGCTGAATAGTTGTACTTCTTAAAAAAGCCCTGTGCTTGTTTCCTTTCTTCTGGTGGCGCCCTTCCTTCCAAATGCTCTACTTTCAACTATTTTCTGCTGTTGTTTACATTCTTCTGATGGCGTTCCTGGAGCGTTATGAATACCCGTTTTTTTATTTTCAGAAACCGGGGGAATGCAGATGCGGTATAGTTTTTACCCGGGTTGTTCCATGGAGGGGACGGCTGTAGCCTACTGCAAGTCCCTCGTAGCAGCTGCCTGGGCATTGGGGCTTTACCTGGAGGTAATTCCTGATTGGAACTGCTGCGGGGCTACGGTTGCCCCGGGGTTGGCAGGATCCTATACCAGCCGGGTCCTGGCTGCGCGAAACCTGGCTCTGGCAGCTTCAAGGGGACTGGACGTACTGGTGGGATGCAGCGCCTGTTACCTGGCCCTGTCCGGCGCTAACAGGCGCTTTCAGGAGGACGCTTTATTCCGGATCAGGGCAAAGGAAGCCCTGGCAGAGGGCGGTTTAAGGTATGACGGGAACCTGCGGGTTCGCCAGGTCCTTGAGGTAATTGCTCATGACGTGGGACTGGATAAGGTCCGTGAGCGGGTCAGGCAGCCCCTGACCGGCCTCTATGTGGCCGGTTACGTGGGGTGTCAGACGGTTAGGGCCGTGCCCTGGAGTTTTGATGATCCGGAAAAGCCGCAGTTCCTGGAAAAGTTAATTGAAGCCCTGGGAGCCGTGGCCGTTCCCTTTCCGGCGAAGGTGCACTGCTGCGGCGGGTCCAGGGCGGCGGCTGCCCCCGGGGAGGCTTTGGGTTATGTTAAAAACATCCTCGAAGCTGCAGAAAGCGCCGGAGCCGCCCTGGTGATCACGCCCTGCCCAATGTGCCAGTTTAACCTGGAGGTGAACCAGCTCCGGATTAACCAAACCTGCGGCGGCAGTTTCAATCTTCCGGTTCTGTTCTTTACCCAGTTGATCTGCGTCGCCTTCGGCCTGGCGCCGGCGGCGGGACTTAAACACTGTCTGGTTCCTCCCTACCGGGCGCTATCCCGCTTCAGACCGTAGCTGCAGGCTATCACCCCGCTGTTAGTCTCCGCGCGGCTTTGATTTAACAGTTGGCCAGGATTGTTGTTTGGCAAGATCTTTCGGCAATCATCAGCTTCAGGTTCCTGGCAATGTTATTAGTTTGAACAGGCCTCTGCCTCGCTGAAAGGCCGTGCTATGACAGTTTTGCAAGTAAACGGCTTTACTGCCGTACTTATTCAGTTACCGGATTCCTTGGGGATAATGAGCCAGGCCAGGATGTAAAAGAGGATGCCCGGGAACGCTGCGGAAAAAATTGAAATCAAGACGTAAAGAAGCCGCACCAGAGTGGGGTCCCAGCCAACAAATTCCGCGAAGCCCCCGCATATGCCGGCAATCATTGAATTGTTGCGGGACCGGGCTAAAGGCTTTTTCATAATTCTCCTCCAATGGCTTTACCTTTTAATCAATAATACATTTAACTGTTGGAATTATAAAGCTTTAGATGATAGCATTATTGCCTGATTATCCCTGTAAGTATAATCAACAACCTGCCAGGCATTTCCGGTATAAGTGAAAAGCCTCCTCTATTTTATTGGAACAGAGGGGGCTAAAAATACAAACGGTGGATTGTTGGGGCTTTAAACCAACCGGCATCAGCGGGTTTGCTTGAGGAGTTGGGCCATGTTACGGCCCAGGGTTATGAATGTATCTATACCTTCCTGGTCATTTAAGACATCCCCCGGCATCAGGCCCAGGCCGACATTCCAGTAACTGGAGCAGGGAATGATCATCTGGGATATGCCGAAAAAGAAATTTACAGCAGAGTAGGCAAAAGTGCCTCCCATCCGCCTGACAGAAATGACGGCAGCCCCCAGTTTGCCCTTGAGCATACTGTCGTTGGCCTTGGCTACAAAACCGCAGCGGTCTATAAAAGCTTTTACCTCCGAGGTTACATTGCTGAAATATACCGGAGAGCCGATAATAATTCCGTCTGCTTCCAGCGCTTTTTCAATAAAATAGTTCATCTTGTCGCCGGTCTGCGCGCAGCGTTTGTTTTTTGTCTGAAGGCACTTGTAACAGGCCTTGCAGCCGAAGATCCCACTGCCTCCCAGCTGTACCAGTTCACCTTGAATGCCTTCTGCAGCCAGAGTGTCCAGAACAATATTGAGCGAATGGTAGGTATTGCCCTTTGGCCGGGGGCTTCCGTTAAAAGCAACTACTTTAATCGTCAAGGCGAATCCTCCTTTTTCCGTGTTGAATCAAGAAAACTTTATTTCTATTTCGCCGTAGAAATACAAAAACCTCTAAAAAAGATAGTTTCCTGAGCTCCCTTTGTGACTGATAAAAAGAAAATTGATAAAAAGATTATCTGCAGTCAGAGACAGCTAAAAACCGTTAAATTAGGGGATGTAATTCAGTGTTTATTAATCTTGACATCCTAATAAATTCCATGCATTTTTATAAAAACGGGTTATTGTCAAAAGAGGGCGACAACTTTTTCTTTAATTATACAGGTTTACAACTGCCTGTGTCGTACTATTAAGTATGGAACTCTTAGAACTCAAGAACAAAACTGCTAAAATTTTCAAGAGCAGGGGCACAAAGATCGGGATCATTGTTCTGGCGCCCCTGCTGGTTCTGGCTCTACTGGTTGTAAACTGGGCTCATCTATATGCCGTCGGGGTTTTAGCAGAATTTTCCGGTTCTGATGCCCTGGTGGCCGCATTTGACAGGAATACTCTCGTCTACGGGCAAAATGGGGATTTAATTACGGAACTGCACGCCGAAATCAACCGGATACCCGTTGACCTGGAGAGAATCCCGGACCATGTTCAAAAAGCCTTTGTGGCTATAGAGGATCAGCGCTATTACAGTCACCGCGGTGTGGACTTGAAGGCTATCCTAAGGGCCGGTCTCAGCTATTACCAGTCGGGGGGAAGGATTACGGAGGGAGCCAGCACCATCACCCAGCAAGTGATGAAGCTGTATTTTTTAACGCCGGAACAGAGTTTGCAGCGAAAAATCAAGGAAGCGGTCCTTGCTCTGGAATTCGAGATGCGCTATTCAAAGGAAAGTATCCTGGAGCTATACTTGAACAGGGTATATTTTGGGGAAGGCGCCTATGGAATTCAGAGCGCTTCCAGGGCTTACTTCGATAAGGATTCTAAGGACCTCACCCTTGCCGAAGGAGCCCTGCTGGCAGCTTTGATTCAGGCGCCAAGTATTTACGACCCCTACGTCAATCCGGAAAAGGCCATGGGGCGCAGAAACGTGGTGCTGGACAAAATGTTCCAGCAGGGCTTCATCTCGAGGGCTGAAATGGAAGAGGCTCTGAAAGAACAGCTGCTCCTAAAAAGCGGCGTAAGGGAGACCCGAAACAACAATTACTCCTACTTTATTGACCAGGTTATTGAGGAAGCCATTGCGGCTGTAGGGGAGGAAAAGGTTTTCAGGGGCGGGCTGCAGATTCACACCACCCTGGAACCGGAGATCCAGAAAAAGGCAGAGGATGTCTTCCAGCGCCCCGGCCTGTTTCCCTCCGAAAAAGTGGAGGCAGCGCTGGCCCTGGTTGAAAACGAAACGGGGGCGATCAAAGCACTGGTGGGGGGAAGGGATTACGGGATAAGGCGTGGTTTTAACAGGTCCACGCAGCTGTTGAGACAGCCCGGATCAGCATTTAAACCCATTTCTGTTTACGCGCCGGCTTTTGAGCTGGGTTACAGCCCTGAGTCCATTATTCTTGACACCCCTTTTAAGGCCGGCAACTACGAGCCGCGCAACTCCGGCGGCGGGTTTTACGGCCCGGTCAGTATCCGCACGGCTGTCAAATGGTCCCGTAATGTGGCTGCGGTGCGGCTGCTCAACCAGATTGGTGTTGACCGGGGATACGAATTTGCAAAAAAGCTGGGCTTTGAGCTGGTGGAAGAAGACCGCTGTCTGCCGCTGGCTCTGGGGGGGCTGACCAGAGGGGTTTCTCCTTTGCAGATGGCCGGCGCTTACGCGGCTTTTGCCAACAGAGGCATTTATACAAAGCCCTATACCATAAGGTCAATCGAAACTGCAGCGGGGGAAAACCTCTACAGGCATCCGGAAGGTGTTGCGGTCATGGAGGCTTCCACAGCGGAATCAATTATCAGCGTTTTGCGTTCTGCTGTGGAATCGGGTACCGGTTACAGAGCAGGCATCAGGGGTATTGATGTGGCCGGGAAAACAGGCACCACCGAACTCCCGGATACGCCGGTTTTCCGCGGCCTGCAAGGGAATAAGGACGCCTGGTTTGTGGGGATAACCCCCCGTTTTACAACTGCAATTTGGATGGGCTATGATGAAATTGATATGGACCGCCGGCATTACCTGACTTCCTATGGCGGCAACCAGCCTGCCGAGATCTTCCGTTTGGTTATGGCCGGCATCCTGGGAGCGGACGAGCGGATGAGGTGGGTGGCCCCGGTGCAGCCGGAGCAGGAAAATGAAGATGAAAATGAAGGACAGGAGGAACCCGCGAAGCTGGATGATGCCTCTTCAACGCCCGACAGAAATGCTGTGCCCCAGGAGACTTTACTGGAAAACAAGGAGTTAAATGGGGACGGCGGGGAAGAATTAAGAAAGGACCCCGCTGAGGTTCAGAATGATCAGGAGAAGGGTAAAAAAGCAGAAGAAAAAGTACAAGAGAAAGTAAAAGGGAAAGAAGAGGAAAAGATAGAGGATAAAATAAAAGAATATAAAAAGCCGGGTTGATGTGGGACAAAGGGACTCTGCGAAATCGAATAAGATAAGGAAATTATTAAAAAAACAGGAACTGGAAAAAACGCAGCTAATGGTAACGGTATAGTGGTAGGAAAGCGGACTGTTTTGAAGGACTGGGGTTTTAGCAGGAAAAACAAGACTGTTCTTGACAAGAACTGCATCCCGGATTAACCTGTCTTTAGAACTGAGATATTATTTTGTAGAATTTTCACTGGGGTGGGTGGGGTAAGCATATGTTCGAAAACTGGAAACGCTCAATCTTATTTGTCGCTCTGGCGGCCTTCGTGGCGGGGATTATGTTTGCGGGAGGTTGCCAGTTTTTTAGGGATTTTTTCCCCGATCAAAAAACCCCTAACCTGCAGGGACAGGCCACGGCTGAACAACTACCGGGGGTCGGACCGGATACCATTGCTGATGTGGTCAGCAACTCCAGTCCTGCAGTTGTAAAAATTTCCACCAGGGTTAGTTCCAGCAGCTACGTAGACCCCTTTTTCAGGGACCCGTTTTTCCGTCAGTTTTTCGGCCAACCTGTTCCGGAACAGGAAGAAGGTCTTGGCTCCGGATTTATCATTTCACCGGACGGCTATATTTTAACCAATGAGCACGTTATTGACGGTGCCGATGAAATTAGTGTGACGGTGATCGGCTTTGACCAGGAGCTCCAGGCAAGTATTATCGGAGCAGACTACGACCTGGACCTGGCCCTCTTAAAAATCGATGCAGGTAACGAGCTGCCCTACCTTAGATTGGGGAATTCCGATCAGATCAGGGTCGGCAACTGGGTGATTGCCATTGGTAATCCCTACGGGTTGGACCATACGGTAACCACAGGCGTAGTCAGCGCAAAGGGAAGGCCCATCAGTGTAGATGACCGGCAGTACGAAAACCTGCTTCAGACAGATGCCTCAATTAACCCGGGTAACAGCGGCGGCCCCTTGATTAATCTCAACGGCGAAGTTGTGGGAATTAATACAGCCATCAACGCCCAGGCCCAGGGAATTGGCTTTGCTATCCCAACGAGTACGGTTCAAAGCGTGATGGATGACTTGAAGAATAGCGCCAGTAACGTTCGTCCCTGGATCGGCGTGCAGGTCCGCTCCGTAGATGAAGAATCGGCCCGCTATCTTGGCCTGGAAAGTGTATCGGGCGCCCTGGTGGCTGGTGTGATTCCGGGTAGTCCCGCGGCAAAGGCAGGTCTGCAGCAGTGGGATGTTATTATTGAGTTTAACGGAAATAAAATTAACACTGCTGAAGATTTGGTGGCAGCCATCAAAGCCTATCCAACCGGTTCCGGGGCTGAGATGCTTGTGGTGCGCAAGCGTCAACTTCTGACGGTTACGGTTACTATTAGTGAGAAGCCCAAAAACATGAAATAACCGGGGAGGGGAAATCTTGGTCGACTGGAACAGGATTTACAGACTCCTCAACGACGTTACTCCCTTGCCCGTAGACTGTGGAAAACTGTGTGGGGCGGCCTGTTGTTCGGAATGGGAAAAAGGAGTGGGGATGTATCTTCTACCAGGGGAGGAAATCATGTTTACCATGGCAGAGGAGTGGTTGAGCTGGGAAGAACACTCTACAAAGGATTATGAATTTTGTCCTACATGGTCGGGTGTGGTATATTTTGTCCGTTGTAACGGAACCTGTCCCAGGGATAAAAGGCCCTTCGCCTGCAGGATATTTCCCCTGGCGCCCTACCTTTCTGAAAGCGGGGACTTCAAGCTTGTTTTGGAGGAAGGGGCAGCCCTGCTTTGCCCTCTTGTCAAAGCAGGCGACATGGGACTTTTGGACCGGCGGTTCCTGGCCAGGGCTCGCTTGGCCTGGGAGGAGTTATTAAAAAATCCGCTGGTTAGGGATGACGTTTTGTGGGAATCCCGCCGCCTGGACCGGCTGGCGGGAGAACCCTGGAAAGGGCTTTTCGAAAGATAGGATAATAATAAGAATATGGGCATTATTTTTTTGCTTGTGAGGTTATAGTACTGTCATATAGTATTTTGTCTTTAATTGATCCAATTTGTATTATTTTGGAGCAAGACATGGATCGAGCAAGCTTAAGGTAAGGACTAGAAATAAATAGTTAGATCCGTAACCCCTCTGATGCCGGGGTATTTTTTATAAAATAATTTTTACTGGCATATCATTTGCATGCTTTTGTACTTAAGTAAACTTGTGAAAGCTATAACAATCAAGTGTGAAACAGCGGCATAACCCTCCATATTACTGTTTTTGGTTTTGTTGTTTAGTCTTATACCGGCAAAGGAGGTAAAAATGTGCAAAAAACCATGGAAAAGATACTGGTCTGTGAAATCGCACATGAGCTGGCCCGGGAAGCAAGAATTGAAGAAAAAACAAACGAAGCCTTCTTTATTGCCTGGATCAAGAGTGTAATCTACAAGCTGGATAAGGACAGCAGATTGGCTTCTTAAGGAACGGCAAGCGGTCTTTATTAATATACGATTGTTATAACTGTCACAAAGATACTTTATAGGTAGGGTTTAAGGTGCTCTATTTAGAAAAAATATTATTAAAGGAGTTGCTGGATGTGAGGCGGATGATGTTAAAAGAGATTATGCGCGAGATAGAGATCGAGATTAAAAAGAAAGGGCAGACTGAAGCGATGATTGAGGAAGCCTGGGCGGCTCATGCTAAAAAGACTGAAGCGCAAAGGGTGAGTTCGGTGAGCTAGGGCAAACAAGATACGCTGTTTCGCACGTCCAAATAAGTTAAAAATATCACAATTAAGATTGCGGAAAATAGAAGGAGAATAATGAAGAAAGGGCGTAAAAAATGAAAAATAACCTACCTAAAGAAACTGTGCGCGAGATGGAGCTTGAACTGGTAGAAGAAACGCAACTGGAGTTAAGGATTGAGGAAGCATGGACGACTTATGCCGGGAAAATCGAAGTACAAGGTATGAGGCTGGCAGGCTAGGGAAAGCAGGACTGAACGGTTTTGTGCGTCCAAATAAGTTAAAACTATCACAATTGAGTTCCGGATAGAAATAAAAAGAGAATAATAATGAAGAGAATAATAAAGAAAGGGGGTAACAATAAATGATTAAAACTCTGCCCAAAGAAGTGGTGCGCGAAATGGAGCTTGAACTGGCTCAGGAAGTCGAGTTGGAGTTAAGAATTCAGGAAGCATGGTGGACCTTTGCCGGGGAATTAAAAGCGGAAACCATGAAACTGGCGGGCTAGCGGCTAGAGTACCGGGAAAAGACTGGCCTTTCCGTCTGGGGGCGCCTGGATGCTGGAAGATAACCGGAGCATCCTGCATAATTCAGTACAAACAAGTGTTATTTAATCTAAGCATGTAGTGTAATTCAATATAAAATGGAATGGATGTGGTTTAAATATGAATATGTTAAAGGGGTTGCTCAGAACCCCGGACCGGCTAAAGGGAATAGAAAAACAGCTGGAGCTGAGTTATCTTTTAGACCCTGCTAATATGTGGGGGTTTTTTTTGTGTTTAAGCCAGGATCAGGCTCTGGGCCAGCAGTTGTACAGGATGAACCACTTCAATAGTCCCTTTATGTTTAGCCAGGCCGTGGCGCAGTTGCATGACGCAGGTGGGACAGAAGGTCGCCACTATGTCTGCGCCTGTTTCCTCTATGGATGCAATTTTTTTATTTAATATTTTCATACTGAGATCATAGTGGTAGATGGCAAAGATGCCGCCTCCCCCACAGCAATTGCCGGCATCCTTCATTTCCCTGAATTCCACGCCTGTTCGACGGAGCAGCTGGCGTGGACTGAGGGTAATTCCCTGGGCCCCGGCGAGATGGCAGGGATCATGATAAGTTGCCACCCTGTTAAGGGCTTTCATACCGGAATTATAGCTGTCCAGGAGTTCAAGCAGCAGTCCGGAGAGATCCAGGACTTCTATTCCGCTAAAGAGTTGCTGAGCCTGAAGTTCTTTAAGGGTTGCCGTACAGGAGGCACAGTCCGAAAAAACCGTGTTCACACCCAGTCGCTTGAAGGCTGCCAGGTTGTAAAGAGCCATTGGGGCTACAGGCTCCAATTCGCCGCTTTCCAGTAGGGGCAGGCCACAGCATTTTAATGATTTAGGAAGCACTACTTCGCAGCCCAGCTGCGAGAGAACTGAAACTGTACTCCCGGCAATTTCCGGATAAAGGTAGTTGGTTGAGCAGCCCAGGAAGTATCCAACGCGTGTTGTTGCCTTTCCGGCAGCGGGTGTGATTTCAGGAAGAGAGTCCAGGGCAGGCTGACGGGGCAGCCGGCCGGGTAGAGAGAAACCGGGCGGTAAGAGACCACAGGCCAGGCCCATTTTAACAAGCCCCAGACTCTGGCTGCAGCGGATCAACCCGGCTGCAAGGTTGAGCAGGGCGGGGCGGGTCCAGATTTCTCTAAAGATAGTTCCACGGATCCGGGAGGGATGTTTCCTGGCCAGCATAAAGCGTGCTGCAAGAATGATTTTGTGGACGGGTACGGCGGAGGGGCATTCCCTGGTGCAGGCCTGACAGAGTATACATCTGGAGAAGTGTGCCGCTGCTTCCGGGCCGGTCCTTAATTCCCCGCTGGAAAGCATGTGGGCCAGAAAGACTTTGGACCGGGGTGCAGCGGTTTCGTTCCGCACTTCTTCAAATACAGGACAGACCGACCGGCACTGTCCGCAGCGCACACAGTGCAAATAGTGTTCTTTTAGACCGGAGAGTTCTTCAAACACCACCTGTGTCTCCTTCCGGGGGCAGAAGCTTGCCCGGGTTCATTATGTTGTCCGGATCCAGGGCTTCTTTAATCCGCCTCATTATATTCACCGCCTCACCGTGTTCATCCCGGGCATACTGATTTCGTACGGCCCCTACCCCGTGTTCGCCGGTGGTGGCTCCGTTCAGCTCAATAGAGAGCCTGTGAATATCGTCCACAAGTTTATTGGCGCGTCCGACCTCTTCCGGGCTGTTCAGGTTAATGACAGGGGCTGTATGAACATTACCGTCGCCGATATGTCCGTAATTTACCACAGGGACTTCATGTTTAAGACTGAGTTCTTTAATTTTGCGCAGGGCTTCCGTTACCTTGTCCAGGGGAACGCTGATATCTTCGCCTGCAAAGATTCTGCTGCCGTCCGGCCGGAGCCTTGCAGCTGCTACGGCAACGACGCTGCGCCCCCGCCATAGGTCTGCCATCCGGTCCGGATCTGTGGCCCATTCCAGGGAAAACGCGCGTTTCCCTAAAATCTCGGAAATCTGACGGCCTTCCCATTCTACGCTGGACGGGTTGCCGTCCACTTCAAAGAGCAGGATGGCTTCTGACGAAGGCAGGTTGATTTCCGGCCGGTAAAGGTTGATGGCGCGAATAGCCGAAGCGTCCAGGACCTCAATTCCGGAGGGCATGATGCCGGCCCGGTAAACATCCAGGACGGCGGCCGGGGCTTCATTCAAATCTGCAAAGCAGGCCATGGCGATGCCCCGGGCCCTGGGCCTGGGCCAAACCCTTAAACGTACCTTTGTAATCACACCCAGGATACCTTCCGAGCCCACAAAAAGCTTGGTTAAATTGAGTCCTGAAACGTTTTTCAGTGCCTTGCACTTGACGCCTCCCGTCTGGATGACCTGGCCGCCGGCAAGCACCACTTCTAAACCAAGGACATACTGTTCAGTTGTACCATACTTTACTGCCCGTAAGCCGCTGGAATTATTTGCCACCATACCGCCTATGGTGCACATCCGGGTACTCCCGGGATCCGGCGGGAAGAATAATCCATATTCAGACAGGTGTTTGTTGAGTTTATAATGGACCACCCCGGGCCGGGCGATGACCTGCATGTTGGCTACGTCGACCTCTTCGACGGTGTCCCAGGAGGAAAGGTCCAGCACAATTCCTCCCCTTACCGCCAGACACCCGCAGGTTTCCCCGCTGCCAGCGCCCCGGGGTACCACGGGTATTTTGTGTTCCGAGGCCAGGCGCAGGGTGGCCGACACTTCTGCGGTGGAGCGGGGAAGCACTACGGCATCGGGCATATAGTTGTGGAACCTGGCCATGAAGGAACTGTCGTAGTTGTAAATCCTTCGCTCCAGTTCCCCCGTGATTATTCTGTCTCCAGGAAAAATCTTTCTGAGCTCAGCAGCCAGCCTGTGACTGTTCATCTACAATCACCTCGTCAACGCCTTAATTGATTAATATATGTATTAGTATAAAAATAAAATATCCCTTTACCGGAGTTCAACCGTGCCGGGGGCAACATGTTTTCATGCCGGGGCAGCCGGCACACATGCCAGTGCCCGGGGTACACTGTGCCGGTGGCAGCATAAGCATCATACTCCCGTCCTATTCTATGTAAGCGAGGTATAATGCTTCTCCTCTTTTTAGTCAAGCCAGGTTCTTAACCAATTTTGCCGGTCAAGGAAACCGGGTGCCGCTAGAACCGGACTCAAAATCTTCCCTGTTGTCCCTCACCTGTTTCCCCCGGGTAGTAACGGCTGATCAGTTCCTGGCGGGTCATGACCAGATACTTCGGAGTGAGTTTTTTCCGGTAGGCTTTTAAAACTTTAAAGCCGTAAGGGTGAAAGAGGGCTAAAAGCCACCTCTCATACCAGCAGGTAAGGGCTCGGAAGAGGCCCGGCTTCATTTCCATGGAGGTAAAACCCAGGCGCTCGGTGCCCCGGTGGAGAAGGGTGATCCCAAAGAGGATCTTGACGTCTTGATAATCCGGGTTGTTGTTCAGCAAGTCTGCCAGCAGGGGCAGTTCCCTCTGCACTTCCCGCAGCGCTTTCAGGGCTATCCGTTCAAGGGACATCTTCTCATCGATTAATTCCTGTAGACGGTCGTTATTTACGTGCAATTCCAGATAAATATTTCCGGGCTTGAGCAGGGTTCCATCCGGCATTGGCCATTCCTTTCCACGGTAGCGGCGCGTTGCTATGCGGTAAAAGGAGTTTTTGCCTTCTTCCAGTTCCTTGATCCTGCCCAGTTTCCTGAATGTCCATTCAACAACCCCCCAGAGCCGCCGGGCGCACTTCTTCAATGTCAGCCTGCCGGGCCGCATTGTTTTAATCATTTCCTCCAGGGGGACCACTTTCAGATCGCGTTTTTCCAAGCCATCCAGGATCGCGGGAAGCGCCCTTACAACCTGTGCGGGCGCGTCATCTGCCGCGCCCGGAGTGGAGCCGCTGTCGTGAAAGATCAAGATTGCCCCGTCCCGGACCCTGTTCAATACTTTGTGGGCGATGCTTTCAGCCGTCGCCCCTTTGCCCCAGTCCCAGCTCATGAAGGTCCAGAGAATAACTTTAAGGCCTTTGAGCCGGTAGTAGCAGATGGAGCAAAGATTGAAAAGGCCCCAGGCCGGACGGTAGAAGCGTACTTTTTCTCCGGTGATTTCTTCAATGGCCTGGTTGGCTTCCCGGATCTCCCGGATTGTTGAGTACGGTTCCTGGAGGCAGACGGCTCTGTGCCTGTAGCCATGATTGCCCAGGGCGTGGCCGGCAGCCGCAATTTGCTTGATTAAGTCAGGGTAAGCCCTGGCCTTTGTTCCTACTACAAAAAAGCAGGCTTTGATCCGGTAGTGTTCCAGGATTTCCAGGATTTGTGGTGTGTAACAGGGGTCCGGCCCGTCGTCAAAGGTAAGGGAGACCCTGCGGCCCCCTTTGGGAATGCTGGAAATAGCCCCGATCTTCCCCAGACGGATCAACAGCGTGGGCACAATGGTATAAGCCAGCAGGATTAAAAGAACTGCGTAAAAAAAGGATGCTGCCACTACGTAAGCCTCTCTTTATTACATTTGCCTGAAAAAAAATTTTTCTACCGGGTACAGAAAGTAAAAGCAGGACATGACGGCAAGCAGGATTGTGCTTACAATGATAGAAGCCGTAAGACCATAGGATTTTGCCACAACACCTCCGAGGGCCGGTCCCATGGCAATCCCCATCCCTTCGACAGTAGCGAATACGCCCCAGCCGGTTGCCTGGTATTCCGGGGAGATGGACTTTGCCAGCAGGTTATTCCAGGCAGGAAGGACGACGGCATAGGAAAAACCCACCAGGGCAGCCAGCAGATAGACAGTCAGCGCGGCTCTGGCCATGGAAAACATGGCCAGGGATAAGGCTGTCAGGCCGAATCCCGTACCCAACAGGTATTTTAAGTTGAAACGGTCGGCCAGGCGTCCCATGGGTAGAAAACAAAGTACTGCCGCAGAGCCCCCTGCTATAAGCAGAAAGGCGTACTGCTTGGGGCTGAAGCCGATAATATCCTGGGCGTAAAGGGGCAGCAGCGGCAGAATTAATCCTCCAGCCAGGGTCTGAAGGAACATTCCGGGCAGAAGGATGTACTTTACCGAGGGATTCTTCGCCATCCTGATAACTTCTTTAAATAAGGAGAAACCCGGGCCGCCGCCGGTCTTGTCCGTATTCTTACCGGGCATTGTTGCCGACACGATTAAAGCCAGGCCCCAGAGGGCAATCAAGAACCAGAAGGCCAGACTGTAATCATAATTGATGAAAAAACTGATTACAACAGGCCCGCCCCCGCCGCCTACCAGCCAGATCGCAAAGACAATGCCCATACGGGAGGCCCGGTCTTTTAACTGCACCGGAGCTACTCCGCTAATCACAGCCAGCCACACCGGTGTTACGGACAGGCCGAAAACTGCCGAGCCAAGGACAAGAACTGTTGCTGTGGGATATATTTTCATTAACAACAAAGTTGCCATTCCCAGGCTGAAACTGATGTTCAGAATCCGGTGTCCCCGGCGATCCAACTGCCAGCCTGCTGCTCCCTTGAAGAGTGTTTCAACGAAATAATGAGCTGAGATAGCCAAACCGGAAGCAGCGACGGACAGGCCCAGATACTTGACTGCGTAAAGCGGGAGGAAGGTCAGAAAAAAAGCGCCGCGGGTGAATTCCATTAGAAAAAGAATCAGCAATAGGCTGAAATCTTTTCTTGAAGACAAAACGCGTTTTAGATTATGCAAATGTTCAGGCACTCCTCCTCTTGATTAATTGCTATTATACACCAAGGCGGGAACGGGAACAATCGTCTGCAAATCTCGTCAAATGATATAGTTGATCCTTTTGGGCGGCTGTTATAGTTAACAAGCTTTGCCTGGAGATACCCTTATTAGTATTTATTACCTGGTAGGAGGATAGCATGAAGAAACAACGCCTTACTGTAATCTCATTCTCCCTGATTCTACTGGCCCTTTTAGGAGGCCTAATTTTATGTTCCGGTGAAGAATCCCTGGCTGCAGAACCAGGCAATGAACTGAGCCTGGGAAGCCGTGGCGAAGAAGTTGGAATGATTCAGAAAAGCCTTGCCGGCGCCGGTTATTACCCGGAGGATGCGCCATCAGAATATTTTGGCCTGACGACTTTAACTGCTGTTCTGGCCTTTGAAAAAGCTTCAGGTTTGCCTGCCGACGGTGTCATCGGAGATATTGAACGGCAGTTGCTTATGTCTAAAGGCTCTCCAGAAGGAGGGGAGAGTGTTTCCGGAGCGGGCCCAGAACAGTCCGGAAGCGAAGACGCTCAACCGGGCTTCAGCCAGTCCAAATTAAAGAGAACGGTTCTTGGTTATTACACCGAGTATTACCCGGGGGACAACCTATCCTACAATTCTCTGTCAGCCAACCACGCCAGCATTGACTCCATTGCTACATTCAGCTATTTGACAGACGGCCGGGGCAACTTGACAGGCACACCTATTACCAATGGTGTGGAACTGGCCAAAAATAAAAAGGTAAAATCGCTGATGCTGGTTCACAACATCAACGACGCCATTGACAGTGATGCTGCCCACACCCTCCTGTCGGTGCGGGAAAACCGGTTGAATTTCGAAAAGAACATTCTCTCGTTGATTGAAGAACATGGTTTTGACGGGGTCAATATCGACCTGGAAGGCGTACCGGCCGTCGACCGTTCCAATTACAGCACATTGCTAAAAGAATTGAAGGCAATGCTTAAACCCGCCGGTTACCTTTTAACCGTTTCTATTCCTGCCAAAACCCGGGACAACCCGCTGGATAACTGGAACGGCGCCTATGATTACGCTGCGATAGGAGAATACGCGGACATGGTCACGCTGATGACTTATGACGAGCACTGGGCCGGCGGTTATCCCGGGCCCGTTGCTTCCCTGTCCTGGGTTCAGCAGGTGCTGGACTATGCGGTAAAGTCTATACCCAGGGGAAAGATTCTGATGGGAGTCGCAGCCTATGGTTATAACTGGTCTTCTGCTGGAGGGTGCAGCACAGTACTCTGGAACAAGGCTGATGCCCTGGCTTCCAGAAACGGAGGCGCCCGCTGGAGTGACCAGTACTCGGCTCCTTACCTGATTTATTACGACCAGAGGGGCTACCGGCATGAAGTCTGGTTTGAAAACCGGTTCAGCCTCGCCTTAAAACTGGACCTGGCGAACAGATATGATCTTGCCGGTATTGCCGTCTGGCGTCTCGGGTTTGAGGACTACAGCTTCTGGCAGACAGTAGCGGAAAAGTTTTCTAAGTAACCCCGGTTTAATTAGTTATTTATAGAACTTCGCCCCTATCGTCCCCCGGATTTATCCTGTAGGGTGAAAGGGGCGTCGCCTGTTAAGGCGGCATAACCATTCATAAACACCCGTTCTAATGATATAATTACAGTATTGAAGGAAGAATAAACCTTGTTTTACAATATCAACAACAACGCATTTTGTCCGATATCTCGTCAGAGAATTATAGAGGTAATTTTTTTGGATACAACCAGCAAACAATCCGGGTGTTAAATATGTTTACCCCCATCTGCTCATTCACTCATCCAAATGGAAATGATGGGGGAGCACCTGCATTTCCTCTCTGCTCCGCCCACCATGGCCCCTGCTTAAATCCTAAGAATACTCGAAAAGTGCGAGCGTAAAATGCCTGTTTTCCGCTTCTCAGCTCTAAGGTCTGGTTACGGCCAGAAGATATATTTCCCCTTTATTGCCGGCTGCATCGTTTAAATCCTGCTCCATCCGGCGAAGCTGCAGAAACTGTTCTTCGGTGAGCTCTGCTGCTTTCATGCCCCTGGTATCAATACTCTCCATCTATCCACCCCCCTTTGTTCTTTATTTTGTCCTTTTAATTGAAAAATCATGTTGATTTTCCGTGCAGGTGGTTCTATACTATAGTTAAGGTGAGAACGGTTCTCTTTATCGAAGGATATTGAAAATACTGAGTTAACCTGCCTGGAGGGCTGAACATGACCCTGGATAAGGCAAGAAAAGGACAAGTTATCAAAATAAAAAGTATCGCTAATGAGTTGATCCGGGTTCAGGCAATCCGTTTTGGCCTGTCGGAAGGAGAGGTTGTTGTCTGCCGGGAAATTGTACCTGCAGGTCCGGTGGTGATTTCCAGGCACAAGCAGGAGATAGCAATCGGCCGGAGTTTGGCCAGGAATATCCAGGTGGAGCTTTGCTGAACAGATGTAAGATAACTCCATTTTCCTTCAAATATTTATCAAGCCGACATAGCTTTTAAACTCTAATTGAAAGCGGGTACATTTTGGAAAACAGCAAAACTGAGACTAAAATTCCAGCCGGTGGTAAAAAAATCGTTCTGGTTGGAAATCCTAATGTTGGTAAATCAGTATTTTTTAATGCTCTGACAGGTTTATACGTGGATGTTTCAAATTACCCCGGGACCACTCTCGATATGGCATGCGGCCGGTATAACGGTGACGTTGTGATCGATACACCCGGGGTATATGGCGTATCCTCATTTAGTGAAGAAGAGGGGATAACCCGGGACATTATCCTGGCGGCAGATCTGGTTATAAATGTTATCGATGCGGTACACCTGGAGCGGGATCTTTTTCTGACCCTGCAGGTTATCGATATGGGTATTCCCATGGTTGTAGCCCTGAACATGGTGGATGAAGCCGCCCGGGAAGGACTCAAAATTAATGCTGTCCTTCTGGAAAAACTTCTGGGCGTTCCGGTTGTTTCCACCGCAGTGGTACACAACGTCGGCATTGAGGAATTGAAGGAAAAGCTCTACTTCGCCAGGCCCGGCCAACCCGAAGCCCAGCTTCTAAAAAAAATAGAAAACATGGGTACTTCTGTTAGCAGGGCTGAGGCGCTCCTTGTGTTGGAGGGAGATCCTGTTGTCAGCGAGCGTTGCGGTGTCAAACCGGGAACGGGGCGGGAGCAAATTTACCGTAACCGCCTGGACCGGGTAAGCCGGATTGTCAATCTGGTTGTTCAGGAAACAGACAGCGGCAAGGATTTTGTCTCCAGGCTGGGCCGCCTGATGCTCCGGCCTTCGACGGGATTTCCCCTCCTGCTTCTGACCCTGTGGGTAATCTATGAACTGGTGGGCGTTTTTTTGGCACAGGTTATTGTACCGGTGACAGAGGAGTTTATGATTGAATACTATGAGCCTGCAATAGGTTCCCTGCTGGATACCTTTCTGCCCCGGGATTCGGTGATCAATAACCTGTTAACCGGCCGTTTCGGGCTTTTAACTTTTACCGTAACCTATATGGCCGGCCTTCTTCTGCCGCTGGTGCTGGGAATTTTCCTGGTGCTGTCCGTCCTGGAGGACTCTGGGTACCTTCCCCGGATAGCAACCCTGGTTGACCGTGCCATGAGTTTTATGGGCTTGAACGGACAGGCGATTATTCCCCTGATCCTGGGCTTCGGATGTGTTACAATGTCGATCATTTCCACCAGGATGCTGAGGACAGACCGGGAGCGGCGAATAGCCATCTTTCTTCTGGCGCTGGGTGTTCCCTGTTCGGCGCAGATGGCTATGATTATGGCGGTTCTTGCCGCACAGGGCGGGTTTTATTTGCTCTTCTACCTCTGTTTTATGTTTTGTGTCCTGGTTGCCACCGGCACGCTTTTAGGGCGCTTTTTGCCCGGTAGGGCATCGCCATTGCTGATTGAGCTTCCCCCCTTGCGCCTTCCCGGACCTCAAAACGTCTGGAAAAAGGCCTGGAGCAAGTCTTACCAGTTCATGAAGGAAGCGTTTCCTTTATTTGCAGGCGGCGCTCTACTCCTGGGCATCCTGGAAGTGACGGGATTATTGCAGGGTCTCAGAGAATTTTTTGTGCCTATAACCGTAGCCTGGCTGCACTTACCTGCCGAGACTGCCGATGTTTTTATCATGGGACTGATCCGGAAGGAATTTGGCGCTGCCAATATCCTGGTTCTGCAGATGCTGCCCCTTCAGAAACTGGTGGTCATGATTACCCTTTCCCTTACAGTCCCCTGTATTGCCTCAACTATGATCATTCTTAAGGAGCGCGGCTGGCGTGAAGGGTTGCTGCTCTGGTTTGTTGTTTTAGCGCTGGCCTTTCTAATCGGCGGATTGGTTACACGGTTGCTGGAATTCTTCAGCAGCTCGGGCTCCCTGCAGAATCCACTTTTGTTCGGTGTAATGATTTTAGCTCTAGCTGCAACCATTGCCCTGGCCAGGTTTTCTCCTCCCGGGAAGGCCCTGTAAAAAAGTGGCGCCCCGGGATGTTGATATGCTGTTATTCATTGTGACGCCTGATTAAGGGCAATAAATTAGGAAGAAGCTGGATACTTGCCCGTACAGGTTCTATTATTAACAGGATGAACACCCCTAACTATTTTAACCGGGGTGTCTTAACGGGGCATAATAATGCCGGACAGGTAAGGACTGCAATTATGATTTCTTTTTTTTCGCCTGTTAGCGGGACAAAAGCCCACTTGCCGTGATATAATACATTTTAGCTTTTTTTAGAATATTTTCTCTCTAATTAATCTACTAATCTACAATTAAGCAGATTTATACGGGTGGAATAGAATGTTCTTTAGACAAGGGTATTGGCCCCGGACTTTTTTAATGCTACTATTTTGTACTTTGGTCTTGTGTCCCCTCCCCGTCCACGCAGAACCGGAACTGGTGGGAGAAGCAGCGGCGCTTATTGATAGCAGAAACGAGCAATTGCTTTTTGAGAAAAACTCAAACAAGAGAATGTATCCGGCCAGTACTACTAAAATCCTTACAGCGATTATCGCCCTGGAAAGGGGCAACCTGGAGGATATTGTCAGCATCCCCAGGGTAGCCTGTAATATAGAGGGCTCTGCAATCGGGTTGCAGGAAGAAGAAAAAATCACTCTGGAAGACTTGCTTTATGCTTTAATGTTAAATTCAGGCAATGATACGGCTGTGGCTATCGCCTGCCACATTGGGGGTTCTGTGGAAGAATTCGCCAGGATGATGAATGAGCTGGCTGTAAGGATAGGTGCGGAAAACTCAAATTTTAAGAATCCAAACGGACTGCCCGACCCGGACCATTATACCACAGCCCGCGATATGGCTCTCATAGCCCATTACGCCATGCAAAACCCGGAATTCAGAAAAATTGTCTCTACCCGGAGCGCGACGATCCAGCGGGGTGTTCCGGATGCCCAGATTTATCTGGAGAATTCCAACAAACTTCTCTGGAATTAT
>Ga0123335_1000637_pt1 | contig 59777 bp, 58 predicted proteins | sample BiotimSIPDNA_2_FD_89707 | JGI IMG/M metagenome (GOLD analysis project Ga0123335, IMG submission 89707) | Anaerobic biogas reactor microbial communites from Washington, USA - Biogas_R2 time_0 SIP DNA | ecosystem: Engineered > Bioreactor > Anaerobic > Unclassified | place: Washington, USA... | reverse complement strand
GTATCTTGACTACTCCCACCGAGGAACCCAGGTTCGCCGGCTTGGAGAACATCGGGTACCCGAATGCATCTTCGACACAACGCCTCAGTTCCGTCAGATCTTTTCCGAGATCGCGTGAACGGACCGTACGATACGGTGTTGCGGGAAGCCCTTCCTGCAGGAAGAGGCGCTTTGTGACGTCCTTGTCCATCCCCACCGCCGAAGCGAGCACACCACACCCGATATAGGGTATTCCTGCAATTTCGAGCAGGCCCTGGATTGTTCCGTCTTCGCCATAGGGGCCGTGAAGCAGGGGAAAAATTATTCCCGGCCCGGTAGTGAACCCGCCCGGGTCGGAGGACGAAGCGGACAGGACTCTCATCTTCGAATTGTCCGCTTCAAGGGAAGGGCTTGTGCGTACGCGCTGCAGCACTGATGCCGGAAGCATGCGGCCGATTTCAGATGCGTCGGCCAGCCGACCGGTTTTCGTAATGCCTATGACCGTTATCTCAAATTCGTCGGGATCGAGAGCGCCGATGACGGATGCGGCTGACGTCAACGATACTTCGTGCTCTCCGGACTTTCCCCCAAAAATGATTCCCAGCTTAGTTCTTCGACCCCTTGCCATTATTCCCGTCGTCCTCGGAACGTATCTCGTTCTCAGCATGCTGCTGATAGGCTTTGATGATCAGCCGTACCAGATGGTGCCGCACTACATCGTTCTCATTGAAGTAGCAGAACGAGATACCTTTTACCGCCCCCAATATGTTCCTGGCTTCGATCAGGCCGGAGGATCGTCCCAAGGGAAGGTCTATCTGGGTGACGTCGCCCGTAATGACAGCCTTCGATCTCATCCCGATACGGGTCAGAAACATCTTCATCTGCTCCGATGTCGTGTTCTGAGCCTCGTCTAGTATTATGAAAGCGTCGTTGAGGGTGCGTCCTCTCATGAATGCCAGGGGGGCGATTTCAATTGTTCCCTCTTCCACTAAGCGCTGAATCTTCTCACTGTCGAGAAGGATATGAAGCGAATCGTACAGCGGACGCAGATAGGGATTGATTTTCTCCTCGATATCGCCCGGAAGAAATCCGAGCTTTTCCCCTGCCTCAACGGCCGGGCGCGTGAGCACTATGCGGGACACCGTTCTTTCGAGCAGGTAGGTTATCGCCATCGCCACCGCCAGAAAGGTCTTTCCTGTGCCTCCCGGACCTATGCCGAAAACGATGTCGTTCGCTCTTATTGCTTCGATGTAGCGACGCTGGTTGAGGCTCTTGGGTGTGACGCGGCGTTTTCCGGTGGTCAGCAGCTGCATCTTCGGAAAAAAGTCGTGCAGTGACAGCGCTGCGTCCTCTGCAATCTGTTTGAAAGCCGACTTGAGGTCTCCATTTGTGATCGAATGCCCCTTGTCAACCAGTTCCGAAAAATCCGCTAGTATCTTTTCAAGGGCCATTACATCTTCTTCCTGCCCGTCAATGACAAGTCCGGAATCTCTCGCCTGAATACTCACGCCGAACAGGTTTTCGAGGAATCTTACGTTTTCATCCAGGGGGCCGAACAGCAGCTGCAGGCTTCGATCGGACAACAAAACTTTTCTCATTTATGTACTTGGCTTTAACCTCACTGAAGGGAAGGATTTCAAGAAGGGATGACCTGTCCCTGAACTGTGGGACATCAAACACCTCATCCAGGATTGCGCTCGCATGTCTAAACGAAATTCTAGGTCGCGTGTGCGGCTGAAGTCAACGAGAAAATTTGATTTGACAGGAAAGTTAACTGATTGTAATGTAAAGGGTTCATGGTGCCCGGGCCAAGTGTATGCCCGGGTTGGTCCGACAATTAAAGGAGTTACTCAGGATGGCCAATCACGCGTCAGCGCTCAAGGCCCACCGGCAGAGCATCAAACATCGGGACAGAAATCGCAGTAACCGCAGCAGCCTGCGGACTACCCTGAAGAAATTCAAAGAACAGCTCGAGGCAGGAAAGACAGACGAGGCCGGGAATTCCGTGTCGGCCCTGTATGCCGCCATCGACAAATCGCAGCAGAAGAAGGCTATCAGCAAGAACGCGGCAGCCCGGCAGAAATCCCGCCTGACAAGACGCCTGAACAGCCTCATCAAGTCCGCCTGATACGTCCCGCGGATCAGACCAGCGTGCAGATAATATTCTCCAGGAGTATCCGACCGTCGACTGAAGAGGATTTCAGCCGACGGTCCGCATCAGCGAGTCGCATAAAGATTTCCCGGATCGACTCGTAGTCGGCTGCGCGGACCTGCCGGAGGAAACGGTCGAGGAAGTACGGAGGCATCTGGACCGCGCCTGCAATTTCTCTTGGATCTTTGCGCTGGAGCAGGCATTCCCTGGCAATCAGGACCTGCCGGCAATGGCGTGCCATCATTGCCGCTATCCCGATGGGGTTGTCACCCATGCTCAGCAGATTCGCCAGGCTCCTGAGCGCCTTGCCGCGATTTCGCTCCCCTATCGCACCGATCAGTTCGAAGATCCCCTGGTGACGGCTTTCCCGTACCAAATCCTCTATTGCCGAATCGGGAATGTTCTTCTCGTTGCCGGCCCAGAGAATTACCTTTTCAAGCTCGGTCGCAAGGCCCTGCAGATCCGTGCCGGCCATTTCGACGAGTTTGCGGACGGAAGCCGAGGAAATGCGGTATCCCTGCCGCTGTACGTACGACTCGGCCCAGCGCTCGAGAGCCGCTTCCTTTAGTTTCGGGAATTCGGCGACGCAGCCCTTCTCACACAGGACTTTGTAGAACCTTCTTCTGTGGTCCAGTTCGTCGGCCGTCAGGATCAGCACGGTTCGCTTCGACATCGTTTCTATTGCGGCCAGCAGCTTATGCTGCTCAGTTTCCTTGAGCTTCTCGGCCCGCGTGACGACGACAAGCCTTCTTGGCGCTATCATGGGGAACGTTTCGATCGCCTCTATGACGGCATCCACCGTGTCCTCGCCTGCCGTGAATTCGGAATAGTCGAACGCATAGGCGTCGGGAGTAATCACGCTTTTTTTCAGCAGATTCAACGCGGCACGGCAGTGGTAGAGCTCAGGCCCGACAACCAGATAGACGCGGTGCAACTCTTTCCGGTGCAGCTGTTTTTCGAGCTCTTCAATCTGCTGAAGTATCACCGCTACCGCCCGAGGACCGTGCTGGCAAGGCTGGCTGCGAAATTTCTGGCAAGCCTTTCAAGCGCCGGGTTCTCCTCCGAGAAAAAATCTTGGACCCTGCTGTTGAGAACATACCGTTCGCGATACACGTAGCCGTTGTTCTGCCAGATTACCGCCGAATCCTTCGAGCGCACAAGCCTTACCCGAAGCTTCACGGTAACCAGATAGGCCGAACCGAATGTTTCGCTCCCTTCCCTCTCGTTTCTGAAAATTACAGGAGTGGAATCCACTCCCGTGATCTCTCCGAGCAGAACAAGATCGACTCCTGAACTGCTGGAGTTGACGATGGTGCGGGTACGCTGTGTAAATTCCTTCAGCACTGCGCCGGTTATGAGCTGCTCGATTTTGTAGTAGGTCGTCAGGTTGCGGAAAGTAGGAATTCCAAGCGACTGTGCCTCTGAAGGGAGCTTTCCCACGGAACTTCGGACTCTGTATCCACAGCCCGAGAAGGCCGCGGCCGTAAACAGGACAACGGCAACCGCTGCAACCATCGAGATGCGCGATCTTGTGAGGTCAGACACGGGCGACCCTGATCTGTTTCTGGGCTTGGTACTTACCTTTGCGGTCGGCATACGAAACCAGGCATTCGTCTTCCGCACGGATGAATATCAACTGTGCAATTCCCTCTCCCGCATAAACTTTTGACGGAACAGGAGCCGTATTGACGAGCGCAATCGTAATGTACCCCTCCCATTCCGGCTCAAGCGGAGTTATGTTTACGACGATGCCGCTGCGAGCGTACGTCGATTTGCCCTGGCATATGACGATTACATCTCGAGGTATGCGGAAGTACTCAAGAGATCTGCCGAGGATAAAAGAGTTGGGCGGAATCAGGCACGACTTGCCGACTGCATCACGAAAGCCGATTTGATCCATCTTCTTTGGGTCAAGGCACTTGACGCTTCCGAAGTCGGGTACTTTGAATTCGCTTGCGAGCCGGAAATCGTAGCCGTACGAAGATGCTCCATAGGAGATTTTTCCAGTCCGTTCTTTCTGGTCTGAAAAAGGTTCTATCATGCGGTGGCTCTTCGCCATTTCCTTTATCCACTTGTCTGGAAGTACGGTCATGAGGTCTCCTGTTGTTCCTGAAGCGGCGAGTCTATCACCCGGCCGTGACCGTGTAAATAGAAATGGCTTGACAGCTCTCAGGGCCACAAGTAAAATGCTCTCACTAAGTTAAGGGAGGTTCAGCGTGATCAAGCAGGACATCGTAAACCGTGTCGCAGAGCAGCTGAATATCACCAAGGTAAAAGCGGAAATTGCGGTGGAATCTGTCTTCAACTCACTCAAGAATGCGCTGAAACGAGGTGAACGAATCGAGCTGCGGGGATTCGGAGTCTTCATCGTCAAGCCAAGAAAGAGTGGCGTGGGACGAAATCCTCGAACTGGTGAGGAAGTAGCGATTCCGCCCGGCAAGACCATCCGCTTCAAGCCCGGGAAAGAAATCAGAGCCGACAAGATCGGCGTTACCAGCTGAGCCCAGAAAGCCCCGAACTGTTGTGAGCAGTGATTTTCCGGAATCCTCCCCCGTCTCTTGTTCCTGGAGTGGCGAACTTCATCAGCGCGAACCGGGTCCCCCGGCGCGCGAATGGATAATCTCTGCCCTTCTGTTTGGACTGACATTTGTCACCACCTCGTTCGCCGGATTGTTCTATGTGGCCGGGGACGCGATATTTCTCGCTCCTCTCAGGCTTCTCTCCAATCCGGGGCTGATGCTAAGAGGACTGCTGTTTTCCGTCCCGGTTCTTGCCATCCTGACCGCTCACGAGCTCGGTCACTTCCTGGCCTGCCGCTACTATGGGATGCGCTGTACTCCCCCTTTCTTCATCCCGCTCCCAATCCCGATCACCGGCACGCTGGGCGCGTTTATCAAGATCAAATCGCAGTTCATCAGCAAACGAGCTCTCTTTGACATCGGCATTGCCGGGCCGCTGGCCGGGTTCGTATTTATCATTCCCACCCTGTGGATCGGGATAACCCTTTCGGAGGTAGTACCGAAGGGACGCATAACGCAGGGCCTGGTGTTCGGTGAACCGTTGCTGCTGCGGCTTTTCGGCGGGATCATCCTCGGGTATTCTCCGGAAACCCAGGATATGTTCGCGCACCCGTTTGTGATGGCTGCATGGTTCGGGCTTCTGGCAACGAGCCTTAACCTTCTGCCCATCTGGCAACTCGACGGCGGCCACATTTCGTACTCAGTTTTCGGGAAGTCTCTGCAGAAGAGGCTGTCGGTGATCGCTCTGGTAGTGTTGACGGCAGTGTGCTTTTCCACTGTCTCATACCTGCTGTTCTGTCTCCTGCTGCTCGTTTTGGGATTGAAATTCCGCTTCTATCACCCGCCGACGCTGCTTGAAGATGACCGGCTCGGTCTGCCGCGACTCCTGCTGGCCTTCGTTGCGCTTGTAATCCTTATCGTGTCGTTTATACCAGTTCCCGTGGTCGTCATCTGATCCGGTCACCGTGAAAAGTTGATGACCTTATCCTATGTTGCTGATATGGTAACCGTATGAAACCAAAAACGCTGTTTGAGAAAGTCTGGGAGTCTCATGTCGTGGTTTCTGAACCCGACTCCCCTGTCGTCCTTTACATAGATCTTCACCTGATTCACGAAGTCACGTCGCCACAGGCGTTCCAGGGCCTGCGCAACCGCAGGCTCGGAGTCCATGCTCCGCATAGGGTGGTGGCGACCATGGACCACATCGTGCCGACCGGAAACCAGTCGGGGCCGCCCACTGATCCTTTGGCGGCAAGACTGGTCAAAGAGCTGGAAAAGAACTGCGCCGAGTACGGCATCTCGCTGTACGGGATAGGACATTCCAACAACGGTATTGTCCACATAATCGGGCCCGAGCTCGGGCTGACGCAGCCGGGAAAGACGATAGTCTGCGGCGACAGTCACACTTCGACACATGGCGCCTTCGGGGCCCTCGCATTCGGAATCGGTACGAGCGAAGTTGAACAGGTTCTGGCCACCCAGTGTCTCCTGCAGCGTCGCCCGGGGACCTTCCGGGTACATGTGGATGGAAGACTTGCGGCAGGGGTCGAGGCAAAGGACATAATTCTTTCCCTTCTTGCGCGAATCGGCGCCGATGGCGGCACCGGCTCCGTCTTCGAATATACCGGAGGCGGCATTACTTCGCTCAACATGGATGAGCGCATGACTGTCTGCAACATGTCCATAGAAGCGGGCGCCCGTGCCGGGATGATTGCGCCGGATAGCGTAACGTTTGAATATCTTGCCGGCAGGCCGTTCGCTCCCAAGGGAGCCGAATGGGACAAGGCCGTCTCACAATGGTCACAGCTGCGCACCGATGACGGCGCATCCTACGACAGGGAGATCACGATCGATGCGGCGAAACTCGAACCGATGATCACCTACGGCACCAGTCCCGGTATGGGGCTTCCGATCTCGGGCAGCATTCCTGATCCCGACCGGGAACCCGATTCTTCGAAGAAGCAGGCCCTTTCCAAGGCGCTCTCCTACATGGATCTGCGTCCTGGTCAACCTATTCTCGGTCAGAAAATCGATGTGGTATTCATCGGGAGCTGCACGAACGGACGAATGTCCGACCTGCGCGCCGCAGCCCGTGTACTCAAGGGCAGAAAGGTGAATCCCAATGTGAGAGCGCTGGTTGTCCCGGGATCGCGTGCAATCAAGAATGCAGCCCAGGTCGAAGGCCTCGACCGGATCTTCATCGAGGCCGGTGCCGAATGGAGAGAACCGGGATGCAGCATGTGCATCGCCATGAACGGAGACGAGCTCACTCCAGGTCAGTACTGCGTCAGCACGAGCAACAGAAATTTCGAGGGTAGACAGGGTAAGGGCGGTAGAACCTTCCTGGCAGGCGCCATGACAGCGGCTGCATCAGCCATCGAAGGAGCGGTTGCGGACGTCAGGAAACTTTTGTGATCCGAGGGAACAGATGATGGAACCTTACAGAAAATTCAGCAGCAGAATGATACCGCTCCCGCAGGAAAACGTTGATACCGATCAGATCATTCCTGCCCGCTTTCTCAAGACTACCGAGAAGACCGGGCTCGGAAAGGTCCTCTTCTGCGACTGGCGTTTTGACGAATCGGGAAACCCTAAACCGGATTTCGCGCTCAACAGGCCTGAGATGGCGGGAGCGTCGATTTTGTTGGCCGGGCACAACTTCGGCTGCGGCAGTTCCAGAGAACATGCGCCATGGGCGCTGACCGATTTTGGATTCCGCGCACTCATAAGCACGACTTTCGCCGACATCTTCAGGAACAACTCCCTGAAGAACGGTCTTCTTCCCATAGTGGTGGAAAAAGCCGTCCATGCAAAGCTGTTTCAAATGGTAAAGGAAGACCCCGGAGTCGAGGTCACAGTCGATCTCGAGTCACAGGCGCTGCTCCTCCCAGGCGGGGAGAGCGTCCCCTTTCCGATAGACCCGTACTCGAAGAAATGCCTCCTACAGGGATTGGATGACCTGGGATATCTGCTCTCTTTCTCTGCGAAGATAGCCGAACACGAGAAAAACGCCCTCTAGCCCGGACTATCCGGGCCGCTGATGAGCGGCCCGGATTCCGTGGCTCCTACCTGATCTGCACCAGTTCCTGCCCCTGAGCGGCGGCCTCCTCACCGGCGGAGCCCTGCGTTCTCCTTCGATTCACTGCGGCAGGATCCACGACAAGATTGTGATCATAGCTGTCGAGTTCGAGGGGTTTGCGATTGGCATACACCGTATGCCTGCCGTACTTCTTATGCCATTCCGCGGTCGTGCAGTTCATGTGCATCTTCTCGATGACATTGCGCCAGCCGACTCCCGTGTTGTAGGCGCAGAAGGAAATCTCTCCCTCCTGGGTGCCGTAGGGGATGATGCACATCTCGGTACGGCGGAAATCATAGGTAAACAGATCCTGGAACCACATGGCGGCTACGAACAGGAAGTTCCACGGGTCATTTCTCCGCTCCAGCCCCTTGCCGTAATCCCTTCCTGTCGCTCCCATGGTCTTGTCAAACTTCTTGAGGATGTCAGACATCGTCAGGCTCTGCGGGGCCCCGAACGGGTTGTAGTTGCGCAGCAGCGCGAGCGCCATCATGAAATTCGAGAACTTCTTGCCGCGTGCCTTGTCATTGACTCTCTCAGTATCTCTGGCCAGTCTGGGAACGTTGATGAACTGCGGGACCATGGCCTTTTCCTTGGTCTCCTTGTTTATCATGAATCCCGTCCCGACGCCGCAGTCGGGGTGGCAACTGCAGCACAGGTGCCCCCAGTTTGCCTGCGGTCCATGCACCAGATCGCCGAAGTCCGAGAAGACACTCATGAGCGAGATCGGAAACCAGTCTCTGAGCGGTTCCGAAACCCCCAACTGGCTTCTGACGTCCCGAACGAGATGCGAGAGCGTGTAGCGCTGGCGGAACCGGCGTTCGTCGGTGATCTCTTCATCACGGCCCGTGAAGGATACGGGCTGAAACGAGACGAACGCGATCTTTTTCGGATTGTCCATCGCGAACTGGATGATGGGGCCGACCTGATCATTGTTGATACCGTTTATAATGGTCGTGACCAGAACGATATCGACTCCCGCGCTGTGAAGGTTGTTGATCGCCCTGAGCTTCACGTCGAACAGATTCGATATCTTCCGGTGGCTGTTGGCTTCATTCCCTATCCCGTCAAACTGCAGGTAGACGTACCTGAGTCCCGCCTCGTAGGCGCGTCTGGCCAGGTTCGCGTCCTTGGCGAACTCGATGCCGTTTGTGGCAGCCTGAACGCTGTTGAAGCCGACTTTACGCGCATATGCTATCGCGTCGATGAAATACGGCGAGATCGTCGGTTCACCGCCGGAAAACTGGACAGACATCTGACGCCGGGGCTTGACTGCTATGGCGCGGTCCAGAATCGCCTTGATTTCCTCCCAGCCGAGTTCACAGACAAACCCGACCTGGTTCGCGTCGGTGAAGCAGGGATCGCACATCATGTTGCAGCGGTTCGTAAGGTCCACCGTAAGAACCGCTCCCCTGCCGTATTTGACCGTGCTTGAGCCATGGTTGTGCAGCGCCGTGTCGTTGTGCGCCTCAATGTCACGCCCCGGGAAGAAGCTCTCGATCCGTTCCTGGAATTTGCTGTCGAGCGAAAGGATGTCTTCGAATTTGCCGTGAATCGGACACTCCTTTTCCATCCATATCTGCCCGCCGCGCTCGACAATCGCGGCCTTGATCTCGCCGACCTTCTTTTCGACGAGCACCCTGTAATCCTCTTCCCCGTTCAGGATCTTCTTGCGTGCTTCAATGATGCACTTCGGGCAGAGCGAGTCCGTCTCCCTCGGCCAGCCCAGTGGGGGTTTGGATTTCTGACTGGATTTCAGCAGAGGTTTATCTGACCATTTGGGAGTGAACGAAGGTTTCTCCGATCTGGTAAAGAAATCCACCGTCTCAAATGCTGCTCCTGCCGCGATAGTGAGGATTTTCTCAACGTATTTCACCGGCTTATGCATAGAACCTTTTCTCCTCGACCAACACCACTGCCTGTCACAAAGAACCAACCGCTCTCTACTAGTTTCTTGGCAGGCGAATATATCACGATCTGAAAACGTTTGGGATAAAAAATAGGAAGAAGGCTGAGGCGGGTGGTGCCGAAGGGGGGACTCGAACCCCCACGACCTTAAGATCACTAGACCCTGAACCTAGCGCGTCTGCCAGTTCCGCCACTTCGGCAATCAAGAACAGGTATCTTACTGTCGGGAATCGGAACTGTCAAGAAGCCGGTGACTTCCGGACCTGCTTAATTTTCGCCGCCGAATTCTTCCATGACAAAAATCAGTCGCGACCAGCGGGTTGGATCTTGCTGAAGAAGCGTGTCCACATCCACTCCGAGATTCGAAGCTTTGGCGCTGGCCGCTGCGGCCGAATCAGCCTTCCCTTCCCTTTTGAGCAGAAAACCGAGCATGAACTGCAGCATTCCACTCTCCGGGTGGGATTGCGCCGCCTCTTGCACCAGGTTCATGGCCGCCGCGCGGTTTCCCTGGATGTGCCGGACGATCGCAGCATTGAGGCGCACGGTCGCGTTTTCAGGCGCGAGCCCTGCGGCTTCCTCCAGTGTGTTGGATGCGAGCGCAGTGTCCCCTTTGCGCAGATACGCCACCCCTAAATTGTTGAGAACCGAATAACTGCGTGCCGACTGCAGTAGCGGCCAGAAATACTGTATGGCCTCGAGATGCTTATCCTGCTGTACCGAACAGGTTCCAAGCATGAACCCGGCCTCGACGAGCATCTTCTTCTCTCCCCGGACCGGCAGCAGGTGACGAATCGAATTGCCGCAATCCCCCCGCTGGAAGTAGCTGCGTCCGAGCAGGAGATGCGCTTCCGGGAAAACCTGACTTCCCTGAACGGCCTTCAGCAGCAGGCGCTGCTGTTCGGCTTCACTGGCGGCTCCGAAGCTTTCGATGTAATACCGGTATGCCTGATTGGCCACTTTGCGCCTCCGTTCCTGGAAACGCTGTCTCGACACATTCTTCCCCTGCCCGGTGTAGCTCAGGACCAGCCAAGCCAACTCGTTCTCCATCTGCGGCAGCGCCGACAAGGGCCCGTTAGCGACGATTTCTCCGCTGAACTTCAGTGTCTTCAGGTCGAGAATCCTGATCGCAATTCGCAGGTTCTTCTCCGACCCTTGATAGCTTCCGACAATCAGCAGGTCTGCAGGCGCACGCCGCGCAACCTTGATCATGCTCCCATGGCTCAGCTTTGCGCCCGGAGGAAGATCAAGGCTTTCGACAAGTCTAAGGCGCTCTTCCCTGTTGACAGTTCCGATGTCCTCGTTCACCTGCTTCGAGATCGATTCCGCTATCCCCTCACCAAGCCATTCGAGCGAATCGCTTCCCGACGGTCCCTCGAGACGATAGACGATCACCTTTGCCGGGGCAGCCGTCCCTACAGCCGTCAAAGCCAACAAAACAAAAGCCCACGTCAGCAGCCGTGTCACCTGATACTCTCCAGTCGGGTATGGTTACCACGCTTTGAATGCCCTGTAAAGCGTCAGCTTTTGCATCCGCACTCCGGATGAACTTCCTCCGCCTCAGGGCGTATAATAACGGCGAAGGTCGAGATTACAGGAAGGGTGAACCTTCCAAAGGCCGGATCACTCAAAACTATTCTGGAGAATGCGTGCCCTGATGAAGAAAAATGGACCGGTGTGGACGTTGACGGCTCTGCTGCTTTTCTCTGCGCTTTCCTTCGCAGTCGAGACAGGCATGTACCGCCTTCTTTCGGTCTCTGATTCGGAAAAACTGATCCTTGTTTCCGAGATACCGGGCAAGACCAAGTTCCTGCTCGACGCCGCATCGGCGAAAATCACGGTAAATGGCAAACCGGCGGAATTCAAGGAATTGAAAGCTTTTTCCATCATTCAGATCAAGAAGGAGTTGAAGAAATCCAGCAGAAACGGGGTGGCGATCGACGGAGCCGTAACCGAAATAAAGATTTCCACTGAGGAACAGGGGAAATAACGGTATGTCTCCTGTTTTCACCCGGTTGCAGTAATCGAAATATCTGTCCGGATCTCTTCACCATCCCCGTGCCATCTACTATAATCATTGCACCCGAGGTGGAAGGTCCAGTCGTCTTCACCGCCCGGACATCAGACAATGGCGACCGCGACGCGATTTGAGCTGAATTGGGAAACCGAAAGGTACGCGCTTCTGAACACGCGGATCTGCGATCTCAGGCTCAACTTCGAGCAGACACTGCTATGCCGTTGTATCCATAAGCTTTACACTGAACTGGAATCAAAGCGACTCTCATTCCGCCCCCCGTATTATTTCACCTGCGCCGGTGACGAATGGGGCTGCCCCGACAAGGTTCCGATCATAGGGATCCCGTTCCACCTTGCCGACAACCGCCTGGTGCGCATCGAGAAGGAAATGGGCTACGCCACCTACGACCGTCACGACCTGATGGTGCTGCTGCGACACGAGGCGGGGCATGCCATCAACTATGCCTACGAGCTCTATGAGCAGGACGAATGGCGGGAGGTTTTTGGCGATTTTTACGCTACTTACCCGACAAACTTCAAGTTTAAGTTTAATCCGTTCAGCCGCACTTACGTCAAGAGCCTGGGAGAACCGAAGTACTACGCTCAGGCCCATCCGGACGAGGATTTCGCGGAGACTTTCGCAGTCTGGCTGACGCCCAGATCCAACTGGCGCACCGTATACCGGAAGTGGCCGTCAATCAAAAAGCTCGAATATGTGGATCGTGTGATGAAGAAGCTCCGGAACCGGAAGCCTACCGTGACCGGCGGTCCGCTCGACTCCCCCTATCACTCCAAGACTTACACCCTGATCGAGTACTACGGCGAGACACTCGACAACTTCAAGGACCAGGCGCTGGGCATTTATGATGAGGATCTCGGGAACATCTTCTCCACAGCGGTCAACGGAAACAGAAGAAGGATGGTCCCGGCCAAAGAGCTTATCCGCAGAAACCGGCGTTTCCTGATCAAGACCATCTCGCAGTGGACCGGAGCACGCGAAAAGGTGGTTGCGCCCGTCATCAGGAGGTTTTACCTGCGCTGCCGCGATCTGGACCTGTACATGCCGCCCGATCAGGAGATATCCAGCATGGCGTCGCTTGCCGCACTGGGTACCACCGTAGTCATGAACTACCTGCACACCGGGCGCTACATCGATTAGCGGGCATTAACCCAGGAACAATCTCAGCGAACTCATCGTCAGCTGCTGTATGTCGTTCCAGAACAGCATCAGTCCTACCGTCGGAAGAAGCATGATCCAGACCATCACGTGGCTGGTCCACGGCAGTGGAATCAACGAGGTCTCCCGGCCGGGCTCGATAATCATGGCCCTGATAACCCGCGCATAGTAGTAAACCGAGATGACGCTGTTCAACGCACCCACCACCGCAAACCACGCGAGGTCATTATTCACCGCCGCGCCGAAGACGTACAGTTTGCCGAAAAAGCCCGCAAACGGAGGGATTCCCATCAGCGACAGCATGAATATGGTCATCGCGATGGTCAGAAAAGGTGAGCGGCGCGACAGGCCGCGATAATCGTCGATGTCGAAGCTGCCGGTCCGGTTGAAGATCTCGATGACGATCAGGAAGGCTCCGAGATTCATGAACAGATACGTAATCAGGTAGATCAGCACCGACTGCAGTCCCTGAGAATTGAGGACGACCGTCCCCATTAAAATGTATCCTGCATGTGCGATCGACGAGTACGCCAGCAGCCGTTTGATATTGTTCTGGCGAAGCGCGGCGATGTTGCCGAAAGTCATCGTGACCACCGATATCACGATAATCAGCAGCCGCCAGTCGATGAAACTGAACGCAGTCCAGCTCCCCGGAGAGCCCGATTCGGCGAAGCCGGTAAAGAAGAACCGTATCAGAATAGCGAATCCCGCAGCCTTGGGCGCGACGCTCAGAAACGCCGTCACAGGGGTCGGCGCGCCGGTGTAAACGTCCGGGCACCAGAAATGAAACGGTACGGCAGCCGTCTTGAAACCGAAGCCTGCAACGATCAGGGCGGTTGCAATCAGCAGCATCGCCGCGTTCTCTCCGGTCGCGATGTTTGTGGCTAGCGCTTCCCGCAGCAGGGCGATCTTGGTGGTGCCGGTCAGTCCGTAGAGAATCGTAATCCCGTAGAGCATCGCGCCGGTCGCCACGGTGCCGAACAGAAGGTATTTGAGCGAGGCTTCGTTGGACTGGCGGTCGTTTTTCAGGTACCCCACCATCACATAGCTTCCAATTGAAACCATTTCCAGCGAAAGATAGAGCATCAGCATGTCGACGCTCGACGCAAGCAGCAGCATCGAAAGAGTGACTCCGAGCAGAAGCATGTAGAACTCGCCCATATGGCGCTGCGAGAGTTCCTTCGATCCGGGCGCAGCCAGCAGCACCAGTAGCGAGGTGGCGATGAGGAAACACTTGAAGAAGACAGCCATCTCGTCGAGCGCGAGGCTTCCGGAAAATATCGTGCCCGCCGGCTCGCCGATGAGAGGAAGCGAGAGGAAAAACGCGACAGCCAGCCCGAGCGCTGCAATAGCGAACGTGAGCCTCTTCCTGATCCGGGGGAACGCGATGTCGGCGACAATTACGCAGAGAAAAGCTGCAGTCAGGGCAAGTTCCGGATAGAACTTCTGAAGGTCCAAAAGCAACTGAGGATTCATTGATCACCCTTTCAGAGTATCTGCTCGATCCAGATCAACCGATTTGATTATCCGGTACATCGACAGGACTATCGCGAGAGCGACAGCCGCCTCTGCGGCTGCAATCACAATGATGAAGATGGCAAATATCTGTCCGCTCATGTTCCCGGCCGAAAACTTTGAGAACGCGACCAGGTTGATGTTGGCGGAATTCAGGATAAGCTCCACCCCCATGAGCACGTTGACCGCGTTCTTTCGGGTAAGAACGCACATTATGCCGAGTGAAAACAACGCAGCACTTATAACCAGGAAATGGCCGAGTCCAATCATTCTGATCTTCTCCTGACGATCATCGCCGCACCGATCATGGCAACGAGAAGCAAAATCGAGGCTGCCTCGAACGGAAGAATGTAGTCGGTCATCAGAAGCTCTCCGATTGCCGCCGTCGTGGGAGCGTCCGAAGCCGGCGGTCCTGTATGCCAGCTGGTTCTAAGCATGAACGTGACGATCACTGCGAAGACCGCCGCCGCGACAACCAGCGCCGGCACGAACTGGAAGGTCTCCGATCTGAGATTCAGATCATAGAGTTTGTGAGTGAGCATCACGCCGAAGAGAAGAAGCACGAGGATGCCGCCGACGTAGATGACCATCTGGGCCGCAGCCAGAAAATCCGCGCCCAGGAATGCGTACAGGGCGGCCACGCCGAAAAAAGTGAACAGAAGAGCAAAAGCCGACCGGATCAGGCTCTTTGAAAAAACCACCACGGCAGCAGAGCCGACCGTGAGAACGGCAAATGAATAAAAGACGATTTGTGCGAGCAGATTATTGTCCATGGCTTTCTGTTTTTTCGGAATGCGGCTTTTGCGCTTTGCCGCTCAACGGCTTCTCCTTGGCAAAGCGGTAGATATGATCCAGTTTGTCGTAGACTGAATACTCATACTCGGGCGTCATAACCAGGCAGTGGGTCGGACAGGGGAAGGTACACAGAGAGCAGTAGCAGCACAGAGCCATATCGATGTCGAAAACATACGTGCGCAGCTTGATCTGGGTGCCGTCGGACGCGAATACCTCCGGCTCGTCTTTCCCTCGCTTCTCGGTCTGGATCGTGATGCAGTCGGTAGGACATGCCCTGGCGCACTGGCCGCAGCCGATGCAGTCCTCGATCTTGTTGAACAACCGCATGCGGGACCGCTCAGGCATGGTCCACTTCTCTGTCGGATACTGCAGCGTGACCGAACGGGTGAACAGATGCCGCCAGGCTACTCCCATCGACGTCAGGACTGTGACAATCCCGAGACCGATATCCCTGAAATAATTCCACATAAGAATTCCTCTTGAATCCTTTACCAGTAAACCGTCACCCAGCCCACGCCCAGCACCAGAGCGAGGGAAGCGGGAAGTAGTACTTTCCAGCTCAGATACATCAGCTGGTCTACACGCAGCCGCGGCAGCGACCAGCGCAGCCACATCTGCACAAAGACCAGCGCCAGCACCTTTCCGAAGAACAGGACCGGCCCCGGAATGAACTGCGGTACGACCGATTCGGGAACAAACCAGGTCCAGCCGCCGAGGAACAGCGCAGTCGCGACACTCGCGACCAGAAACATGTTTGCGTACTCGGCGAGGAAGAAAAAGGCAAAGCGCATCCCCGAATATTCGGTATGGTATCCCGCCACCAGTTCCGATTCCGCTTCCGGGATATCGAAGGGGGTGCGGTTCACCTCGGCCAGCGAAGCGATAAAGTAGATAATGAATCCAAGAAAGACAAGCGGTGGATAGCGGAAGATGAACCAGTTCTGTATCCCACCCTGCTGCGCGTTGACGATCTCAACAAGCGAAAGGCTTCCGACCGGTATAACGACCGTCATTATGGCGATTGCCGACGGGATTTCATAGCTGATGATCTGGGCTGCGGCCCGCATGCCGCCGTAGAGGGAGTACTTGTTGTTCGACGCCCAGCCGGCCATGATGATCCCGATGACCGAGAGACTGCCGACCGCAAATACATACAGCAGCCCGATGTTCAGGTCGGCCACAAACGAAGATGCTCCGAACGGAATCACGACAAAGGCGGCAAAGGCTCCCAGGAAGACCACGAACGGGGCAACCTTGAACAGCAGCTTATCGGCAGAGGCCGGAACGATGTCCTCTTTCAGAAGAAGCTTCACCGCGTCGGCCAGCGTCTGAGCCCAGCCATGCCATCCGCCCACATACATCGGCCCAAGCCTGTCCTGAATATGCGCCGAGACTTTCCTTTCGAGCCACACTGCAAACAGCACGGCAAGCGCCATGCACGCAAATATCACGACACAGCTGACCACAACCGGGATCAGCGCCCGATACGTCTCCGGGATCGAGCTATATCCCGGCAATAATCCAAGAAGTTCCGCAATGGACTGCATCGGCGTCCCCTTTACTATCGATCGATCTCACCCAGCACGATGTCGAAGCTGCCAAGAATGGCTATAACGTCGGAAATCATAGCCCCTCTGCTCACCTCCTCGAACGCACTCATCACGGTGAAACACGGGGACTTCACTTTCAGCCGGTACGGCTTCAGCCCTCCGTCGCTGACGATGTAATACCCGAGTTCTCCGCGCGGGCACTCGGTCCGCATGTAGATTTCACCGGCCGGGGGTTTGATCCGTTTGGGAATGGATTCATGCACGTCGCCCGGAGTCAGCTTCGCCACCGCCTGCCTTATGATTTTGCAGCTCTCTTTGACCTCGCGGATCCGGACCATGTAACGGTCCCAGCACGAACCGACAGGGCCGTACTCGCCCTGTCCCACCGGAATCTCAAAGTCGAATTCATCGTACCCGAGATACGGTTCATCCCGGCGCACATCAAACTTTACGCCGCTGCCGCGCAGATTCGGACCTGTTACCCCGTAGCTTATGGCAGTCTCGGGAGAAAGAATCCCCACCTCGGCGGTCCGCTTGATGAATATCCAGTTATCCGACAGCAGCCGGTTGAGGTTGTCCACCTGGGGTTCGAAATAATCCAGGAACTCGATCAGCTTATCCTCGAACCCCGGTTTGATATCGAACATCAGGCCGCCGATCCAATTGTAGTTGTAGAGCAGCCTCGCACCGCAGGTTTCCTCGAACATGTCGAGGATCCTCTCGCGGTCGCGGAAGCACCAGAGAAACGGGGTGAATGATCCGATGTCGTTGCCGTAAGTCCCTGCCGCGATCAGGTGGCTGGCAATGCGACCGAGTTCCGCCATTACGATCCTGATGCAGCGTACGCGGTTGTTCACCTCGATTCCCATCAGTTTCTCAACCGCGAGGACGTAGCCGAGTTCCATGTTCATCGCGGCACAGTAATCCATCCGGTCCGTGTAGGGAACCACGCCGGCATAGTCGACGTTTTCGACATGCTTCTCAAAACACCGGTGCAGATATCCGATGTGCGGTATCGCAGCCGCGACGATCTCCCCATCGGTCTTCAGCTCGAGGCGTAACACACCGTGGGTCGAAGGGTGCTGCGGCCCCATGTTCAAGGTCATGACGTCGCCGCTGTACTCGACTTCCATTCATCCCTCCTAGACAGGCATGTCCCGATAGCTGGTCGGGTATTTGTAGTCCTTGCGCAGCGGATACCCTTCCCAGTCATCCGGGCAAAGGATACGGCGCAGGTCGCTATGTCCCTCAAAGACAATTCCGAACATATCGAAAGCTTCACGCTCGTGCCAGTTGGCGACCTTCCAGACAGATTCGACCGTTTGCAGAGACGGGTTCTCGCGGGGGAGCCGGCATTTGACCGTATAGCGGTGATGGTGCTTCATGGAGTACAGCACGTAGACGACCTCAATCCGGTCTTTGTAGTCCGCTCCGCCCAGCAGTTCGAGATGGTCCAATGCCAGACGTTCGTCGGAACATAGAAACCGGCTGATCTCCAGAATCGCTGCGGGATCGACTATGCTGTAGGGATTGATGCCGTCGGATTTCGACTCGATGATCCTGCCGCCGAATTTCTCCGTCAGGAGTGCGGCGATTTCCTGAGCATTCATACCGTACCTTCTTTTTTCCTGGCCAGGGTTTCGCGTTTGATCTTGTTCTGCAGCTGAATGATTCCTTCCAGCAGGGCCTCCGGACGCGGCGGGCAACCGGGTACGTACACATCCACGGGGATGATCTGGTCCACACCTTTCAGGACATGGTAGCCGTGCTGCCAGTACGGTCCGCCTTTATTCGCGCAGCTTCCCATCGAGATGACGTATTTGGGAGCGGGCATCTGATCATAGAGACGCTTGATACGCGAAGCCATCTTCAGCGAAACGGTCCCTGCAACGATCATCACATCTGCCTGCCGTGGCGACCCGCGAAAAACCTCAGCCCCGAAACGGGCAAGGTCGTAGCGCGCAGCACCGGTTGCCATCATCTCAATAGCGCAGCAGGCCAGACCGAACGACAGAGGCCACGGCGAAGAAGAACGGGCCCAGTTGAAAATCCAGTCCAGAGAGGTGATGAAAACATTATCCTCGAACTTCCCTTCCAAGATTCCCATGCCGTTCTCCTCTTATTCCTTCATCGCTTCCAGATCACCGGCTTTCACCCAGTCGAGATCGCCCCTCTTCCAGACGTAGGCGAGCCCTACCGCGAGAATCGCGATGAAAATCAGGCCTTCAATGAATGCGAATGATCCCAGTTTCTTGAACACGACGGCCCAGGGAAGGAGAAAGAGGATTTCGACGTCGAAGATAATGAAGATGAGGGCAAGGACATAAAAGCGGATGTTGAACCTGACCCATGCTGACCCTTCAGGTATTTCACCGCACTCGTAAGGGATGTACTTGTCAACTCCCGGCTTCCCTTTGTATTGAATCAGGCGCGAAAGGAAAAGCGTGATGGCGAGGAAAATCAGACCTATGACGAAAAACAGAAGAACACTTGCGAACCCGAATGCCATGAATCACTCCGTGCTCGATGTGCTTAAACCGAGTGGAACACAGTCGTTTTCGATCGGCTTACCTTACCTATCACCCCTGATTTTTGCAAGCGATTTTCAGGGTGGATTGAGGTCAGTCTGGGTGAAATCGACTTTGAAGATTATCCAAGCGGCACAATTCCGGTCAAGAAGAAAAGTCTGGAATCTGGTTGCTTTGCCATTGGATTAGTGCATTCTTTAGCAATGCTCAGGTTACTCGTATTCTGCTCCCTGATAGTTGTCGCCGCCGGCTTCTTCCTGTATAGCTGCTCGCGCCTGATCAAAGCCCTTTCTCTCGGAAAACCCCAAAGGCGCAGCGACAATATCCCCGCCCGGCTCTGGAATGTCCTGACCGTTGCATTCGGCCAGTCGAAGCTCCTCCGCGATCCTGTCGCGGGAATAATGCATTTCTTCATTTTCTGGGGTTTCATGATCCTGCTTTCGGCAGTAGTCGAGGCCGTTATCCAGGGAATCGCGCCGGAGTTTTCACTCACGATGCTGGGCCCTCTCTTCCCGCCTCTGGCGGCGTTACAGGAAACCATCGGGGCCCTGGTGATCCTGTCTTGTCTCTTCGCCCTGACACGCTGGTTTCTCTTCCCTCCCGCCAGATTCTTCGGGCGTGAAATCACCGGTCCTGTAAGACTGGATGCGGCACTGGTTCTTGTCCTCATCCTGATCATTATGGCGTCCATGTTCGGAACCTACTCTGCCTCCGCGGCAGCCTCTTCAGAGATCGCGCCTGCCCGTTTCATTTCGAACCGCCTTGCCGGGCTGTTCTCTTCAGACGGTGCCGACGCATGGCTGCGCCTGTTCTGGTGGACGCATCTGGTGGTCATCCTGGGGTTCCTCAACTATCTGCCGTATTCCAAGCACCTGCATATCATCACAAGCATCCCGAATGTCTTCCTGGCCTCACTGAAGCCTCGCGGACAACTGTCAGGCCTCGATTTCGAAGACGAGACTGCCGAGAGCTACGGTGCGGCCGACGTTCAGGACCTTACGTGGAAGCAGCTTCTCGACGGGTTTACCTGTACCGACTGCGGACGATGTACCGCCGCCTGCCCTGCCAGTATCACCGGAAAGCCGCTCAGTCCGCGCAAAATCATTATGAACATACGCCAGCGCACGACGGAGCTGAACCGGGACGGCACGGACGAACTCACCGGGCACCGCCTGGTCGATTCCTTCATCTCTGAGCAGGAGTTGTGGGATTGCACGACGTGCCGCGCCTGCATGGAAGAATGCCCCGTCATGATCGAGCATGTTCCCGCCATCATGGAGATGCGCCGCTGGCTGGTCCTGACCGAATCACGATTCCCGCAGGAGCTTACAACCGCCTACAAGAGTCTCGAGACCAGCTTCAATCCATGGGGCTTCAGCCCTGAATCAAGAGGCGACTGGGCGAAAGGCCTCAACGTCAGGACGATCGCTGAAGCAGGAGGTAAGTGCGACGTTCTCTACTGGGTGGGCTGTGCCGGCTCCTACGACTCGCGCTACCAGAAGGTCTCGCGTGCTATGGCTGCGCTGCTCAATGCCGCCGGAGTTGACTTCGCCATCCTGGGAAAGGAGGAAAAGTGCAACGGAGATCCGGCACGCAGAAGCGGCAACGAGTACCTCGCCCAGATGCTGATCACCGAGAATGTCGAAACCCTGAATCGCTACTCGTTCAACAGGATCGTGACGACTTGCCCTCACTGCTTCAACACCCTGAAGAATGAATACCCGGGCTTTGGCGCTGCCTACCAGGTTCTGCACCATACTGAGTTTCTGTGGCAGCTGATCCGCTCATCCAAACTCCGGTTGTCCGCAAATCGGAGCAGGACGGTGTTTCACGACTCCTGCTACATAGGCAGATACAACGCGATCTACGATATTCCACGGCACCTGATCTCCGGCTCCGGCGCTGATCTTCTGGAGATGAAGCGGTCGCGCAGCAGGGGCCTTTGCTGCGGTGCCGGCGGCGCCAGAATGTTCATGGAGGAGAAGATCGGTAAACGGATCAATCTCGAACGAACCGAAGAAGCGATGTCGCTCCGGCCCGAGGTTATTGCTTCCGAGTGCCCCTTCTGCATGACGATGCTGAGCGACGGAGTCAAAGCACTCGATTCAGAGGAGCGCATCCAGGTGAGGGATATCGCGGAAATCCTGGCCGACGGTCTCGAGACGGAAACCCCGGACCGGAATTCCTGAAATTCCGGTCCGGGCAGATTCCTAATCAATCCAGCTGGTCCAGGACTGCAGGCGTTCCTTTAGCCTCGCCATGAACTGATCCGCGACGGCCCCGTCAATCACCCGGTGGTCAAAAGCAAGGGAAAGGTACACCATTGATCGTATTGCGATCGCATCATTGATTACCACGGGGCGTTTCTCTATTCCTCCGACCCCCAGGATGGCGACCTGAGGCTGGCTGATGATCGGTGTTCCAAAAAGAGCCCCGAAGCTGCCGGGATTGGTCATGCTGATGGTCCCGTTCTGCACGTCATCCGGCTTGAGCCGTTTGCTGCGCGCCCGCTCGGCAAGGTCGTACATCGCGACCGCCAATCCCGTGAGGCTTTTCAGATGGGCGTTCTTGATGACCGGCACAATCAATCCGGTATCGAGAGCCACCGCAATCCCCAGGTTGACAGGCTTCTTGTACACGATTTCGTCGCCCGACACCGAGGCGTTGAACACGGGGAATTCCCGCACATTATCGACAAGTGCTTTGGCGAAGAACGGACTGTAAGTAAGGGGGACACCCTCTCTTCGTTCGAAATCACTCTTGTGCTTCTGCCGAAGATTCACGATGGGCGTCATATCGATTTCAAAGATCGTATGGACGTGCGCCGACGTCCTCTTGCTGGCGACCATGTGTTCGGCAATGGCCTTGCGCATCGGAGTCATCGGAACGACTTCACTCTCGCCTGCAAACGTGACAGGTTCCGGCTGCGGCGGCGCAGGAGCCGACGGAGGCGTCGGCGCGACTCGTTCCTCGGCGCGCGGCGGCGCCTCGATGCGCTCCAGATAATTCAGCACGTCCTCTTTCGTGATTCGACCTTCGAGCCCCGTGCCCTGGATCCGGGACAGATCGATGTTGTGCTCCCGGGCAAGCCTCCGTACCAGCGGCGAAGTCCGGATGTCCTGCGCCTGAATGCCGGTCGCGACTTCGGATGGTTTCGGAGCCTCACGAGGAGGAGGCGGCTCTTCGGCTTCCGGGACAGGTTCAGGCTTCGCGGGCGGTTCTTCTTCGGGGATTTCCTGCGCCGCGACGTCGCCGGAATGAAACATACTCTCGTCCTTCTCTTCCGCGCCTGCTCCGTTGATTATGGCGAGAACCGTGTTGATCTGGACCGTTTTCCCCTCCGGAACAAGGATCTGGCTCAGGACCCCGGAGGCCGGCGACGGAATTTCGGAATCCACTTTATCGGTCGAGATTTCAAACAAAGGTTCATCCCGTACAACTCTGTCGCCTACTTTCTTCAGCCATTTGGTAATTGTACCTTCAAATATGGATTCTCCCATTTGAGGCATTGTCACTTTAATCGTCATGGGCTGTGCTACCTCCTAAGTCGTGTAAATTCAGCGGAGTGCCTGTACAACCGGAGCACGCCATAGTTACGCAGCATTCAATGGGGGGTGGATATGGCGACCTGTTCCTGAGCCCTCTCGAAATTGAGAAGTTCGGCGGAAAGCTCGCGCCTGCTCTTTTGCACCATGATACGGCCAAAGACGGAACCGAATTCAAAAATGTACCTCTCAGCGACTTCGCTCAATTCCGGAGCGCGACCGATCAGACGTTCGACTGACGTCACCCCTTTCCCGACGATCCCGCACGGTACGATCAGGTTGTAATAAGAGAGATCCGTGCTGACGTTGAGCGCAAAGCCGTGCCGCGTGATCCACCTGCTCAAATGGACTCCCATGGCGGCGATTTTCCCGCGCCCGGTCCAGACACCGGTGAAGCCTGAATTGCGGGCGCCCTCGATGCCATAACCGGCAAGGAGTCGGATCAGCGATTCTTCCAGGTTTCTCATGTATCCGTGAACGTCGCGCTCCCCCGGCCCCAGCGAGAGCAGTGGATATCCGACGAGTTGTCCGGGCCCATGAAAGGTTATATCTCCGCCGCGGTCGACGTTCCATAGGGCGACGCCGAGCGTTTTCAAACGCTCTTCGCTGACAAGCAGGTTGTCAGCATGGGCATTTCTCCCAAGCGTAATTGTCGGCGGGTGTTCCAGCAGCAGGAGGACATCATCCTGGAATCCGAGCTTTTTCAGGTTGCAGATCCGCATCTGCAGTTCCAGCGCATCGGAATATGAAACGGCACCACACCACACCGCAATGCACTTCCTGCTATGAGTCACGTCAACACCCGCAGGTCTATATGTGGATGGCGGCGCCGCTGTACAGGGCGTGTCCCGCCTCCATTATCCCTTCCGAAAGAGTCGGATGCGCGTGGATCAGATGCGACAGGTCGGCGGCCGCCGCTTCGAGCCCCAGCAAAGCCGTTCCTTCGGCAATCAACTCGGTTACCTGAGGGCCGATCATGTGCACTCCCAGGATCTGTCGATATTTCTTCTCGCTGACCAGTTTTATGAAACCCTCGTTCTCGCCCAATATGCTCGCCTTGCTGACAGCCGCAAAAGGAAATTTGCTCGTCGTTACATCAATACCTCTTTCGCGGGCCGCAGCCTCAGTCAGACCGACGCTCGCAACTTCCGGATGGCAGAAAGTGCAGTTGGGGACCAGGTCGTAGTTGATGGGCGCAGGATTCCTGCCGGCGATATGCTCCATGGCAAGTATCCCTTCATGTGAAGCCAGATGCGCCAGGGCCTGCGTTGGAACGACATCCCCGATAGCGAAGATGCCGGGAACGTTCGTCTGCATGTTCCGGTCGACCGTAATGTAGTCCTTCGACGTGGCTACGTGCAGCTTCTCAAGACCGATCTCTTCGCTGACCGGACGTCGGCCTACCGCTATCAGGGCCTTTTCCGCAACCATTTCCTTTGTCTCGCCCGCAGAATTAGTGACGGTGGCATGCACCTTCCCCTCCTCGATCCGGATGTCTTCCAGCCGGGCACCGGTCATGAATTTGATGCGCCGTTTGGTCAACAGCCGCTCGATTTCCTGCGAGATTTCGTGATCTTCCAACGGAAGCACTCGAGGGAGCATCTCGATCACCGTCACATCGGTGCCGAAACGGGAAAAGATGGAGGCAAACTCGACACCGACCGCACCCGCTCCAACCACCAGCATCGACTTGGGGACGGCATCAAGATCAAGAATCTCTTTGTTGGTAAGGATGATCTGTCCGTCCAGTTCCAGACCAGGAAGAAGTTTTGCTTCCGATCCAGTCGCCAGGATCGTGTGTCTGGCCCGGACTTCGGTCGTTACGTCACCCTCAACCTGTAGTGTTCCCGGCGCCGTCAATCTACCCTTGCCCTGAAACGTTGCGACCTTGTTCTTCTTCATCAGGAAATCGGTCCCCATGGACAATTTCTTCACAATCTTGTCCTTGCGGGCTTTCACGAGTCTGAAGTCGAGGTTAATGTCCTTATAAAGAATTCCATATTCCTTGCCGCGCATGGCCTTCTCATAAAGGTCCGCATTAAGAAGCAGCGCTTTAGTGGGAATGCATCCCCAGTGCAGGCATGTCCCCCCAAATTTGGAATACTTCTCTATCAAGGCTACTTTAAGCCCCAGCTGGCTGCCTTTAATCGCTGCAACGTAACCACCCGGTCCGCTGCCAAGAACCGCAACATCGTACAGAATGGACTCTGTGCTCAAGATTACCTCTCCTGGAACGTGGCTTTGTTTGCATCGGCGCGCAGGTTCTTATTGCCTGCCCGGATCAACATCGGTAACTCTGGTCGTGAACTCTGGATTCAGGTAAAAGCTATCCAGGTAAAACATGCAAGGTCGGAACCGGAAAGACAGAACTAATCGCTCAACTTCTTATAAGCTGAACAATTAGAAGTCTCGATGTTACATCCCGTAAGAGGAACAGTCAAGGATGGCCCGCCCGTGCGATCAGGGACGGGAACGTCTGTCGGGAGAAGCGCTGAGTTCCTTTAAACAACGGTTTCCTGCACCCGCTGCCGCACGAGATCATTGTGCGCGGCTTCCTGTTCGGCAAACTTGATCAGGATCTGCTTCCCCCTGGTCTCGTCAAAACTCTCCGCGTATTTCCTGAAGAACTCGCCGGCGTTGCTGTTCAAGGTGAGGGCGAGTTCCGTGGAAGCCTGGACATCGAGTCTGAATTCCCCGTCAGTCTCATACTTTGACAGGTCAGGGATCAAAGCCTCCAGTTCGCAGGGGTCGAAGTGCAGGAAAATGGGGGCACGTTCGAGGTTTTTCTCCTGCCGAACGATCTCTTCGAGTTGCGTGTTAAGGTCGGCAATATGGGCTTCCACTTCCTCAACCATCCGTTGCAGCACCTCTCTGCCGATGGGGTCCTGGTTCCGCCGAGCCGCATCACGGTAGAACTGGAGGCAGCGGTTTTCCATCGCCAGCGCCATCTTCACGGCATCGCGTGCAAAAATGCGCTCGGTGTCGTGCTTCTGGATTTCAGTCACCGGCCGATGCTCCCGGCAGTCCTCGCAGATCCCATAGGTCTGGAAACGGTGGTGGATCGGCTTGAAGTGATACCGCTGGATGATCTCGTCCTGTATCCGCTCCAGTTCCGGGCAGACAAACTCAATGGCTCTGTGGCATTCAGTGCAGACGATGTGATGATGATGAGGATGATGGTAGCTGTGCTCAAAGCGTGTAAGTCCGTCTCCCAGAGTGATTTCCCTGGCAATGCCGCACGCCGTAAGAGATTTCAGGGTGCGGAAGACCGTTACGACCCCCACCTTCTTATCTCTTTTCTTCACAAGAGCATAGATGTCTTCTACGCTGAGGTGTCCCTCAGTGTTGAGAAAGGTTTCCAGTATGAGGTCTTTCTGGTAGGTCTTCTTGAGTCCGTTCTGCCGCAAATAGGAATAGAATAATTCAGTTTCTTCCTTAAGCTTTCTCATTGACATATCACTCCTCCCATCTCTCGCACGGAGCCCCTATCATAGCACGCACTCTGCAAATGATCTTCAACTAAAGACAGGCTTCTGAGCGGAACGGCAAGGACAGGAAGAATCAGTCAATCCGTCGAGCCAGGAAAGTGAAGCTTATCCGGTGGCGTTCACTCTCTACTATGTCAAACCCGTGACGCTGCAACTTTTGTCGCAACACGGCTTCGTTGAAAAAGCCGAAGCGTATGAAACGCTCGAGTACATACGCCATTCCCCCGGATCTTTCGGGGCGGATGGTTGTCTGGACAGAAAAACGGCCTCCTGGAGAAAGGACACGACGTATCTCCTTCAACGCATCGTCCGGGCGGTCAAACAGGTGGAGCGCTCCGCAACAGTTGACAAAAGGGAACGCTGAGTCTCTGAAAGGCATCCGGAACGCGGTTGCCCGTACGAAGAGCACATTATCCAGCCCTTCGCGCGTCACAAGTCTGCGGGCGTGCCGCAACATCGGCCACGAAAGATCGAGCCCGATTACGAGGCCCGGCTTACTCCTGGCCAGGGGGCGAGTGAAGACACCCGTGCCGCATGCCAGATCCAGCGCGCCGGCATCCCCCCTGGTCGAGGTTATGCGCAGCACGGTCTCGAGCTCGCTCGCGAATGAGCGCGAACTCGCCAGATAGTAGCCGATCCGCCTCCACATCCCTTCATACACCGATACTATTGCCGGAGTCTGCATCAGTCGCTGAAACGGGGTGATGACTTCTTCAGCTTCGTTCGGCAGCATGTCCACTATTCCGCTCTTCAACGGAAAGAAAGCATGGCAGCGGTCGCACATCAGGCCTTCGGAAGACTCGACGACCACGGCGTGCGAGCACACAGGACAGCGCATGAAGGGGAGTAGTTTTGAGATCATGAAGGGGATTATGCCACTTTCGACAGAATTTCAGGTCCGTTATCAGTAATCGCGACAGTGTGTTCGAAGTGGGCGGACGGTTGGCCGTCCAGGGTCACGACAGTCCACCCGTCACTGAGAATCTGGACACGGTCGGTACCCACATTCAGCATGGGCTCTATCGCGAGCACCAGGCCCTCCCTGAGTTTGATACCCCGTCCGTTCGCTACATAATTCAGCACCATCGGGTCTTCATGCAGCTGCCTGCCGATTCCGTGGCCGCCGAATTCCTTGACGACCGAAAAACCGTTTGACTCGGCATGATTTTGGACGACCCGGGAAAAATCAGACAGGTGGTTGGATGGGACCAGCTGTTCAATTCCGCGATAGAGGCATTCTTCAGCAGTCTGCAGCAGCCTCTCGGTCTGCGGATCGATCGCGCCGATGGGAACCGTGACAGCCGCATCACCGAAATATCCTTTGTAAAGCACTCCGAAGTCGAGGCCGATTACGTCCCCTTCCTTCAGTACCGTGTGTCCCGGAATACCGTGGACCACCTGCTGATTGATCGAGGTGCAGAGTGATTTCGGGTATCCGCGATATCCTTTGAACGCCGGCTGGCCTCCCAACTTAACGGTCTTCTCCTCGGCGATGCGATCCAGTTCAAGTGTCGACACCCCGGCCTTGCAATGCTCTCGCAGTTCCTGCAGGACTTCAGCCACAATCCTGCTCGCCTCGGCCATGATGCCGATTTCACGCTTCGACTTGAGACTAATCATAGCTCCTTCTTGCTCCCCCAACTCATGATCGACCGGGGCGTCCGGGTTGTCAACAGAGAGCTCCCGCTCATGACGAAGACTCTTCCACCTTCACTTCGACGAAATCGACTACTCCACTCATGACCGCAGGGCGTTTTCTGAGCCTGATGCGCGCCTGGCGAACTGGAAAAGACTGCAGAACCGCCCGCACAATCCTGTAGGCAAGTGTCTCGACCAGGTTATACTCCCGGGCGGCGGCGGTTTCGAGCACAAGTGCGAGAACGCGTGTGTAATCAACGGACCTGTCAAGTGCGTCAGCCTCCGCGGCATCTGCAAAACTCCCGGTGATTGTAAGGTCTGCAGTACATTCCTGCGGACTGCTCCGTTCCTCAGGCGTCGTGCCGATGCGGGCGCTGATCCTGATTCCCGCAAGCGTGATCTCGTCTTCTCGTCTGTCCATGCTTCCCGACCGAAAAAAATGCGGGTCCGAAAACCCGCATCCTCAAAGTAGACAGGCTGCCGGGCCTGACTACGCCTCGAATGTCTCCCCGCAACCGCACGAAGCCCTGGCGTTGGGATTATCGAACTTGAATCCCGAACCGTTGGCCCCATCCACATAATCAACTGTCGTCCCGTTCAGATAGAGGAGCGAACGCGTGTCGACAAATACCCTGAGTCCTTCCAGATCCAGAACTCTGTCATCCGCTCGGGGCTCTTTATCCAAGGTCATCTGATACTGAAATCCCGAACAGCCTCCACCTGCGACGGCGATTCTAAGGCCCGACTCCTCGTTGCGCTCCGCGAGGATGGCTTTGACCTTGGCAATTGCCACCGGCGTCATCGTTATCATCAAGGTTCTCCTTCCCTTCAGGTTTCGAACTTGCCAAAGTAGCCAATCCATGGTTCAAAGTCAAGAAAAGGCGCGGTGATTCGACCTGTTGGACCCGACCGTGTACCCGTGGGATACTTTGCACTTCAGAGGGAGAAATGTCAGACAAAGGCAGAACCGTTTCAGGCAACTCGCTGAGTCGTCTTTCGGACCTCCTCGATAAGGCAGGGGTGCGGCTGAAAGATCCCGACAAACCAGCGCAACCTCCGAAGCCCCGGGAGTTGAGTGATGATGAGCTGTTTGCTCAGGCCATGTCCAATATCGAACGTGTTTCCTGGCGCCACGCACCGCTCTCTTCTCCTCCTCTCGGCCGCAGGCCCGAGCCGGAGTCTGACGCCGAAGGCAGGCGCCTGATGCAGGAAATCATGAACGAACAATCCCCCATCACGATTTCGAATCATCCTGAATATATCGAAGGCTGGATAGGAGTGGCGGGAAAGAAGCTGCTGCCCAGGCTGCGCGACGGGCTGTATTCGATTCAGGGCCAGATCGATCTGCATGGGCTGGGCAAAGCGGAAGCAGAGGCGGCGGTTGAAGAGTACATAATCGGAATGTCACGCTATCAGTCGTGCTGCGTAAAAATCATCCACGGCCGGGGGATCAATTCACCCGCGGCTAAAGCCACACTGAAGGAGAGTCTTCAACGACTCCTTTCGACGAGGAAAATGTCTCGATATGTGCTCGCTTATGCTTCGGCGCCGCAGTGCGATGGAGGAGTGGGTGCGGTTTACGTGCTCCTGAGCCGGCATGCAAACGGGAGATCCTAGCGGCGCGGTTTATTCACCACACGCTTCGAGCCTCTGAGCACGCGCGCAACAGAAGTCGGTATGTCTTTCTTGAGGTTCTGGAACAGCTCTTCAATCACTGCCGGATTCCGGGTGGCAACCTGCCTCAAAGCTTTGCACGTAAAGATGCGGACGACCCTGTTATCATCGTCGAGCCGGGCTACGACTTCGTTTAGAAACAGCCGGGCATGTGCAGGATAGTGGGTGCCCAGTTCTCCCAGCGCGTAGATCATGTACCAGCGCACATAGGCGGATTCGTCCGAAAGAGCTTCCTTGAGCCGGAAGGTTGCACGAAGCAGCCGAGCCGGGTGCGCCTCGGAAAGACGGGCGACCGTCGCGGCAGCTTTGCTCCGTATGTCCCTGTCCGTGTCTTCGAGCATCTTCAGAAGCTCCTCGAGCCTCCGCGGATGATCGACAACCGTCCTGACGACGTCGGATGTTCTCAGCTTATATAGCGGGATGGCGTTCCTCTTACGGTTCCGTACGGGGCGGCGATGGCTTCTTGGCTCTGTCATAGTCTTGTGCATTAAGGTGATCTGTATCCTTGCCTCTTCCAGCGAACTGACCGTCGCTACGACCCCGGCCGATCGGCGCAAATCAGTGGCGAACAACTTCAGGACCAAGCTTACCGTGCGCAGTATGACTCGACATCGTACGGATGTCAATCATTGTGGTTCTTGACTGTTTTTGAGGACGGCAAGGCTGTCCCGGTATCTGGAGCGAACCGAAATGAAATCCCGGTGTTCGATGCGCAGCTCGTCCGCGATCTGGCTTATCTCGTTGTCTTCGATTGTCGAGATCGATTTGTCGGCCGACGCGACCGCGAACAGACAATCCAGAAGAGCCATCTTCTCTTCGTGACCTGCCATCTCTCTGAACTCGCGCGTAACAAGATAATTTTCGGTACCACCGAAAAGCACGTTCTGCGTCTTTGCGATCTGGATTACAAGTACCGCCTGTTCTTCGGGCAATCCGCCGTGTTCCATTACGATACGTTCCATCACGTGAATCTCTTCAGGGGTGATCTTCAGATCCGCTCTCGCGACGCGGCCGAGCAGATAAGCAAACGCCGCGAGGAACTTTGCGCGTTGTGGTTCCATTCGATCGAGCGCTTCCGTAATCTTTCTGACCGTTTCGGTTTCGGTGGATCGTTCCCGAGCTTCAGGCACATTCATTCTGAATAAGCGAAAGATCGACATACCGACTATCATGACATACCCCTGCGCGCGGTCTCAATTATAAAGTTCCCTTTCCCCATCGACGATATGCCCAAGTGAATACCGACCGAGTGTACGCAGGGAACGGGAGCAGTGTTATGGGAGAAGACAGGATACCTCAGACCCGGCTGATCGTTGCGGGCAAGCCGCTGAAAGAGATACTCAGGCGGCACGCACTGTGGCTGTCAGGCAAGGGTGGCGAGAGAGCCGTTGTCGTCGGAGCAAATCTCTGCGACGCCGACCTGCGCAAAGCCGACTTCAGGCGGGCTGTCCTGACAGGAGTGAGCTTTCTCGATTCCGACCTCTCGCAGGCAGAATTCACCGAAGCCGAACTGAACGAATGCGACTTCCGCAACGCGACGCTTTTCAAGACCGACTTTGCACAGAGCAGGATGGTCGGGGTACAGTTTCAGCGCGCACTTCTGGCAGAGACCAATTTCTCCGATTCGACAATGGATGGAGTTCAGTTCCGCGATGCGGTCATGCGTGATTCGAGGCTCTACGAAGTCCGCCTGAACCTGTGCGATTTCTCCTACGCCAACCTGACAGGAGCGATGTTTCTCCATTCAGCCTTTTCCGAGTGCTGCTTCACGGAGTCCATACTGGAGAGCTGCAATTTCTCTCGGAGCCGTTTCCAAACCTGCCGCTTCACGGCAGCGAAACTCGCGGGCGCCAACTTATCCTCGGCACAGGCTTCAGATTGCGATTTCCGCGGCGCACAGCTCAATTCCGCGAAACTCAATCTTTCCAACCTCAGCCAGAGCAGTTTCTGCAGGGCCCTGATGGCAAGTTGCGACCTCTGCGAATCGAACCTCAGCGCAGCCGATTTCTCAGGTGCTCTCCTGATGAACTCCTACTTCCGGAACGCCAATATCATGGCCACCGATTTCCGGGGCTCGGTCCTTGAAGGAGCACGCGGCCTGACGGGTCAGCAACTGTCCCGCTCAATCACCTCCTACAGTACCGTTCTTCCGAGCGGAATGCGCGGACCCTACCTGTGAAGCATGTCCCGGCTCCCGGGAAAACTCGGAACTGTGAACTCATTCCCCTTTGTGCTATATAGGAGTTCGAGGGTCAGTACCTCCACTTACACCATGATGATCGGCGAGAAACTGGGCAACTACACCATAATTGCGGTCGTCGGCAACGGCACCATGGGCACGGTGTATAAGGCCGAGGATTCCGATGGCCGTCCGGTCGCTCTCAAACATGTGCGGTCCCAGATTCTTTACAACATGGAAAAGCGCGAACGCTTCCTTCAGTGCCTACTGATCGCGAGCGGGTTGCGACACAAGGGAATCTGCCCCATCCTCGAGATCGGGGACGACAACGACGATTTCTTCGTGATCACGCCGTTTATCGATGGAGTTACGCTGGCCCGTTGCATCGAGAAGAAACCTCTTCGCCTGTCGCAGGCGCTGCACGTAGCCTCGCAGATCGGCTCGGCGCTTGCCGCTATTCACGACGCAGGTGCGGCCCACCGAGGCCTGAAACCCGCCAACATATGGATCCTGGATAATCCGGACGGTTCCATCCTCCTCTCCGACTGCTGCATCGCCCGGTTCACCGAATTGACCTCCTGCGGCAGGATGCGATCGTCAGACCCGGGAGTTGACTTCGCCGATACCTTGATTCCTCTCGGCGCCATGGCCTACATGTCTCCCGAGCAGGTCCGGGGCGAATTTGTCGATTACCGCACCGATATCTTCTCCTTCGGCGCAATCCTGTACGAGATGTTGAGCGGACGGCACCCGTTCGATGCACGCAGCTCGCTGTCGCAAATCAGCGCCATCCTTGAAGCTGAGCCTCCTCTGCTTCTGTCAAAACAATCCCCCATCCCGACACAGCTGGAACCCGTTGTTCGCAAGGCGCTCGCCAAGAACCGGGAAGACAGGTATCAGAGCGTCGCCGAACTTCTCGCCGACCTCGATTCGGCCGCCCACGCACCGACAGTCGAACCGGGACAGCTGCAAAGCCCTTCAGGAATTCGGAAGTGGTTCCTGCCGCGGTTCTGGAAGCATTAAGCTCTCTTGGCCCGTACGCCCCTATTCTCGCCGCCAATTTGGTGCAATAATTCAGGTAGGCGCGTTTTTAGAGGTCAATTACGCGATGGTGCAGGTGCATCGCTTTCCGACGTGCCTGGCCAGGAGGAGGAAGATGCCGTTTTGTCCGAACTGTGAAAACGAATATTCCCCCGGGGCAAGCGCCTGTGCCGTTTGCGGCGTAAGGCTGCCCGAGAGCGCTGACGATGCCGGAGGCACGGAACTCGTGGAGCTGGCCAGACTGTTCAACGTTTCTCAGGCAGAGATGATCAATGAATTACTCGAAAAGAATGGGATCAGGACGGTCGTCAGAGGAGAAGTCGATCCGATCGGCATAGCCAGCAAGGCCGAGATGACTTCCCTGCTGGTTGAAAAGCGAGACCTTGCCCGCGCCAGGGAACTCTATGACGCCTATTTTGCAGGTGAAAGCCGCCGGCAGGACTGATGCGATGCTCATGATCAACGCTGCTCCCCCCGTCAGCACACGAGAGACTCGTATATGCGATTTGAAGAGCCCGTTGTCGAAAACTCGGAACAACGCCCCGAGCACCCCTATACGGAACCGATCAGAGGCGGCAACCTCCGCGTCGTCGAAAACATGGAGGCCAGCCTTTCAATTCCTGTTGCAACATCCTATCGCGCCATTCCAGTAAAGCTGCTCGAAGAAAACCGGCGGATAATCAATGAACATCTCGAGGCCACCGGGATGCCGAAGGTCTCGTTCACTCACATCATCGCCTGGGCCATAGTCCGGGCTCTGCACACGCACCCTAACATCAACTCTTCTTTTGAAATCATCGATGGAGTGCCGCACCACAGGACAGGACGCGAGGTCAATCTCGGGATTGCGGTCGACCATGTGCGCAAGGACGGAGGCCGCACGCTCATCGTGCCGAATATCAAGAACGCCGATAAGATCTCTTTTCGCTCTTTCATCGGCGCCTACAGCGCGCTCATCGAGCGTGTCCGGAACGGCGTCATGGATCCCTCCGATTTTCAGGGTACCACCATCACGCTCACGAATCCGGGCACCGTCGGGACCTACACCTCGGTGCCGCGCCTGATGAAGAACCAGGGCGCCGTCATAGCCACCGGAACGATCGGATATCCGCCGGAGTACCATGCCTGGTCCCCCAAAGCGTTGTCGAGCCTGGGACTCAGCAAAGTAATGATGATCAGCTGCACCTACGATCACCGGATAATCCAGGGAGCGGAGTCGGGCGAATTCCTGGGGCGGATAAAGGAATTGCTCCTCGGCCAGGACTCTTTCTACGAACTCATATTTGAAGATCTCGAACTCCCCACGGTTCCGTTGCAATGGGCTCGCGACCATCACCCGTCGCTGCTGCGTCAGATACCGGCGAAGGAAGAACTGGACAAACAGATCGGCGTGCTCGAACTGATAAACCTCTATCGCGTGCGCGGCCATCTTATCGCAAACCTCGATCCGCTCGGCAAGCACCAGATCTATCATTCTGAACTCGACCCGGAGAATTTCGGCCTCACGATGTGGGACCTGGATCGAGAGTTCCTCACAGGCGGTCTCGGCGGACTCGAACGCGGCACACTGCGCCAGATACTCTCGGCCCTGCGCGAAGCTTACTGCCGAAATGTCGGGGTCGAGTATCGCCACATTCAGGATCCGGACGAAAAGACCTGGATCCAGGACAGGATCGAGCCGCCGGAAGCACGCGGGCCGATGGATGCCCCGACAAGGCTGCAGATCCTCAGGTATCTTGCGGCTGCGGAGGTGTTTGAGAAATACCTCCATACGAAATTTGTGGGACACAAACGCTTCAGCCTGGAAGGTGCGGAAACGACTATCGCGGTCCTCGCAACCGTTCTCTCCGAGTGCTCCGGCGCCGGGGTGAGAGAAGCGGTGATTGGGATGGCGCATCGCGGCCGGCTGAACGTTCTGGCAAATATAATCGGCACTCCGCTGGCGAGAATCTTCTCTGAGTTTGAAGATATCGTCGATCCTCTCACGACGCAGGGCTCCGGTGACGTCAAGTATCACCTGGGTTCCGCCGGTCGCTTCACCTCACCGGACGGGCGCACAATAGCAGTGTCAGTCCCTCCCAACCCCAGTCACCTCGAATGGGTCAACCCGGTGGCCGAAGGGATTGTGCGTGCCAAGCAGGAGAGAGGCGGAGATGTGATGCGTGACAAGATCATCCCCGTCCTGATTCACGGCGATGCCGCATTTGCAGGCCAGGGAGTCGTGTGGGAGACGATCAACCTCTCCCAGCTTTACGGATACAGGACCGGCGGCACCATCCACATAGTAATAAACAACCAGATAGGCTTCACGACGCTCCCTGAAGAAGCACGCTCTTCCCCGTATCCCACGGATCTTGCACGTTCCGTCCAGGCGCCGATCTTTCACGTCAACGGAGACGATCCGGATTCCGCCGCACGGGTGGCGGAGCTTGCGGTTGCCTTCCGGAACCGCTTCAAGAAAGATGTGGTGATCGATATCTTCTGCTATCGCCGCCACGGACATAACGAAGCGGACGAACCGAGTTATACCCAGCCGCTGCTGTACAGGCAGATCAGCGAAAGGCCCTCGGTCCTGACTCTTTATGCAGACTCTCTTCAGCGGGAAGGAATCATCACGCAGGAAGAAGTCGAGAACATCCGACGCGAAATCAGGGAAAAACTCGAGACCGCATACCAGGAAGGCCAGAGAGGAGGTCAGCCCTTCAAGCCGGACGTTCCTCTCGCGGTGTCCGAAGAAGAACTGCGCGAATTCCAGCCGCCCGGCGGCACCAGCGTTCCGATGGACGTGCTGCGAAAGATCGCGCGCGCACTCTCGACCATTCCTGACAATTTCCGCCTGCATCCCAAACTCGCCGGCTTCATAACCAAACGACGGGAGCTTGTGGAGGGGAATCCCGATATCGACTGGAGTTTTGCCGAGGCGCTGGCATTCGGCTCACTGGTCTATGAAGGCACCCCGGTGCGGCTGAGCGGCCAGGACTCTTCGCGCGGCACTTTCAGCCAGAGACATGCAGTCCTTTCCGATCTCGACACGGGCGTGCAGTACATTCCGCTGCAGAACATAAGCGGAGACCAGGCACGATTCGACGTTTTCGACAGCCTCCTTTCAGAGGCCGCGGTTCTCGGATTCGAGTTCGGCTACAGCGTCGCCGACCCGCTGGCCCTGGTGTTGTGGGAAGCACAATTCGGCGATTTCGCAAACAGCGCCCAGGTGATCATCGACAACTTCATCGCCTCTTCCGAAGCCAAGTGGCAGCAGCCATGCGACCTCGTCCTCCTTCTTCCGCACGGAATGGAAGGTCAGGGCCCGGAACACTCCAGCGCTAGGCTGGAACGTTTCCTTACCCTGTGCGCTGAGGACAACATGCGGGTCTGTTATCCTTCGACCGCTGCCCAGTACTTTCACGTGCTCCGAAGGCAGATGCGTGATGCAAAACGGATCCCTCTGGTCGTAATGACTCCCAAGAGCCTGCTCCGAAATCCGAAATCCGCTTCTCCTCCCCATGAGTTGTCAGAGGGCCAGTTCCAGCTGGTGATTGACGATCCGTCCGTCGCACACATGGACCAAATTCGGCGCGTCCTGCTCTGTACCGGAAAGATCTACTACGATCTTCTCGAGGAGAAGGCACACCGAGGGATCTCTCACATAGCACTGGTCCGGATCGAACAACTGTATCCGTTCCCGGAATGGAATGTGTCAAGAGTGCTGTCGGGATACCGGCGTGCCCGCGAAGTCTTCTGGGTGCAGGAAGAGCCGCAGAACATGGGAGCATGGAATTTCGTATCGAGACATCTCGCCCATACCCTTCCATTCGGGCGCGATTTCCGCTATGTCGGCCGTCCAGAAAGGGCAAGCCCCGCATCCGGTTCATTCAAGATTTACAAAAAAGAGCAGCAGGATATTATCATCAGAGCGTTCGAATGATGAGCCGGCCCAAGCAGTTCAGCCCGGGGTAAGGAGACGTCTTGAAAATTGGAATTACCTGTTATCCCACCTATGGTGGCAGCGGAATCGTTGCCACGGAATTAGGAAAGGAACTTGCCGACAGAGGACACGAAATTCATTTCATAAGCTATTCGCTGCCGATGCGGTTGAACACCCCGTCCGTCAATATTCAGTTCCATGAGGTGGAGGTGACAAATTATCCCCTCTTCGATCATCCTCCCTACGCGCTTGCGCTCGCCACCAAAATGGCCGAAATCGCGGAACTCCACGGGCTGGACCTGCTGCACTGTCACTACGCAATACCGCATTCAGTCAGTGCATTTCTCGCAAAATCTATGCTCCATCCGCGCAAACTTCCGGTCGTGACGACTCTCCATGGAACTGACATCACGCTGGTGGGATCCGACAGGTCGTATCTCCCTATTACGCGGTTTTCAATAGACCGCTCCGATGGAGTAACCGCGGTTTCCCATTTCCTGAAGCAGGCTACGATAAACGTGATCGGAGCGAAGGCGGGAATCGAGGTCATATACAATTTTGTAAATTGCGACATATATAAGCCGTCCGATAACCGGGCGCTGCGTGAACGCTTCGCTCCGGCCAATGAGATGATCCTGATACACGTTTCAAATTTCCGGCCCGTCAAGCGTCCGACCACGGTGATCGACATCTTCTCCCGTGTCCGGCAGGAAATTCCTGCTGTCCTGCTCATGGTCGGTGATGGTCCCGAGCGCAACAACGCTGAGTGGACCGCACGCGAGAGAGGGATCGAGCGCTCGATACACTTCATGGGCAAACAGGACAACATCCAGGAACTTATCGGAATTTCCGATCTGCTGCTGCTGCCGAGCGAGAACGAGTCGTTCGGACTCGTCGCATTGGAAGCAATGGCATGTGAGGTACCGGTTGTCGCTTCCAGAGTCGGGGGACTGCCGGAGGTAATCACCGACGGCGAAGACGGATTCCTGATCGATCCGCACGACGTGACCGGAATGACCGGAGCCGCACTGTCAATACTTCATGACCGGGACCGCCGCAGGCAAATGGGGATTCGCGCGAGAGAAAAGGCCGGAAGACACTTCTGCTCCACGAAAATAATCGGGGCCTATGAGGACTACTACCGCAGGGTGATAGAGCGCTGCTGATTCATTTCGACACAAAATTCTGTACCAGCAGCACAGTCCCATCTTTCCTAACCGCAGTTCCGACTCCGGCGTGGGTAAAAAAGGAGTCGAGCATGTTCCTGCGGTGTCCGGGGCTGTTCAACCAGGCCTTTACCGCCAATGGCACGAGGTTGTTCCGATCTCCCTTCTGTTCGTACAGGTTCTCGGCACATCGCCGCCACTGTATGCCCGAACGGTCGAGACGTTCATCTATGTCTCCTCTTCTCGGGTCTGCATGGGCAAAAAACCGGTAGCGGGCCATATTGCCCGCATGCCTCCTGGCTTCAACAGCCATGGAGTCGCTCCATTCGAGACGGGGAAGTTTCCTTCGTATGCGCTCCTGGTTGACCGCGTGATGCACCTGCAGTTCCAGCCGGCGCAAATCCGCCGCCGGATCCGGCCGAGACGGCAGGCACGGAACCGCTGCAAGCAATACCACGCAGAGGGTCCGAACCGCCGTCCCAGCGAACTTCATCTTATCTGACTCTTACGCTTACATCTCGCGTAAGCTCAAAGCTGAGCTGGTGCTCGGGATCGAATTTCACTTCGTTACCGCGAGTCGCCATCACTGTAGCTCCGCCTGCTCCCGCCCCTACGGCTGCACCGATCGCGGCTCCTTTTCCTCCTCCCGCAATCGCACCTATGACGGCACCAAGTCCGGCGCCAACTCCGACTTTGGTTGCATCTTTCTTTTTCGAAGACTCTGCTTCAAAGGCAAGAACTCCGGTCTGCACCTGATAGCTCTGGCCTCCGGCCTGGAGACTAGTCAACTGCATCGACATAGCCGCACGCCCTTCGACGCGCCCGGAACGCTCTACATGCGACAGCTTCCCTTCCAGAACAGCACCGCGAGGAACAACGGTTCTGCCGTTAACCACGATATCCTGGTCGAGCAGGACCCGGAATGTATCCCCTGTCTTGTTGACCCCGGAATCCAGTGGATCCTGCAGCCGAACCGGAAGGTTAGTTCCGACCGGTATTGTGACATATCTTGGCTGTGGCGGCGGCTGCGTACGTACGGGCTCTTGAGCCTGTCGAACCGGTTCGGAAGCGCGTCGCCGCGGTCGCGACGGGACACGATCGTCTTCAGGTTCAACCGGGCGTGTGGAGGGCCTTTGCGCAGGCGGTGCCTGAGCTGCCCGCTGCGGTTCCGGTTCCGGCTCCGCAACTTCTGCCGCACTCTCCTGGCCCTGCTCCGCCGCCGGTTCTTCAAGTACCGGCTGCTGTTGTTCTGTCGTCTCTTCCTTTGTCCTGCTGCACCCTGCGAAAACCATCAGCAGCAGCGCCAAAAGGACGTATTTGATACGTGACATAGCATCATCTCCTTTTACAATACTTTAGATGCTCTCAACTGCCCGGGAAGTTTACATTATCATCATCGACTCGCCATATCATGTGACGAGCGGCACAAAAGCACAATCCTTCAATCGGTTCCGGAGACAAACCGGGAACATCCAAATCCAAAGGAGAGTAACACGCCCGACTCTTTTCGAAAAGTGGAAGAACTCGACTGGAGTAGACACCTCCATTGGATTATAGTGTATCCATGGAAACCGCCAGACTGCTGACAAGAAGAGAATTCGTTGCGACGACGACTGCGACTCTGGCTTCAGCCCGGCTCTTCGGAAAGGAGCCCGCCGCGCGGACGATGGCGCCCATTGTGTCCCCCGACTGGCTGGAGGCGAATGCGGCCGGCCAACAGGTTGTGATCGTCGATATCCGGAGCACCGCTCAATACGACAAGGGGCATATTGCCGGAGCAATCAACGTGCCCATGGCCGATTGGGCCGTCTCGGCCGACGGCCTCTCAATGGAGTTGCCCTCAGACGCCGCACTGCGAACGCTTCTCACGAAATCGGGAATTGCCGCTTCGTCACACGTTGTCATCGTTAACAGAACTGAGACTGACTTCAGCCGTGCGGATGCCACGCGCGTTGCGTGGACCTGCATTCTGGCCGGAGTGAAGAATACCGCAGTTCTCGACGGCGGCCATACCAGATGGGTCAAGGAGAAGAGAACGCTTACCACGGAGAAGCCTGTCCCTCGCACCACTCCCTTTACCGGCCCAATCGACCGCTCGTCAGTGGTGACAAAACAAGAGATCCTCTCCAGGATCGGCGAGGCGATTATTATAGACGCGCGCATTCCGGAGGACTACTTCGGGATCCATAACGGAGGGCACATCAAGAGCGCGTTTAACCTGCCTGCCCCATGGGTATTCCAGCGCGACGGCAATTACAGGGATACCCGGGAACTCCGCGCCATGGCCGACGGCGTCATCGGCAATGACCCGAAAAAAGAGATCGTGGTTTATTGCGGAGTAGGCGGCTATGCCGCTCTCTGGTGGTTTCTCATGACTCAACTGCTTGGATACAGAAACGTGAAACTGTACGACGGGTCGTTCGAAGAATGGACGAGAGACCCTGCCGGTCCCGTCAGCAGATTCTCCTGGAAATAGAATAGAAGCCGCACCCGATCCTCCCGTCCACCTTGTGGCCATGCCTGCAGTACGGCACAATTCGAAAAGGGAGAAGAGGTATTGTTTCGCGGTATCAGCCGGGTGACGGGACTCCGCGCCCCGGACGGACTATTCAGACTTGCCACCCTGCTAAGACCTCACTTGAAGGAAATCGTCTTCGGGTTTTTCGCAGCCGTCGGTGAAGCTGCGGCAAACCTGCTTGCGCCGCTTCCTCTGAAGATCGTTTTTGACAACGTGCTCAAGGACCGGCCGGTCGAGGGCTGGCTGAGCCACACCCTGACCCAGATAGCAGGTAATGACAGGATGGCGATTCTGGGACTCGCGGCCGCGACCGTGCTCCTGATAGCCATGCTTGGAGCGGTGTCAGGTTACGCTCACAAGTATTTCACCACAAGCGTCGCCCAATGGATCACGCACGATCTGAGACGCGCCCTCTATTCGCACGTGCAGCGCCTCTCCCTCGCCTATCATGACCAGAAACGGACGGGAGATTTGATCAGCAGGGCGACGGTCGATATCGACGCCATTCAGAGCTTCGTCACTTCCGGACTCCTCGGCGTGGTAATCAACTGCCTGACCATCGCGGGAATGATAACCGTCATGTTTTATCTCAACTGGGAATTCACCTTGATGGCCCTTTCGGTTGTTCCTGCGCTCTTTCTCGTAATCTACAGCTACACCCGCAGAATCAAGCGCGCATCGAGAGAAGTGAGAAAAAAAGAGGGCGAAATCGCATCGGTAATCACCGAGGTGTTGTCTTCCATCAGGGTAGTGAAAGCTTTCGCCAGGGAGGATTACGAACTGCGCCGGCTCGAAGAACACAGTCTCGAGAATGTCGAAATCGCGATGCGAGCCCGCAACCTGAAAGCCAAGCTGATGCCCATAGTCGAGTTGATCGTCGCGCTTGGCACCTGCATTGTACTGTGGTACGGCGTAAGGCTCGTACTTTCGGGAGAGCTTTCCGAAGGCTCCCTTATAGTCTTCATCGCGTATCTCAGTAAGATGTACAAGCCTATGCAGGACCTGTCGAAGTTGACCGACACATATTCAAAGGCGGCCGTCGGCTTTGAGAGAATACGTGAAGTTCTCGAGACGCACTGGCAGGTGAATGATCTGCCCGACGCGCGTCCGGCCCCTCCATTTGCCGGACGGGTTGAGTTCGACAATGTGTGGTTCAGCTACCACATCGACTATCCGGTTTTGCGCGGCGTATCATTTCACGTGGAGCCGGGACAGGTCGCGGCACTTATCGGACCGACCGGGGCAGGCAAAACAACGGTCATCAGTCTAATTCCACGCTTCTACGATCCCGATTTCGGGACGATCCGGATCGACGGGCATGATATCCGCGGATTCCTGCAGAAATCGTTCCGCAGTCAGATAAGTTTCGTGCTCCAGGAAACGCTCCTCTTCCATGCTCCCGTCTGGGAAAACATAGCCTATGGCAGACCGGAGGCAACGCGGGATGAGATCCTGCGCGCAGCCCAGCTCGCCAATGCGCACGAATTTATCGCACGGCTCCCCGACGGGTACGATACCGTGGTCGGTGAACGCGGCGTCACCCTCTCGGGCGGGCAGCGCCAGCGTATCGCGATCGCCCGCGCGATCATACGCGACACGCCCCTGCTGATTCTGGACGAACCGACTTCGGGACTGGATGCAGCATCAGAGCGGCTCGTTTTCGAGGCGCTTGACCGGCTCATGGAAGGCAAGACCACGATTGTGATCGCACACCGGCTGTCTACGATACGGCGCGCGGACATAATTTTCGTCATCAACGAAGGCATGATTGTGGAACAGGGCAGGCATGAACACCTGTTGCGGTTGAACGGGTTATACGCGCACCTTTACCGGCTCCAGTTCCTCCACGACGAAACCGCTCCCGATGAGGCCCCGGTCAGCCCACCATACGACGTTTGATTTTCGTTACGTCGTGGCACCAATCTGAAACTCTTTTGCGACCAGTAACGTAGACCTGGGTCCGTCAACCCTCCGTGGTTTTCGGGACGACGTATGAAAACCACGGCACTATAGCGCGTTCAGGTCGGCGATTTTTTTCCTGATGATGTCGGTGAATCCCTGCGTGGTCTCAGCGCCGTATCCTGCTGCCCGGAAGGCATCCTTGATCTGTTCCTCGGACAATTGCCCCAGCATCCGCCCAAGCCACTTCGCATCCTCCTTCGGGATGTCCTTGGAGATCCAGTGCTGCTTCCGATGCTTGGAATGCCAGATCAGATGCGCCAGATCAACCGTAGCAGGACCGACACGCAGGTGGAAATCAACCGTTTCCGGCCCGATCTCCTTGATGAATCCAACCCTGCTGAAAGATCTCAGATTCCCTTTCATCTCATACGGCCAGAGTCTTTCAGAAAAGCTGCAGCCCAGGTCGCTGATGAGGTACACGTCCCAGGACTCGCCCGAATCGTCAGGCGCGGTTATCCGGTAGATCCCATTATTGCTGTCTTTCAGATCGAGATTGCACAGCAGCGACATCATGATTCTCAGGCCGTTGAATTCCCTGGTGCCGACAAACGGGTTCTCCTTCCATTTCCAGATTCCCTGCTTCTTCGCGTTCAGCTTCAGTCGCGCGCCGTATATTGCTCCATCAGGAGCTATCATGTGCTGACCCCGCTCCAGCCGCTGGGGCATGTTTTGCACCTCGAGCCTGGGGATGAAATAATTCGGCCGCACAAAATATCCGACTGCCCAGACGAGCCTGACGGCCGCGGTTTCCGGCTGTGCCTCTATTCCAAGCTTGACCGTCCAGCTTCTTCCACGGCTGTCTGTCACATCGAATTTCGGATTCGTGCCGTCGAGATCTTCTTCCTCGAAAACGAAAGGTCCCTGCGGCATCCCTTCTTTTCCCTCGGGCCCATAGTACAGATTACGAGCCGAGATATCGCCGGGATCCTGCCACAACACCGGTACCGGAGCTTCATCCTTTTCAGAGAAGGCCGACCGCCCGAACAGCAGGAGCATCAGCAACCCGGCTGCCGCCGCCGATTTCAACAACGCCCCTTTCATGTCAGACTCCTCAAAATCTCCGGAAGACACAGTGCGGCTTATCGGCCAAGCATTCTCCTGATATCCGGCCAGAACTCGTTGAAGACGTTTTTCGCTGCATCTATTCCGAGCGAACGGACCGCGGAGGAAAAATACTGGTCGGCCGAATGGTACCTTTCGGGACGCCACTGCCTGGAAATATAGGCTGCCGCGCCTGTAGCGACAAAACGGCTGCAGCCGACCCTTCTCCCTCCGTCATCCTTGTAGGCAAATAGAGTCTGGCCGGCGGCGTGCAGAGCCCGGTCGAACAATCCGGAACGGTCGGAGCGCCGAAAGCGCGGGTCTTCATGAAACAGACTGGCAAGCCCATGATGGATCGATCGCTTTATGGCTTTCTGACCGAATGAGGATGCATACCGTTTCGAGTACCCCTCCATCCCCTGTCCCCATTCCGGCACCGTGTCACGTGCCTGGTTGATGCCCGTGCCCGCCGCCGTATACGCAAGAGATCTCAGACCGTAGGTGCTACGAAGGTAGTAGCTCCATCGTTCGCTCCCCGTCATCGGTTTTCTCTTTACCGGAACCGCTCTCGGGATGGCTCGAGGGGTCTGGCTTTGGGCGTCTGCAGCACTGTTCCCCGCGCTGTCTCCGGAGTCGAAGAGAACGAAGTAACGTGGAGCCTCCTGTGCCGTCGCTGACGGAATCGAAAGACATATGAGTGCCATGACAACCAGGACTCCACTTGTCTTCTGCATCAAAACCTCCCAAACTGGTCCCAACCTTTTAGCAAAAGGCATGCCATCGCCCAACGGCCAAAAACGCCTCAAAACACCGGCCTGTGCACTATGGTTCGGTACCTTAATCCACATTCCCGGATCCCCAAAAGCGGAAAATTTCCCTTTTCCGCCTGTCACGGAGTTTCGTTGCTTCAGGCAATCGTCTTCCGTAGAATCACACGATCGTTCCAACTGAAACGGTGGAGAGTATATGCAGAGTACTGAGCTTGCGGCATCCGACGAAATCCCTGCGTCAGGAATCGCTTCACTGCGATATCTTCCTTTTCTCCTGTTGCTCTTCTTCGGCAGCGGTTGTGCGGCTCTGATCTACGAGGTGGTCTGGTTTCAGCTGCTGGAACTCGTGATCGGCTCATCCGGCATCTCCGTCGGCATTTTGCTGGGAACCTTCATGGGAGGCATGTGCCTGGGCAGCCTTCTTCTCCCTCGAATCATCCCGGCCCGAGTTCACCCGCTGAAGGTATATGGCCTCCTCGAGCTCGGTATTGCTCTCACCGCAATTCTCGTTCTGCATCTTCTGCCGATCGTTGCTGAACTCTATTCCGGCTTTATCTGGCATGGAGTCGTTGTCCGTGCCGTTCTCGCCGCCGTCTGCCTTATACCGCCGACCATCCTGATGGGAGCGACACTCCCGGCCGCTGCCCGCTTTGCCGAATCGACGCCGGAAGGCGTCTCGTGGATGGGTTTCTTCTACGGCGGCAACATCGCAGGGGCTGTTATTGGCTGTCTTGGCGCAGGCTTCTTCCTGCTCCGTCTCTTTGACATGCCCACAGCCACGTATGTCGCCGCATTCATAAATCTCGTGATCGCGCTGGCCGGATTGATGGCAGCGCGCAAGGCTCCATACGAACGCTCCGCACAGGAGCATATGCCCTCTTCCCATATCATGTCACGCACCGTCGACAGAAAACTCATCTATGTCGCCACCGCGCTTTCAGGTCTCTCGGCGATGGCTGCAGAAGTGGTATGGACGCGGCTCCTGTCACTTCTCCTCGGCGCGACAGTCTATTCCTTTTCGATCATACTCGCGGTCTTCCTGCTCGGTCTGGGGATGGGAAGCAGCGCCGGTTCGGCGATATCGCGCACCTACCGCCGGCCGCAGCTCGCGTTTTCGCTGTGCCAGATGCTCCTTGCCCTTGCCATCGGGTGGGCCGCATTCATGATTTCACGCTCACTGCCTTACTGGCCGATAGATCCTGGAACTTACACCAACGACTGGGGGCCGTGGTACATGTTCCAGCTCGATCTCCTTCGTGCAGCATGGATGGTCTTCCCTTCCGCGCTGCTGTGGGGCGCAAGCTTTCCGCTGGCAATCGCATCAGTAGCGTCGCGCGATCAGGATCCCGGGCGAATGGTCGGCGCCGTTTACGCCGCCAATACCATAGGTGCGATAATTGGCTCGATCGCATTCAGCCTCGTCGTCATCCCCGGTCTCGGAACCCAGTGGGCACAGCGGATCCTCATCATCACTGTCGCCATTTCGGCTCTCGTCGGGGCCATTGCATACCTCATGAGACAGGGACGCAGCCTGTTTGCGGCGTTTTCACGATTATCCTATGCATCGGTCGTGGGCCTTTCCCTCACCATCGTTGTTCTGATCTTTGTGGTCGGCACCGTCACCAAAGTGCCGTGGATACTGGTGGCGTGGGGACGTTTCTGCGCAACTTATGCGGCACAGGCCGAACCTGAAATCATCGACGAAAGCCGAATCCCGAAGGGGCGGTACAGCCAGTCGCAGTTTTTCTGCACCTATGTGGGCGAAGGGCTGAACATTCCCGTCGCCGTTACCCGTACTGCAGGAGGGGACCGCTTCTTTCACGGCGCGGGGAAGGTGCAGGCTTCCAGTCTGCAGCAGGACATGCGCCTCCAGCGCATGCTCGGGCATCTCTCGGCACTGGGGACAAGAAACCCCGATCAGATCAGTGACGTGCTCGTCATTGCCTGCGGCGCGGGGGTCACTGCCGGATCCTTCGTACCGTATCCCAATATCAGGCAGATCACGATATGCGATATTGAACCTCTGGTCCCGAAAGTTGTTGCACCCATGTTCGGCAAGGAGAACTACCACATAGTGGACGGGATCGACAAACAGAACCCGCGCATGGTCAATGGCAAGGAAGTCCGGGTAGTCTATGACGACGGCAGGCACTATATCAGAACACTCCCCGATGACGTGAAGTTCGACGTGATCACCTCTGATCCCGTCGACCCGTGGATCAAGGGGAGCGCCGCTCTCAATACCGTCGAGTACTACCGCATGTGCAAACGACATTTGAAACCGGGCGGCGTCATGACTCTGTGGATGCCGCTTTACGAAAGCAGCGTCGAATCGGCCAAGAGCATGATCGCGACGTTCTTCGAGGTGTTTCCCGATGGCATGCTCTTCAGCAACGACCAGTATTTCGAGGGCTATGATGCAGTTCTGCTCGGCCGGGCCGAGCCTTCCCCGATAAACGTGGACCGCCTCAGCAGCCTTCTGCGCCAGGGTGAGTACCGCGATGTGCGCAATTCCCTGCTTGACGCGGGATTCGGCGCCGGAGACGCACGCTACGACGATTCGGAGCAGGATGTCCCGATCGCGCTGCTGGCCACCTTCGCCGCACGCGCTCAGGACCTTTCGGTCTGGCTGCGTGACGCGCAAATCAATCATGACAGAAACCTGAGGCTGCAGTACCTCGCCGGTATGCGGTTCAATTCGGCGCTGGGGACCAGGATCCTTCAGAATATCCTCGACTGCTACCGCTTCCCGTCAGATCTGTTCACAGGTTCCGGCACGAATATCGATTATCTGAAAACCGCGCTCTCACATTCGGGCCGTATAGACAAATGATCTAAATCCTTTCCAGGAGTGCGGCGGGAAAGCCGCAGAAGACCGACGCGAGAGCCAGATGACTGCGCTCATTCCTGATGTGCGTCTGCACGGTTCTGCCCGTGATGACGTCGCGGTATGTTCCCTCTCCGAGGATCTTGGGCATGATCAATTCAGAGCCTTCCCAGCGCGACTGCCCCGGCGCGAGCAGTCCCATAAAGAAACGTCCTGCGACGGCAATCACGGCCTGGGCCCGGTGCATGCGCGCAAACGCGATCACGTTTCCCCGTCGCTCTCCGACAGCCCTGATCGGTATATACTCTCCCAGCGAGAAGAGCTCCGGGTGCTTCATCCGGAAACGCAACCCGCGGCTCACAAGCCAGAGTTTCGCGCGCCCGTCGTGAAGAGAAGATGCGAGCGCCGTCACAAGCCGTGCACTATCCTCCGACGCAGCTGCGTCGAGCTCGGCGATCAAGTGCGCGCCTTTTGAAAAGTCGACCGGTTTCCTGTTGTCCGGATCGACGAGGTTGAAATTCCAGAGTTCGCAACCCTGATAAAAGTCGGGAACGCCCGGCGAGACGATTTTGAGAAGGGTCTGCGACAGCGAATTGAGCATGCCCGCTTCCGCGATTTCGTTGAAGAAGCTTTGAAACTGTGCAAGGAACTGGTTCTCAGGTGACGGTTCAAGAACTCGGGCGACGAATCTGGCAAGAGCCTCTTCATACGCGCGGTTGGGCTGAATCCAGCTTGTGTGCACCTTGGCTTCCTTCGCCGCCTTCTGCATATAGGCGTCGATCCGTTTCGTGAACTCCCGATTTCCTTCCGGCGGCCACGCTGCAATCAGCGCCTGGTACAGACGGTATTCATCAGCATCATCCGGCGCCTTCGCTCCGTCGACCATGACTTTGTGCCCCTTGTTAAGCGTCTGCCAGCGCCGGACTGCGCGGATCCAGCGGAGAGGGATTTCAGAGAGCGTGTTCAGCCTGGCACGGGCATCTTCTCCCCACTTGGTGTCGTGCGTGGAAGTGGCAAGCAGCGAATACGGCCAGTTCAGCGCGCGTTCCCGGTTCTTCTCATGAAACGAGCGCACTGACGTGCCGAACAGTTCCGGACCGCCGCCGACCTCGTTCAGCGATGCCAGGGGAAAGCTCCGGTAAAAAGCGGTATCCTCCAGTCCTTTCGCCATCACGGGACCCGTGAGCTGCTGAAAGCGCATGACGAACATTCGTCTTTCCAACTTCTCGCTCTCCTCCAATCCGGAATCGTGCAGCAGAAGCACCGATGCGATGAAGTCGAATACCTCCTGGCTGAATGCGGGATTGCGCGCTTTCGCGCCCTGGATTGCCGACAGCGTGTGGCGCAGGTCCTCCGGGGTGAGGCACAGCTGGTCCATTCTCGTATATGTGCGATAGACGGGAAAACAGGCGATGACTTCGCCAAGCGCAAACCGCAGATTCTCCAGGGTGAAGTCCCTCGAATGCCGCTGCTTCTGGCAGATCCGGTCGAGACGCCGCGACAGTACGTGCAGCTCGCTCGACATTGAAGAGCTGAGAATCAGCTTCTTGGCATCGTAGACGATTCTCCGAAAGTCGTACGAAGTCCCGGTAATCCGCGCAAAGAAACTCCGAAGGATCCTGCCGCTCTTCCTTGAAACAAACAGGCCATTGAGCAGGTTGAGATATTCGTATCCGGTGGTGCCGTGGATTTGCCAGTCCCGCGCCAGACGTTCATCTCCGGTCAGGATCTTTTCGGCAATGACGTAGAAAGCGCGTTCGGGAGTGTCGGCCTGAACCGAGCCGGCCGCACGCAAGTCACTGAAATAGCGAACCGGATCGAACAGGCCGTCCGCGTGATCCACCCGTATTCCGGTCACCCATCCTTTGCCGATCAGTTCCACGATTTTTCGGTGCACATGTTCAAAGACTTCCGGGTCTTCCACCCGTATGGCGGCCAGGTCATTTATGTCGAAGAAGCGCCGGTAGTTGATTTCTTCCGAGGCGACGCGCCAGAAGCTGAGCCGGTAGGGCTGGCTGTCGAGCAGCGCGTCGAGCGCATCGAAACTCGAAGGGTCTCCCGCGATGCCGTTGATCCGTGTCACTGCCGCAAGTATCGCATCATGTACCGCTGCACTCTTTGATTCCAGGTCTGCGAGACGCCGCTTGATCACCTCCTTCTCGCGCTGCCGCTCCCGGACTCGTTCCTGGTCGGTCTCGGTGCGCGAGGGGAGATAGTGGAGGGCGGTCAGGATACTGGCGAATTCCATAACATCGGCGTTCGATTCACCGAGCTCTGCGACGAGCGATTCCAGCGCCGGCTGCAGAATCAACGGCCATGTCCGCGGATTCACCGGCAGCCCGGCTCCCTCGAGCACCAGCTGAAAAGAGCCGGCGGAATAGCTGATTCCTATTTTCTGTTCCTCCAGAGCCTTGCCGTACTGGCGGTCCAGAATTGGAAGAAGGACCTTGTTTGTCAGATTTTCGCGTGGCGGGTTCCAGTCGATATCGAAGAAATGCGCGAAAGGTGAACTGGGTCCGTTCTCCAGGACATCGCCCCACCATATGTTTTCCGAATCGGATATGCACATATGATTCGGCACAAAATCAACGATCATTCCCATGGCGCGCTGCTTCAGGCGTTGTGCAATGCGTCCCAGGTCCTCTTCAGTCCCGAGTTCGGGATTGATCGTTCCCGGATCCGTCATGTCATAGCAGTGTATGCTTCCCGACTTGGCCTTGAGAATTGGAGAGAGATAGATGTCTGTAATGCCTAGGCAGTTAAGATAATCAATAACACGGTCCAGATCGGCGAAGGTGAAATGGCGGTTGAGCTGCAGGCGGTAGGTTGAGACTGGGATGCGGACAGGCCGTACTTTTCCGGGCATAGGGATCCGAGCGGGGGGCCTTGAAAGCAAACTACCACAGAAAAATGAACCTTTCCAAATGTATCCGCTGCCCCCCGCTCACGGTCTCGCCGGCTATTGGCTTACTTCGCTACAGTCTCCGGCGTCTCCGGCCGGCGGAACATCTTCAGTACATGGTCCTGGCGTGTCGGCTTGTGCGGCATGCGGGCAACACACTTGGGCGCAGTCTCGATATAGAATAGCGAAACCACCGCGATGAGAACGCCTGCAAGCGCCGCCATCCACATCGGAGCATAGAGATTGAACTTGTCACTCAGCACGCCTGCGATTGTCGGCATAAGGGCCGCCCCAAGCGTTTCGCCGAGAGCGGTCGGGATGGCGATCGCCATGCCAGCGATTTCCGCCGGAACCGATTCAGCCGGAAGAGTCCCCACATACATCGGGTACATCCCCGCTCCGAAGAGTCCGAACATGAAGAAGAACCCTCCAAACATCAGTGGCGAAGTTCCCACGGGAGTCAGGGCAACCATAATGCCGAAGGCGGCACACAGTCCGGCCGACACGATGAGCGCTCTCTTCCGTCCTATGTGATCGGAGATCGCACCCATTATGAACTCACCCAGGAATCCCCCAAGTCCGGAAGCGGAAACTATGAGCCCCACACTCCACAGGCTGAACTGATGCACTTCGGTAAGGAACAGGGCGGAGAACGAAGTGTAGACGTAGAGCCAGCCCATCACCGGGATGCTGTTGATGGACGACAAGAGTACGTTTCTGTATTTGAGCGCGTCGCTCAGCTTGACCTGGTCTTCCTTTTTCTTGACCAGCGCGCCGGCTTTCCGCTGCCTGATTGCCTCGGCAACCGCCGGAGACTCCCGCATCACAAAAAACAGGATGATTCCCACCAGAATGCCGGGCGCGGAAACTACATAGAAAACCGGCCGCCAGCTTCCCAGTCTTTCCAGAAGCCAGACCGCCACCTGAGAGCCGAAGCAGACGCCGATCAGCATGAATGCCCCGGTGACCAGTCCGGCATTCATCGCGCGACGGTGCTCGGGCGCCTCTTCGGAGAGCGTACCCATCGCGGGACCGAACGGCCCCCCTTCAAAAAATCCCAGGAACCCTCTGACGACGAGCATCTCGCCCACAGTGTGAACCATCCCCGTGACCCAGGAGAAAACCGAAGCAAAGATCGTGCACAGCGCAATTACCGGGCGCCGTCCGAAACGGTCGCCGAGCGCCGCCCAGAAGAGCGTCCCGACTGCCCAGACAAGCCCCGTGATGGCGACAATCAAACCTACCTGCGTATAGGAGAGTTTGAGGTCCTCTTGGATTGTCGGCATGATAACGGAAATGATGATTCTTTGAATCCCGATGAAGCCCCACATCAAGCAAAAGAGTAGCGTCAGTTTCTGATAATACTTCATGGTCTCTTCCGTTAAGAAAATGGTTTAGAACGGTGCAGCACACCGCAGCCGCGCCGCTGTACTAAGAACGGCACAAACGACAACACCGGACTTCCTGCTGATTGCGTCGGGCTATGCTACCACCAGTCGCTTCGAGAAACCAAGACCTCTCAAACGAAATCGAACGGATCCGGATTGTCTGTGCTAGAATGTGCTCCTCATTGCGAAACCGCCGATAAAGTCGATAGTTACGCTTGGCGTAACAGGAAGCAAAGCACTCTTCGAGAGGGAGGCTGATTAATGTCAACAGCATTGATAATCGCGATTGCCTACTTCCTCATCCTGAGCGTAGGCACAAGTCTGGTGCTGAAGAAGAGAGTGAAGTCGGGGAAGGACTTCGTCACCGGCGGAGGAACACTTGCATGGCCGCTCGTCATGGCCGGCTTTGTTCTCGCACCGCTTGGAAGCGGACATACCCTTTCGCTCTGGGAAGGCTCATCGACCATGGGAGCGTCCGTCCTGTGGTGGGGCATCATGTCGGGAGGACTGTTTGTACCCCTGTTCATCCTGTGGTTCGGTCCCTGGTTCAGGCGGCTCAATGTCCAGACGTTCCCTGAGGGTATGGGCAAGATGTTCGGTGAAAAGATCGGATGGCTGATTTCGGCCGTGTTCCCGGCACAGCTAATAGGCATATGCATTGCGGAAGTGTCGGCAACCGCCACAGCCTTCTATGCTCTGAGCGGAGGCTCACTGCCGTTTGCGCCCCATTGCATTCTACTGGCCGTAGTCCTGACAATTCTCTACATAGTCGCGGCCGGCCTCATGCAGGTGGCGTGGATGAATTTGTTTAACGCGGTGATGTTGATCGGCGGATCATTTATGGCGGTCTTTGCCACAGGCTCCTGGCTCTCGGACCGTGGGGGATGGCAATCGATCGCGGATTTCTACGCGAAGGCAGGAGAGCCATGGAAGACGAGCATTATGAACTTCTCTCCCGAGGTGATTTTCAGCCTCATCTTCCCCTGCCTGATCCTGACGGTGTTCATGCAGAGCGCTTCACAGGTGCAGAACCAGCCTATGCTGATGGCGAGATCGGAATCCGACATACGGCGGGGCGTCTTTTGGGCAGCCCTCACCAACAGCTTCGCTGCCTACCCATGGGTAATCCTCGCGCTGGTCGGGATGGCAATTCCTACCATTGCGGCCGAAGGCGCCAAGCTGTCGGTGCCGGGCATCGCTCTCATGGCGCTTCCTCCCTGGATGGTGGGAATCCTGATGATATCGCTCCTTGCCGCCACCCTCTCCACCACTGCGGGACTCATTCTTGGCTCCTCTCACATTATCGTTCATGACATCTTCAAGCGCGCGGTCAACCCGAATATGAGCGACGCAACCTTCCTGAAACTGACAAGAATTGTGATCCTGGTTTGCGCAGTCCTGGTCGTGATTCCGGCCCTGAAGCTGCCGTTCATTTTTTCGATTTTCATGTGGACATTCTCTTTCGCGATTCCGGTCTTCGGCGCTTACCTGATCGGGATGGTGTGGAAAGTCAACAAGGTCGCAGCATGGGCAACCATCCTCGCCGGATATGCTGCTAATTTCCTTTGGACGTTCGCTTCCCCCGACTGGCTTCCTGCACATCTGAGTCTGAACGTCTATCCCACAACATTCGCAACGCTGTTGTTCGGCATTGTCCTCAACCTGATACTCCCTGGAGAGCCCGGTTACCTGCGGCAGCTGAAAGCCGCCGCGAAGAAGGAGGCGGTTGTTGCCTAGTCTGGATTTGATTCACTATCCAAACGGAGAATGAATATGGCTTGGCCCTGGAAGATTCTGCTTTTTCAGTTTTGTGTCACGATGGGAGCGGCGGTGGTGTTTTACATCATCTGGAGACTGGCCCATCCCGGCAGGAAATGGTAGCAACAAAGAAGGAGACTAAGTATGCCTGTATTGGATTCTGCCATCGCGTATTATCTCTGCGGAATCATGGCGGTGCTCGGACTTATAATTGTTGTAGGAGCATTCAGGCAGCGGTCGGGCAAAGGCAAATAAGAGCACCCTGATTGAGAACGGAATGACCATCGAAAAGCTGCTCGGAAGAAGCCTGGCGGAATTGAGGCGCCACTTCATCGAGTCGGAGCGACACGTCCCTGACGGCTTCCTCGAGGCGCTCGAATCCGATCCGAGAAGCGGCGCACGGCAGCTTGCACTCCTCATCAGAAAGCGCAGGCTCAAGAACCGGCAGGAGGGACAGCGGCTGCGCAATCTGTTGCGCTTTGAGCTCGAACTCTGGAACAACGGAACCTGCCTCGTTGCAGGGGTGGACGAAGCAGGAATGGCTCCTCTGGCGGGTCCCGTGGTTGCAGCGGCAGTAATACTCCCCTGCGGCTACAAGCTTCGCGGTCTTAACGACTCCAAGAAAATTATCGATGAACAGAAGCGCGCCGAACTGGCGCTGCAGATAAAGCAGGACGCGGTTTGCTGGTCGGTCGGACAGGCGGACGTCGACGAAATCGATACTCTCAACATCTACCATGCCGGTCTGCTGGCCATGAGACGAGCCGTTGAGACCCTCGCCTGCAAGCCGGAATACGTCCTGGTGGATGCGCGCACAATTCCCCACTGCAGCTGTCCCCAGAGAGGAATCGTGCATGGCGATGCGTTGTCGGCCAGCATCGCCGCAGCCTCGATCGTCGCCAAGACCACCAGGGACGCACTCATGATCGAGATGGACCGGATCTACTCCGGTTATGGGCTTGCATCGCACAAAGGCTATCCCACGCCCGAGCATCTGAGCGCACTGAAGGACAAGGGAGCACTTCCAATTCACCGCCGCAGCTTTGCTCCGGTACGGTCGGTGCTCGGCCTGGATCCTGCCCAGGGAACCCTTTTCGCCACAGATTACACGGACTGAATCCATGTAATCTGTGGCTGAGTGGTTTACGGTTTCAGGACAGCCTTGAGTGCTCTTCCTTTTTCCGAGTCTTCGGCCGCCTCATTGATCTGATCCAGCGAATAGAACTTGAGCAGGCGGTCGAACGGGAATCGTCCCTGTTTGTACAGATCGATCAACTGTGGAATGAAGATGTCCGAAATGCAGTCGCCTTCAACGATCCCCTTTACCGTGCGCCCATTCAGGATCGTCTGCATTTCAAGGCTCACGTCAACTCCGTTGGGCGCGACGCCGATCAATCCGCAGGTCCCGCCTATCATGAGTGCATCAACCGCCTGCCGGAACACCTTGGGAATACCGGTGCATTCGAGCGAGAATTCGATTCCGCCTCCGGTCATTTTCTGAATCTCTTCCACCGGATTCACTTTGGCAGAATTGATGATGTCCGTTGCGCCGAATTCTTTGGCGAGTTTCAGTCGTTCATCGAGGACGTCGACGCCGATGATTCTGGTGCAGCCGCACACCACGGCCGCCATGATGGCGCTCAGCCCGACCGAACCGATGCCGAAGACGGCGATGCTCGACCCCGGCTTTGCCTGCAGGCTGTTGATAACCCCGCCGGCGCCGGTCTGGATGCCGCAGCCGAGCGGGCTGAGGATCTCAAGCGGAACGTCTGAGGGAACCTTCACCACGTTCTTTTCGGTTACCAGCGAGTGAGTGGCAAAAGTTGACTGACCGAAGAAGGAGCCGTAGATCACTTCTCCACCCTTCTTCATCGTGGTCGTCCCGTCTTCGCGCCGTCCGCCGAAGTTGAGCCGCTGGAATTCGGAACACCACCCCGGCATCCCTTTCTTGCAGGCGAGGCACGCGCCGCAGGACATGTAGCTGGTTGCCACATGGTCGCCGGGCTTGACTTTAGTGACCCGGGAGCCGACCTTCTCCACGACTCCGGCCCCCTCGTGCCCGAACACACCCGGCAGCGGGATCGGCAAAAACTGCATGCGGGCTACAAGGTCGGTATGACACAGCCCCGAGCTCACTATCCGCACCAGCACTTCATCAGGCCTTGGTTCATCGAGTTCGATCTCCTCAATGACGAAAGGGCCCGCCTTCTCGCGCACTACGGCTGCTTTGATTTTCATCGTAAACCCTCCATATTTTTCAGTTTATTTCTGCCGCTCGAACTGTGTCCGAGGCTGCCCTTGCGGCGAACTTACTTATAGGATATTCCGTAGCGGGACACAAGCGAAGATTGACTCCGGCCGAATCCCGGATTAACTTAGACTGGCGGGCAAAACCGCAGGACTCGATTCTGGTAACACCTTAAAGTGAGGAAAGATGAAGACGAAAGCTTTTGTATCACTACTGCTGCTTATGTCCCTGATCTCTTCGGTGTGCGCGTTTGCGGAAGAGAAGGTCGTTCTCCCCGAACTGCCGCGTATCACCGCTGAGGAACTGAAGGAGATGATCGACAAGGGTGGGGATGTTGTGGCTGTCGACACACGGGACAACGGGAGCTACAATGCCGGGCACATCAAGGGAGCAGTCAATATCACCTACGATCCGAATTCGGATCCCATGGACCGTCAGATGATGCTGATCGGCCTTCCCATGGATAAGCTGATCGTCACCTACTGCGACTGCACCGACGACGACAACAGCGCCCGCATGGCAGACGAACTCTACAAGCTCGGCTTTGATCAAGACAAGGTCAAAGTGCTTGCGGGAGGATCGCTGCGATGGGTCGAGTTGAAATACCCGATGGAAGCAAGAAAAGCTGAATAACCCGCGTCCGGCTTCGGGCTCCCCCTTGCAGAGAAAAGCAAGGGGAAGCCCGAAACAGTTGTTACACGCCCCAGCCCACGCCTGCGCGAGCGACCGATGCACCTGAAACGTCGACTATGGCGGCACCGCCGTCAACCAGCAGGACCGCTCCGGTAATGAAGGCCGCGTCGTCGCTGGCCAGGAAAGAGCACGCACCCGTGATCTCATCCGGTGCAGCTGCGCGCCGCAGCGGCACGCTTTCCGCGAGAACTCCGAAGGCATCCCGATTGATCGCCTTCGACAGGCTGGCCATCGCCTGGGTCAGCATCTCGGTCTTGGTTGCTCCCGGAGCGACCACGTTGCTCCTGATCCCCTTTGGACCGTACTCGAGCGCGGCCTGCAATGCGAGCTGAATAAGTCCGCCCTTCGACGCGCAATAGGCAGGCATCGACGGGAGACAGCGCACACCCGCAAGCGAAGCGATGCTCACAATTGAACCGCCTCCCTGCTTCTCCATGTAAGGAATTGCTGCCCTCATACACAGGAATGGCCCGGTGAGATTCACTTCCAGAATTTTCTTCCAGAGATCTATGTCGATATCGACAATGGTGCCGCCGGGATCGATTCCCGCATTGTTCACCAGGATGTCGATTCTGCCGTTGCCGAACTCGACCGTCTCGTCAACCATCTTCTTCACATCGGCAAAGCTCGTGACATCACCCGCACATGCGCGCGCCATTCCGGGCTTCAAACCGCTGACGACGCTGTCAAGCAGCTCTTTGCGGATATCGCTGACAACTACCTTCGCTCCATCTTCGACGAAACGTTTCGCTATCGCAGCGCCTATGCCCCTGCCGCCTCCTGTGACAAGTGCTACCTTCCCGTCAAGTCTCATAATGTCATCTCCTAGATTTTTGCGTTAAGAGCCCCTCACTCAAGCTCTCCTGCTGCGGAGCCTGCGCCCTTCTCAACTCTCGGCCATTATGCCGCTAATTTCCTTTGCGTCCGCGATTTGTAACACATTCCAAACCGCGACACAAGTAGTTGAGCCGATGGGCTCGCAATCCCGCGTTACCGTGCTCTGCCAAGCCTCGGACTGACCCTCAGTTCAAGCCTGGTGTTGACAGGAAACGTCGTGTCCGGTCCCTTGTTGATGATGTTTGTATAGATTGACCGCCCCAACCCGACGTATGAGAACCCCGTTGCAACGTCCGGAGTGCCGAAGAACCCGGCGATGCGCCCGACGATCTTAAATCCGTTACTGACCACCGCACGCTTGATCCGGCTGCTGCTCGGCTTTGATGCATAGTCCGCAAGGACGTAGTTGATCATCGGAGAGAGGAGACGATTGTTCAGATGGGCACGGGTCCCTCCTTCGGCATCCAGCATCACGTTCTCGTTTCTCTGGGTATCGAGCGCCTCTATCTGTCCCTTGATCGCCTCTTCGGTACCTTCTGAGAGCTGCAGAGAGCGAAAGACGATCCTCAGCTCACCGCTGCGTCCGAACCACCCCGCTCTCTTCGAGTTGATAACAGAGCCGAGAAGCCTGGTCCCTTCCGGATAGAGAAGTTCACCATGCAGGTCCCAAATCGGCTGGGTAAGAACCGCCTCGATCCGATCCCCTCTTCTGCTCTTCTTCGAGCTGAGTTCAGTCAGCAGCCGGGCATGAATCAGGGTATTGTCGGGGATCTGCCCGCCTATGAATCTGTGATCGGCCGGGCCTTCCGACGTGAGATCGAACTCGAGAGACTTTGTCAGAACGGCGTCGAGCAGGCTGCCGCGATCCAGATGCTGCGGATGGTACGGAAGATATGAAAACAACTCGTTCTTTATGAGATCGAGCTTGCCCGGCCCTTCGGGGTTAAGCCCCAGTTTCTCCTTCGCCATCCCCTTTGCGCCGTCCAACAGCGATTCATCCCTCGACTCCCGGTCCTTGAGTTCCACGATCTTCGTGTTTGTATGCGTCGCAGCGGTATCCATCCTGACGATTTCTCCGTTTGCCAACTCGATCCTGTCAAAACGGATTACCGGATCGCGCATCGGAGTGAAATCCCCGCCGGTCATGGCCAGAATGCGCTCGCGGCGGGACACCGGGATCAGGGCGGTGATGGTCCCGAAGACCCTGGTTCCAGCCGGAATTACCAGACGGTCGTACGAATAAACCGGTTGCGCCACCCTGGCTTCCACCTCCTCGCCCACCTTCCCGATCGGGGTGCGGGCGGAAAGCGCCAGCCGGATGACCGTTCCCCGGTCAAGCGTAACCGTCGCGGTTGTTGCCAAACAGTTCAGCGCGCCGGCAAAAAGCACGGCGCAGAAAGTGATCAGAGATAAAAAAGGCGATTTGAGTTTCACAGAATAATTCCTGCACCTGTGCCAAATACACAGGTTTTTCGTGCAAATTAACAGAGTTATTCAATCGCGCGTGCCGGATCTTCTGACGTGCTGCGGGGGACTGATACAGCGGCAACAACAGTAGTGCTGTGGGGAACCTGCGCTCAAGTTGTCAAATTCCGGAAAATGCTACCAGAACTGAATCGGCTTTCAAGTGCCAATCGGAGGCAGGAAAATGCCGAGGAAAAGCAGGAGCCGGATTCGGATTTGCGAATCTCGGCTCCCGAGAAATCTAATATCCGTCACCGCCGAACTTGAATATCAAGCCGCCGGAATAGCGGATCTGTTTCATCCAGCCGGTGACACCCACAAAGCTCAGGCGTGAGGTCACGTAGTCAATCTGGGCCGGCCGCACCGAAATACGATCATTAACGACAAAGTCGATGCCGCCCCCGAAAGCCATCATGAAGGGTGTCAGACTCGCATTCTCGCTTATCCCCGAAAAGGCGGCTCCCGTGGAGAATCGGTCGGCACCGAACAGCGCGTGCCCGAACACCCGCACTGCATCGGAGCGGTAGCTTACGCGAGGGCCTCCCATGAAAACAAACTGCTTCAAGGTGATTTCGGCAGGAGATTCGGTCAGGTCCTGCCCCGCATCGGCAAACCCGAGGCCGAATTCGCCGACGATTCCGAAATTCGAATGTGCGTTGACCTCAACCGCAGTCAGAAAACCGTGATAATTCAGAGTTCCCGTGCCTTCCGTCCCCACTTCCCGGAGGAACTGGTAACCTCCGAAGATTTCTGCCCGGGGATAGTCCTGTGCCGACGCGGCAAAAGGCAACAAAAGAACAGCTGCCATTGCAGATAACAAATACTTCATCATTTCCTCCCTTGTGTGCGCAAAGCGTAGTGACTACTCACGCCGATACCCATTATCGACACACCTATCGACATCAATGATGACGTACATCACAGATAAGAAACGGAACAATCTGTCAGAAGTATCGGGGAGGCGATGAGCTGTCTATTCACTCGGATCACTCGGACCGACGGCAGCGTCGATTCTTGCCTTCGCGTTCTTGATTACCCACTCCGGGAAGAGCGGTTTCCACTTGGGATCCTGAATCAGCCATTCAATCGTCCACTCGAGTTTTCCTTCTTTCACGAGTCGATTGAACCCGACCCCGGTTCGATCTTTTCCTATCATGAGCCAAGTAACAGTCCCCACCGGACCCTTGTAGTACTTGGGGTTTGTGCTGGTCATCATCCGCTGAAGATAGAGCGGACGGTAAGGCGGCTTGAGAGTAGCGCATTTGCGGAAAGTGCCGAAAATCGCCGTCTCGAGTTCTTTTTCAAGTTTGGACATCGGAGCCATGATGCTTCTCCTGGCCGGGTGATTCACGTTCCACACTACCAGAAATCGCGAAGTTGCCTTGACGTGGCGATTCCGCTTGGATGAGAACGGCCGTCACTGTAAGAGAGACTTTCTGCGCCTGATCAGTGTGTGGCGTCCCCAACGGGATTCGAACCCGTGTTGCCGCATTGAAAG
>Ga0123335_1000636_pt1 | contig 59810 bp, 50 predicted proteins | sample BiotimSIPDNA_2_FD_89707 | JGI IMG/M metagenome (GOLD analysis project Ga0123335, IMG submission 89707) | Anaerobic biogas reactor microbial communites from Washington, USA - Biogas_R2 time_0 SIP DNA | ecosystem: Engineered > Bioreactor > Anaerobic > Unclassified | place: Washington, USA... | reverse complement strand
CAGAGATGACTTAAGGACTCACCACAGGTGCATTTAACGAATTGAGTCAATCTTTCACCCCAGAGATGACTTAAGGACTCACCACAGGTGCATTTAACGAATTAAGTCAATCTTTCACCTCAGAGATGACTTAGTGCCCCCCCCACAAATCCAGTTAACGAGCTAACTCACTCTTTCACCCCAAGGTGACTTCTCTCTTCCCATAATCTCTACACAGATCAGCCTTTATACCCCGTACTTCTCAAGTTTTCCCGAATCAATTCATATGTGCCCCATCCGCATTTTATATATTAATAAACTGTACTATTCAGGCAATGTAGTTTAACTTTTCCAGTGGACTGTGACAGCCCTCAGCCAAACTGAACGAACTACAAGGTTTTCTCTTTCATCACTGAAAAGAGGTATACGTTGAGTCTGCCGAAGTGTTCAAAATAGCGGCTAAATTATGCGTCCTCTGAATAGTAAACTGTTTACATTTTCTTTTGTGGAGGAACCTGTGTATCGACCGGAGCTCAAACTCTTGGACTGCTCAATCCGTGATGGCGGACTGATCAACAAATGGCAATTCAGTGATGAATTTGTCAGAGCCACATATCAGGCGCTGAGTAGTGCAGGAGTTGACTACATGGAGATGGGCTACAAAGCATCAAAAGATCAGTTTGATCCCAAAGTCTATGGAAAGTGGCGGTTCTGTGATGACGAAGATATCAAAAAAATAGTTGATGGTATCGATTCTGATATGAAACTGTCCTGCATGGTCGATATTGGAAGAGTCAAAGAAAAAGACATCCTCCCAAAAAACGAATCTCCCTTCAGCATGATCCGCGTTGCCTGCTACATAAAGGATGTCAGCAAGGCTATCGGTACCTGCCGTATGATTGCCGACAAAGGATACGAAACGACTGTCAATATCATGGCTGTATCGACTAATCTGGAACGTGAAATTGATGAAGCACTCAATGACCTGAGCAAAACCGATATACCGATTGTCTATGTTGTTGATTCTTATGGCGCAATGTATTCCGAGGACATAACCTTCCTGGTTAAGAAGTACAAAGATGCACTCCCGGGAAAAACGATTGGGATACACACTCATAACAACCGTCAGTTAGCCTTCGGGAACACGATTCAGGCCATAATCGATGGCTCAAATTTTATTGACGGGTCGGTATTTGGAATTGGACGCGGTCCCGGGAACTGCTGCCTTGAACTGATGCTGAGTTTTCTGCAGAATCCCAAATACCATATCAGGCCGGTTCTCAAGCTGATTCAGGATTACTATCTGCCGCTCCAGCAGAAAGTCGAGTGGGGCTACATTATACCCTATATGATTAGTGGCATGCTCAATGAACATCCCCGGGTCGCGATCTCTTTCCGCGATTCTCCGGAAAGAGACGACTACGTCAAGTTCTACGACCTGCTCACTACACCTGAAACAGAAAACCAGACTGCAGGAGCCTGAGTGCTTAAAATCGGCATCGCAAGAGGAATTCCCAAACAGCATCTGATACCCGCTTTCCAGGCAGCACTGGAGGGCGGTTTTTCTTTTCTGGAGATCACTATGAACACCGAAGGCGCGGCAGAGCTTATTTATGCTGCAGCACGGGAATTCAGCGGCAAAGCTCAGATCGGAGCTGGAACAGTGACGGATCTGGATGAAGCAAAGGAAGCTCTTGGGGCAGGTGCTCAGTTTATCGTTTCTCCTTTGGTAAACACTGAATTAATAGACTACTGTAAAAGCCGGGAAATTCCGGTATTTCCCGGTGCTCTCACTCCTACTGAAATATATGAGGCCTGGAAAGCCGGTGCCACAATGGTGAAGGTTTTCCCTGTTAAGTGTATGGGCGGAGCTGAATACATAAAAGAACTGAGGGGCCCTTTCGATAAAATGAAGCTTCTGGCCTGTGGTGGAGTGACACCTCAAAATTTGCCTGATTACGTTAAAGCCGGAATTGACGGGATAGGAATCGGGGGGCAGCTTTTCAGGAAAGACTGGATCGAATCACAGAAGTACGAAAATATCAGGGAAACCGCTCTACTGTTCGATTCACATACGGACATCAGGTAATGAAATCAGTGGCAATTTTTGCTGCCTTATCATAGCATCTACACTATTGAGAGAGCCTCGACGCCCCCTTCCAAAAGCTCTTTTTTCTTATTCTTTAACAAGCATCCAGTTGGCGCCCTCTTCCAGAAGACTCTTTACTATTTCAAGGTCAGCACATTCCCGGGCGCACCCAAATAAAAAAGGGCACCTTTTCAGGTACCCTTTTAATTCAGAATCAAGTAGTAATAGTAATATTACTTACCGTATTTGATTTTTGCTGTTCCTGCTGCATCAGTAGAAACAGTCGTCATCTCCAACAGAACATATGCATCTTCGTCTGTCTTAACAACAATAACATCACCAACAGCAACCGATAACTTGCCATCTGCATCAGCATCAGCTGCAACAAACAGATCTGCGATTTCCTCTGCTGTTTCCACATCGTCGAAATCAACATCTACGGCATGGAACTTTGTCGCATTGGGGCTTGACCAGGTTGAGAAAGCGGAGATACCACTGGTGCTCTTTGCATAAGCAGGTGACATCAGAACAGGTCCTGCAGGGGTTTTTGAAGAGTAGGTGTAAACGATATCAACACCGGATCCGGCTGCTTTTGCAGCAGCGGCAAGCATAACTTCACCATTGTCGAGATCAACAGAGCTTCCCAGTGTTGCATGTGAGTGGCCACCAAGAGTGACTGTACCAGTAGCAACATCTGTCCCTGAACAATCTTTTCCGCCGGCAACTGTGAAATCATCTGATTTATTGCTGGATGCTTCACCGGCTTCAGCAGTCAGTGTGATAGTATAGCTACCATTGCACGCATCTGCTTTCGGAGTGATCTTAATATACATATCACCACCGGTCTTCTTGATATCCAGGTCTTCAAAATCAGCAAGAGTAATACCCTGCTTTGTAATAGTAAACATAGCTGTTGCGTTTGCGCCAGCAGCACTTTCGATGGTAACATTAACGGCACTGAGAGCGACATTGCCATCGATTTCTGCTGTTACATAGTAGTCAGATCCAGCATTCATTGTAGTAAAGCCAGTCAGTGACTTGATTGTTACTTCGTCATCATCGACCTCAAGCGGATTGAGCTCGCAACCAACCAGACCAAGACCAAGAAGAGCCGCAACTGCTGAAAGTGAAAGCAGTTTATTCATACAAAACCTCCTCATCCGTTTAAAACGGATCTATAAGTGTTAAAAAATGGGCTGCTTTTCATGCAGAAATAAGAATAATACATCTTCGCACAATATAAAATCAAACAAAAAACAAAAGCGTTTCCTGTTTATCATGTGCCATTAGAGCAATCATCCTTTTTATCTGAATGAAGAGTAAAATACAAATGTTTTCTGATGTGACATTACTGTAATATCATTAATTGTTTTTGATTCCACAATGTTTCCTGATTTACCACGTGCATTCACATCTAAAGAATAGGTTCCGGGCTTTACCTGTATCCTTGCGATTTGAATAGTTCTGGGGAGAAGAAAACAGGTCCTTGTATCCGCCCTCTCCATCTGATCAGCGAGTACATCGGTGCCGACGTTTATGAGCAGGTTTGCAAGAGGGTTATCGGTTTTCACCTGTTCCTTTGCCTTCTGCGCTGTAATTGTCCGCAGAACAACTCTCGCTACAGTGCGAGTAAGATTCGCATTTTTTGCATCATCAAGGTATTTCTGTGCCTGTTTTTCAAGGTCATTAATAATAATCGATGAATAGCTTCTGCTGGATCCACTGCAGCGGATAGAAAAATCGCTGGTCTCAGAAGGATAGGTCTTGAGAGTCGGGAGTGCGAATTTGATGTGAAACGTAGTTCCGGAATCGGTCTTTTTTCCTTTTCCGGCCTTTCTCATTTCACTCTCTGCAATAGGCGGAGCAGTCGTGGATATGGTCTCCGTTAAGCCGTCAGGCCTGGTGTGATTGACTACAAGCATGCCATCTTTGACATATGTGCCAGCCCATATCGATTCATCGAGCGCAGGCCCTCTTCCGGCGTACCCGATAAAGATTATCTCCGATGAATTATTTTTGAAAATTTCACTTCCGGCCGCTTGCGGCTTGAGATCAAGTCTTACATTGTCATCGGGCCTGTCGTTCTTATTGAACATGTAGTAGGCAAATTCTCCTATTGGCCCGGGAAGAGTAACCGGTCCTCTCTGGAAAGCCTGAATGGCTTTGTAAAGAGAGATCATGGAATTGTCAGTTTCCCCTGCCGCATCATAAGCTATTGACGATACATAATGAAACATGCCATCAGAGCTGTATTTATCGTCCGCCCGATTTTTTCTTTCAAGCTCATCAAAGAGGAGCTGTGCCCGCCGGGTCTCAACCAGTGCCCCGTCATTATCACCAAGGGCAAGGAAGTTGAAAGCCAGAAGCTGGTGTATCATAGTGAGCTCGTAGGGTTTGCTGCGGTATGGACGGACGTTGTCATTGATCATTATAGCAGCGGCCTCATTGGTTACCGAGCGGGTGAAAAGCTCACTATAGATCTCAGCGGCCCGGTTCAGGTAAAAAGTACTGGAGTCGTACATGCCTGCGTAATGATATAGCACGCCGATATCCATATTGTAAAGCATAACGCTGTTTTTGCCGTAAAGCCTGGGGTTGCTTTTAACAACCCTGATTGCAGAAAGAGGATCGTTTTGTAAAGTAGCATCAAGGAGCTTCTCGAGTCGCATGGCGCTGCGCCCCGCGCAGGAAATTATGACAGATAATATAATGCATATAAAACAGCACAGATAAACTCTGTTTTTCATAAATTTAACGCTCCTGCAGCAGAAGCGCCTGTATCTATTCTTTTTAGAATCTGGTTTTGGCTCTTTCAACGTACTTCTTTATCTTCTTCTCACCGATCCAGACTTTACGGTTGTTTTCAATCTCTACCAGCTCCATATTGGTCTGATAAAAAACGACCGCCTTGCCGCCCTCCTGGTCGACTATCGTATTGAGGGTTCCGATCATCATAAGATCCGCACCGGTCTCTTCACCCATATCCTTGCGGGTCTGTACGGAAGCGTTTTCGGCCATGTCTTCCTTTTCATCACGGAGCTGTTCGCGCTCGGTTTTGGTGGCAACGAAGTCTACTTTGCCGGAGTTAAGGAGCGCCCGTTCGACATCCTTTACGAATGTTTCGACGCTGATGTGCTCATGGCTCTTGTTTACGATTTTTCCAACGATAACTGTGGGACGTTTGTTTTCCGATTCCCACTTGTATAGCCAGCGCTGTGAAAGGCAGTCTTTAATCATCTCTTCGGCCACCAGCCTGGAATCTGTATCGTTCCATTTTCCGGTAATGTCAATTGTGGAATCACTCTGTACGCGTGCAACCTTTGTCGTGCAGCCTGCAACCAGAACCGGCAGAAGCCAGTACAGGATTTTTTTAGACACTGGAAACATCGGGCCTCCCTTGGGGAAATTATGAATTACGAATTATAAGTTATGTGCCACCTGACTTATGCACCTGGAATAAGACAAGTTGCTTATCATCTTTTCCCGGAGGCATGAGTCAGGTATTAACAATCAGGAGTACAAAATACCTCAGGCATAACTTTTCTACAAACAATCACTTTTTACACAGCACTGCGGACTGCTGTTTGAGCCAGGCAGAGGCGCGTTTTTTAACATCTTTTTCCGCTGCTTCAGGAGTAGAGAAGTAATACTGCCTGTTTGACCGTCCTGCGAATATGTCACCATCAGAAGAATTGGAAGTAAATTTTCTGGACTGCTTGAGATTCTTCTCCATGACTTTCATGACCGGTTCCTGCCCCTTAACGGAGTTTGTTGTCACGATGATAAGAGTTTTCTGGTAAAGCATGTAGTTAATGTCCAGCGATGCAGAATATGTTTTTACAAATTCATTTCTGGAAGGATCACCGTTTACCTCCTTAAGATAAGCGGATTGGGACACGATTTCCGGTTCAAGGTCATCGACCTTTGGAAGTGACACTATACACTCTTCCAGGATTCTCTCCCCAACCTCCGATTTCCCATCAGCAGTGGATTGTGCATGAATAACGGTGACATCTTTCTGCTGAACATCGTTCTTTTCTGATCCACTGTCCTGAGCAGACAGTGCAAACGGAACCAGAGCAGTCATCAGAGTTGCACAAAGTATTCTTTTCATTTCATACTCCATTTATATCGTTAATTGTTTGTTCCTAATCTCGCTCTATATATCAGTTGTAGTTGAGTTTCTTTACTTTTCTGAACCGGTCCGAGAAGAGAAAGCCCACCTCGAGTCCGGCAGAGTGATCCCTGGTCTCATTTGCCACAAACATATAAGGGACTCGCACTCTCACCTGCATCTGCTCGGTCACATCCAGAACAAAGCCCAGGTGAACCGTTGCTGAGGGGCCCAGATTCTCCCCGAAGTCATCGGTTTTATCAAAATAATGAGCGCCTACCCCCATTCCCAGAAAGGGACGGAAATCGGAATTCGTCAGAAAAAAATCAAATCCCAGATCCGCGCCGAAATTTTTTCCCGGAGCCAACCAGTCGAAATCAAGAAAAAGGCCGATACGATCCTTATAGTAGATCTGATTTATTAATGATAGTTTCATAAACGTTTTGGAATGGTTTTGCAGCTCTGTATTGAGCGGAATCATTGCTCCGGCTGCAATTCCCCCGCTGTAAACAGTCAGAGGTGATGTTGGAATCCCCTTCTCAGATGGATCATCAGCAAACAAGACCCCCGCATAAATCAGTATTGCGGCAGTGACGATCAGTCTTCTCATTTTTAGCCTCTCTTTTTCAGGTTTTATTTACCAGTTCAGTTTCATCAGATAGACACTTCAGAGCAAAAAAAACGCTCACTATTTCAGCACACCTACATCACTGTACGGACCCCGGAAAAGGACCCTGAACTCGATGCCGACTCTGTGATTGATGCGGCTGTTGAGCGAAACCGAATATGGTACTCTCAACTGAAGCTGCGCCTGTCTGGAGAGATCTGCGGAGAAACCCATATGCGCCGTCAAAAACGGCATTGCCGCTTCTGAGGAGTTTACATTATCACCAATTCTGTACTGAAAGCCGCATCCTGCACCCGCAAAAATCCGTCCTCCATCAAGATTCAGCGACCCGTCAAGACCCAGATCGGCTCCGACTGTTTTTCCGGAAACCAACCCATAAAAATCGAAGAAAAGATCTGCGTTATTATTAAGATAATACTGGCCGCAAAGACCAAGCAGAAGGTCTCTTCCCCATCCTTCATTTTCCTCTGAAGGCATAAGGGAGAGCCCAAATCCGGGTCCCCATCCAAACCTGGTCAAGGGTACCGGATGTTCAGTTGATTCCTCCGGATTAAAATCGCCCCCTTTTAAGCGGCTCTCTGTAAGAGTATTGGGAATAAACATAGAGCTCAAAACCTGGTGGGTTTTGTTTCTGTTTAGTTCAAACTGATATGTTCCTACATCTTTACCACGTGCATTTACTACTGAATACTTTCCAGGTGGCAGTGAAATAAAGACATCCCTGTTGTCTTCCTTGTGAAAGTCAGCATACACATCGAGGTAGCTCTCACTGAGTACAAGAAATTTACCGATACACTCTTTTTCCACGATAAGACCGCTGGAACTGTTTTGCAGATCGGTAAGCATTATGTCGCCCTGCCCGGAAATATTAAATCTATAGGAGGGGTGCTGAATCTCGCCACTGGTCAGAGCACTTGTTTCAACAGTTTTGCGATAAGCGTATTGATATGCTTCGTTAAGTGTTACTTTACGGTCAGCTGAAAAGTCGGCACTCCCCCTGAGTCCATTGAGCCAGTGAAAAGAGAACACAGAGCTCTTAAGAGACTGTGATTCCTGCGCGCGTTCATTTGCAGCCGATGACGCAATTATTACCTGGCCTTTAATCTTCTGTTGATCCCTCAGAAAAAACGGCTCTGCTCTGGTCCCGCCTTTGTAAACGGCTACCGCACCGCTCTGACAGGCATCAAAGATCCCTATTCTGATCCCTGCTGGAATACTATCAAGAAATGACTCTATTTTGCCGATCGGATACTTCGTTTCCTCCAATAATAAGCTCTGTCCATCAGCATGCCCCGAATAGTAAAGCAGAAAAAGGCTGTTCTGCGGATCTCTTTCTGATTTAAGAAGTCTGGCTGCCCTTGAAAGATGATTCTGCAGGTCGGAGCTGTCAGGACGAAGTGCGGTAATAACATTACTGCGCTCAAAACCTCCAAGCTTCACCAGCACATCAGCGAAACGCCTGGTGTCCTCTTCTGCGAAACGCAGGTCTTCTACCTTATTTCCACCATCGTTCTGACCTATAAGAAGGGCGTACCTGTAAGCAGATGCACTCTGCAGGAGGATAAATGCTATAAACAACAGAGCAGTCCGGAACATTCTCTACTCTTTTCTCAGCAGAAGAGTGGAGGCCTGAGATCCTTTTGAGAAAGAAAACTTTTGAACCGCTGATTCAATTTCTTCCAGGTCGCGGTATTTTTTAACAATTTCCGAAATCGATTTTTCAACAGATTCTGTTTTCAGCGGCTGAGGTGAAAAAACTGCCACGATAAGTTCTCCACCATCTGAATTGTCCAGAATGATACTGCCCGGAAAATGCAGATCGCTGCCTTTGCCTGAAGGGACGCTGCAGGAAACAGAGTTCTGATCAGGGTGATAAAAGGAGACTCTCCACCTGGTATCTATACTCAGCAGTGAAACGAACCACTCCCGCGAGGAGTTATATATCACCTGAATTCTGTCGCCCTCACGGAAAGTATCTGTCAGCCTGCCGTCAGAAACGATGCCTTCTCTTTCATATATGAAAGAGAGTCGCACATTACCCTTGAAGATAATGTCTTCGGTTTTTGAACTGAACGCGATCTTATTTACAACAGGAATTGCGGTTATGACAAGCAAAAGCCCCAGGACCGGCACCAGGACCGGGCGGGCCAGCGCATTAGTAAATACTGTATACCAGGCAGGTCTGATTTCCTTTACCTTTGCCGTATAAAAAGAGGTAAACGGGTGTTCAGCCAGAAACTCATTTCTCTCTCTTCGTAAATCCTGCAGATAGGAAAAGCAGGTGCTGCAGGTTTCAAAGTGCTTCTCCAGTGCTGAGGCCGAGCTCTTATCGAGTTCTCCGGTAAAATACCGTTCGATATCAAAGTGATTCTTCAGGCAGTTGCTCATATCAGGTCCCCCAGTGAAAGCCCCGATTCCGCACATTTTCTTTTGAATCTTGTAAGATGTCTCCGGATAGTAGACTCACCCATTCCGGTTATTTTTGCGATTTCATCCTGCTTGTATCCATCAAAATAGGTGTAGATTACCACTTCGCGGATTTTGCTGTCGAAGGCACCAAGAAAATGTCCGGATATCTCCTTGAGAAGCATCCATTTTTCCTGCGGAAGCGACTTTGTTTCCTCAGTGTGACATTCTTCATTAAATTCCGCATGTTTCTTTTTACGCAAAAGCGAAAAACAGTGATTAGTGCTGGTGCTCAGAAGCCAGGAGTATATCGATTCTTTTTTTTCGATCTTCGGCAGAGCATCTATAAGCTTCATAAAAACCTCCTGAGTGGCATCCCAGGCCTCATCCTCTGACTTAAGCAGCATTCTGCAGCGTGAATGCACCAGAGAGGCATAACGTTCATAAAGGGAACGGATCTGCTGTTCTGTTTCTCTTGATAGTGCTTTCATCTGCTTTTCTGTTTATTAGATGCTTCAGGAGTAAAAAGCCGCTCACATTGAGCAGGCAGAACCAGGTATTTCTACTACTTGATAGTGTTCAATGAATCCTGAGATACAGGAACGGAAACAGGTTTCTCAGAAGGTAAATCGGTGTCATTACCGAAAAGCGAGTCTTTTTCAGACTCCATTTTCTCCAACTCAGAACTCTCATTGAGTTCCTCTTCTGGAAGCGACTCTGAATTCTCCTCAGAAACCGCCTTCGATGAATTGGTCGAATCTGCAGAATGGTTTTCTTTTGCAGCCGAATCCTTTTTATTCTTCTTTTTACCTGTGGGCGCACTCTGTTCCTGCTGAGTGTCACTTACCTTTTTTACGCCCAAAGCAACAAGTGTGCTGTCGGCTACTTTGACTCTGGGCTGAGCTGCCGCACAATAAATTGATTCCGGATATTTTTGACAGATCCTTTCATAAAGCTGTTTTGCAGTGACATTCTTCTGAAGATACTCATCACTGAGATATGCGGCTGCATAGAGGGCTTTAGGGGCTATCTGCTGATCACCATAAGTCTTGTATATTTCATAGAACGCCTGTACGGCCCCTTTCACATCATTGCTGCTGCCGTAAACCATATCCTCAGCTTCCTTGAAAGCTATCTTAGCTGAATCGCGCCTGGTTTTCACAGTCAAAGGCAGCTGGAGTTCTTCCTGGGCGATTCTGGCGAAATCAGTCGACGGGAATTTGTTTATAATCTCTTTAAAAAGGCTGTCAGAAAGAGTGGAGTCATTCATGTCATCCCTGGCTACAAATGCCGCAGCACATAATGCTTTGGGAGCGACCTCCGGTCCGGCTGTGCTATCCATATAAAGAGAAAGAAACTGATTGTAGGCCGAGTCCGGTTCGTCGAGTTCATATCTGAAAAGCTCTCCTATTTTATAGGATGTCGCATTGTGAACTTCCCTGGACTCATTTTTACGATTTCTCAAGTCCCTCAGCATCTCTATTGCGGAGAGCCGTATTGAAGAGAGTGACACGCTGTTTTTATCTTTTGACTGTGAAGAGAGTTTGAAGAATTTTTCAGCGTTTACGTAGTCACCTTTCTTTTTCTGGTAGATCAATCCCAGCTCATAGAGTGCCTTTGATACCACAAGCGAAGTATCTCTGGAAACAGTAGAGCTATCGATATCAGCAGTTATCTTGCTCAAAACAGCTATTGCCTCATCATAACGTCCCATCCGGCTCAGTAAAATTCCTTTGGTCAGCAGAACTTCATCAAAGTATTGCGAATAGAGCCTCTTTTTGAGCATCATGTCAGCAAAGCCAAGTGCCTTGGAGAGAGAATCGACTTCTATGTAACAGCTCAGAAGTGCTTTGTCCATGCGAAAGGATTGTTCTGGAAGGTCTTTTTTTCTGGGTGTCTTCTCAAGCAGAACCATTGCTTTCTCATACTGTTTCAGCTGGATATAAAGCTCTGACATGCGAAGAATAAGATCTATCTTGTCAGTCTCTGATTTTACCTTGCCCAGAGCCTTTTCCATATAAGAAATTGCCTGAGCCTTGCTTTCACGTCTTATCGCGATATCGACAAGAAGAAGGCTGACCTGATGATCTTTGTCCAGATGAGAATATTTCTCAAGAATAATCTGTATCTGATCTTCTGCCTTATCCAGATTGTCTTCTTCAATAAATGATTTCGCGAGGTAAAGATACGATTCAGGGATGTGAGGACTTTGCGGAAAGTCCATCTGCAGTTCTTTAAGCCGCCTGACAGCCCTGGAGAAATCCTTTTTGTAAAAAAAAGTTTTACCCATCAGAAACAGCGCGTCATCATGCCATTTCTTTTTCTTGGAATAAACATCCAATACCTTTTGAGACTTTTCAATAGCCCGGTCGTACTTTGTTGAAACAGCCTGCGAAGGAGTAGTAACAAGACTGTCGGGGAAATTACGCATTACCTTGTTATGCTCTTTGTTCCCCTCGTAAAACGCACTCTCCCCGTTATAATATGTATTGAGATATGCTGTGCAACTCAGACCCAGTATTGAGGCACATAAAAGTATCGCAGGAAGAATTCTTTTCATTGAACCGCTCTTAGATATAATTGGCATCTTAGTAAAAATATATCCGGTTGATCATTAAAGAGTAATGAGTTGAAAGTCACAAGTCACAAGGAGGAAAAAGAGGGCTGGATTAATCAGCCTTGTTCAAAGCGGAGGTGAGCTTTATGAGGGGATCGAAACAGTTGTAGCAATAAAGGTTGTGTAATATTTCTATTTAATAGAGACATTTTAGTATTTTCAGCACAGTGAAAGGCTCCCGCCACAAGCAGGGATCAACAACGACTGGTGTCCTGCTATTGCAGAAATGATGGAGTGCTATAATGGTGTCATCTGTGGATATTTGCGTTTAATTATGAAAATTTTCAGAAGAACAGCTTTCTTAATATGCACACTCCTGGTCCTGTGTCCCCAACTGCTTTCTGCGGCAGAAAAGGAAGGAATACATTCCGGGCTGGATTCAACAGGAATAAACGAATACCGCGATTCTTTGATAGAAAGAGAACGCTCCAGAGTAGATGTATTTGAGCACACCGGCACCAACTTTTACCGTCAGAACCCCTTTCACATACCCGCTCCGGTAATCTTCGCCTCAGATGCCAAATCACCATCAGAACTGCTCGGAACCCATCCGCTTTTCTCATCGGTTCGGTTCGGGATATCAAGTTCGCTCAACCGGTTTCTTCCTTACGGCAATGTAGCCCCGATAAATACAATCAGGCAGGGGGGCCTCTTTTCCAGCACTACCGGAAGCCTGATGTCTGGAACGGATCTTGTTTCCGCAAATGAAATCTCAGATATCTTTCTGGAAAACGGTGGAAATCTCTCCTACCGCAGGACCGGTTTACTTACAGTCCCGGAAGCCACACTGCTGTGGGAAAACGGGGTATTTGATGAGAATATTCTTCAGGTGCGATTTTCCAGACCACTTTCTAAACACCTTTTGATCAGTGCGTTTTCCAACTTTCGTCATTTCGACGGTAAGTCATACAGCCATGATGGAAATGATGTCTATTTTACATACAGCAGAGTGACTGACACATCACATCTTTCCCACAAAGGTTATAATCCTCTCACCAATGAACACACGGTTGGAGCAAGCCTGGCCTGGAGCCCTGACAAAAGACAGAATACGATTCTGGATTTTTACTATGGTGACCTGTCAAACGAAATTGCTCTTGACAAAGAAAAACCAAGAGATCAGCTTGAACATGCACTCATCAGCCGCTACCCGCTCCGTTTACAGTTCCAGTCCTCACGGGATCTGCCCGGAGAATGGTTTATCGACGTTGAGGGCAGATATGAAAACGAACCTATAACACGCATCACCGCAGGAGACGAGAATGGTAGAGTTGTACCAGTACGTAATGATGCGAGGAGAGATGAGAAGGGTCTGGCGCTGCGCTCAGGTTTAAAACTGGCAAACAATGACACTGCCGGGATAGTTCTTGAGGTAAGGAGAAATACAGATGATCTTTTTGATGGTTCAAAGGTTCTGTCCTTAAAGAGCAGACCGGAACTTTTTTACAGACACTCTTTTGACCTTAAAAGCATGGAAGGCACGATCGGTGCCGATGCGGGTGCATTTTTCCACGATATGGAAGGCCGACTCTCAGTTAGACCATTCTGGAATGCCGGGATTAATCTGTCCTCAGAAAACTCAGAAATCAGAGGTTATGTAAAGCAAGACAATATCCCGTACACTGTACCCTACGATTCCTTTGCAGAAAACCAGGCGAGACTTGATATGTACTACAATGCCGGGCTTGAATTCTTCCGGAAATGGGAAAAACTCGATCTTCTTCTGGGATATCAGTTTGTATATGGCGCATCAGACTCAAATGTAAATGCTTCCTGGATCAACGGACAAGCCCCTTACAGACAGCCACGTTCTGTTCTGGTCATAGCACCTGGGTTTGGAGAATGGAACGGTCTTTCTTTTCGCACAAGCGCAATGATATCGGATTGTAAACCATACCTTAAAACAAGTACGGCCCTTTCATACACGGTGCATCCAGTCAGCACCAGAGAATATATAAGAGCACTTCTGTCTTTCGATTACTGGAGTGAAAGAGAGCCTGTGATGTTTGCAGGATATTCAGACTGGAACATTCCTATCTACAATCTGAATGTTGAAATATCGGCACACATCCGTTCATTCAGGCTTTTCTACAAAATCGACAACCTTCTGAACCGCCGTTTCGCCTATATACCCGGTTACTATTCACCGGGATTGACATTCCGCTGGGGGTTCAACTGGTTTATTCAGAGATGATGAACTTTTTGCGGTAAACTTTCCCGCTGTATTCAACAATAAAGAAGTAAAGACCGGGGGCAAGGGGCCTCAGTACCCCGGGATCAATCTTATACCTGAAAGGTGTTTCAGGTTCCACATAAGAGCCGTATTTCCAGACCAGATCACCATCTGCGGAACGAAATGACAATTTTATATTCAGGTTATTATAGTTTTCTGATCTTGCCATGAATTCAATTGTAAGCGAAGCATTCCTCTTTTTTTTAAGTACAGTAGGATAGAGAAGAAATCTGGATGCAGAGATTTCCTGCATTTTAATCTGCAGGGTACAAAGTTCAGCACAAATAGAAGTGCCAAGAGTATCGGATCTGAGATATCCGGGGGCAACAGCATAAAGCTGCACCGGTTCCTCTCTGTACATTGTGAGAGTGCCCACACCATTGGAATCACAGTTAAGGGTCTGAAATTCAGCGGAACTTTTCAACTTATAAAAAACGGTTCCATTTTCGACTCTTTTACCAGTTTGGTCTTTTAGTAACACAACCAGTCCGCTTTCAACTCCGAGCACCACGTCTTTACGGGCAGGAGCACTCTGAACCATGACCTGTTCTTTCTGACCAGACAGAGAGATCCATAAACTGGCCGGAAAAGGAGCCTCTACAGACGCAAAACAGAGGCCGCTGCTGTCTGTAACGGCAAGAGAATCACCGATATTGCTCTGTATCAGAGCATTTCTGACAGGATCTCCGGAGGAATCCTTTACAGTAATAAAAACCTCGTTGTCGCCCATGCACGATAAAAGGGCATCGGGAATTCCCCTCCCATAGGAATTATCGATGGAATCCTGGAACGGAACAGGATTACAGAAACTATAAAGTCTCTGTCGTGCCTTCTCTGAAGAGATCCCGGGATGAGACTGCAGGATAAGGGCACACAGTCCTGCTACCATTGGAGTAGAAAACGAGGTACCATTACCATTTGGAGCGTAGGAAGAGAGATCATCACCATAAATAACCGGAACCTCAACACCCATTCCCTGTACCACCAGGTCGGGCTTTTTGCGTCCGTCCACAAGAGGCCCCCTGCCACTGAAATAGGCTATTTCACCCGATGAGGAAACCGCTCCGACTGAAACCACATCTTCAACATCGGCTGGGGCAACAATTGAACCAGCACCTTTTGTCCCCTCGTTTCCGGCAGCATTTACCACCAGTATTCCATGCTCAGCAGCATAAGCGGCGGCACGGGAAACTATTGTTGAGCTCCCGTCAAGCCAGGAATAAGGATAATCGACGATTGGAACTACTCCGGTGTCAGTCTCAAAGTAAGCGGTGTCCTGAAAACCGTCTCTATAGCCCAGGGAACTTGAGATAATGTCTACACCCAGGCTTTCGGCCCACACAACTGCTGCAGCCCAGTTGTCCTCCTCACTGTGTATCTCAGTCTCGTAGTTTGAGCCCAAAAATGTATTTTCAGTCCGGGCAAGAGCTATTGAAGCCCCCCAGGCTGTGCCTGCAAATCTTCCCGGGTCATACCCGGAAATGAGCGACAGCACCATAGATCCATGTTCATCATTTCTATGATATGGAGCAAATCGATCGTTCTTCACAGAGTCCGGGTCGGCAACAGTAGTGTCGTTGTCTATAAAATCCCGTGCAGCCTTTAGAAGTTTTTTCTTTTTAAGATAAGAGAAACACTGGTGATCCAGCCTGAAACCGCTGTCAAAAAGCGCAATCAGAACTCCATCACCAGGAGTAGATGCTCTGAGTGACTGCAGGAAATTGTGCGCCTCTGGAATCGACATTAAATTTAGCTGTCCTATGGCCCCGCCATAAAAATTCCCGCTGCTCTGCTGAATTTTTCCCAGGAAACCACCGCGTGGTTCTTTATGCTTGTAAATTGAAACCGGTACGATTTTTTTAACAAAAGGCAAAGACGCAATCAGCTCCAGGCTTGAGCCCCTTATCTGGAAGCTGGCCGCGTTTTCCCATTTATACACATGCCTCAGTTTACCTCCAAGTTCTTTAACCCGTTCTATATATGCATTATTCACAGGGAAATCTTCGGATGTGACTACATAACCGGTCCTGCTGCGCCTGGCCAGAGCCCTGGAGCTGAGATTTTCTCTTGATACAGTGCCTGGTTTATCTGAAAAGAAGACCCAGACTTTAAAGCTGCTCTGCGAGCTAAGAAAAGAGGAAAGCTCCGGGGATATCTTTGAGCCGGCTTGCACTTGTGATGCAGCGAATAGAAAGATGAAGACTGCAGATAATGCTGATACGGAAGCAGAGAAAAGGACCGGTATATTGCATATTAGAGTTTTTATGGGCAGGGACATGAAACCACCAGATGGCCCCGGATAGAACGGGGCCTAACCCTGAATTCAATTATTTAAGGCGAACGACTTCAATACGCCTGTTCAAAGCTCTTCCTGCAGCAGTCCTGTTATCAGCAACCGGACTTGAGGAGCCAAAACCTACAGAACGTATTCTGTGAAGTTCGATACCCTTGGTACCCAGGTATTGACGAATCGATTCAGCTCTCATTTGCGAAAGCTGCATATTTCTGGCATTTCCCCCGGAACTGTCAGTGTGCCCCCTGATTTCAATCTTAACTTCAGGATATTGCTTCATCTGCATAATAAGAGGTTCCAGAAGCTGATAAGATTCGAAAGTCATTTCCGGGCTGTTATTCTTGAATGCGATTCCTTTGAGGATCTGCTGTTTGGGTATGTCTGGTTCTTTTTTAACGGAATCCGGGCAGCCATCTCCATCGTCAAGATTATTTAAGACTTCCGGTTCATTGGGGCACTTATCTTTTAGATCAGGAATACCATCCTTATCATTATCACCATCTGGACAGCCGTCATCATCCTGGAAGTTGTCGAAATCTTCGGGCTCGTTAGGACATTTATCAAGGGAATCCGAAACTCCATCTTTATCATTATCCGGATCATAACAACCATCTCTGTCCTCAAAGCCATCAAAGTCCTCAGCCATATTGGGACACTGGTCTTTTAAATCCTGTATTCCATCTCCATCATTGTCCGGATCTGGACACCCGTCCTCATCTCCAAAGCCGTCTTTATCTTCAGCCTCATTGGGACACTTATCTAAAAGGTCCTGAATTCCATCCAAGTCATTATCTGCATCAGGGCAACCATCATCATCTTTAAACCCGTCGATATCTTCTGCATCCCTGGGGCAGCGGTCCTCATCATTTTTGATACCATCCTTATCATCATCCTGAACAGTCACAAACCCGTTCCAACCGACAATAAACTGAGCACCGTAATGAGGAATGACTCCTGTGGAGTATTCATAGCCTTTTCCTCCACCTGAACTGGGTTTCCAGTTCAGACGATCGTTATTCTCTCTGGAAGAAAGGGAGAAATCACCGGAGAAAACCAGATACACACCTGTTGGGGTATTTATCTTTAATCCAGGAGAGAGGTAAGCCGGATCACAGTTAGGATCAAACTGTGTGGAATAGTTGCTCCACCTTGATTCAGAATAAAAATCGGTAAAAATGGTCAGAAATTCTACTGGTGTGTACTCAATAGCTAATCCTGCGATTATGGTATTGCGCTGATCTATTGAGGAAACTGCTATTACGCCTCCCAGATTTAGATGAATCTGAAGCGGCAGTTTTTTTTTGGTTTCACCGATATCCACAGTCCAAAGCGCCTGCAGCTTGATGGTCGGGCTGTTTGCAGAATAGAAGGATTGAGCCTGGTTTATTTTTTTGCTTTCAATGTAGTAAGGATGTCTTGGAAAGAGTCCGTTTTTCTTCATACCCAGGGGAATCGTACCGGAGATAAGGTAACCCTGATGAAAGATTTTGTAGGGCGAAGGGATTTGAAGTTTAGTTGCCAGCTCCAGGTCACCAAGCCCTCCATCACGCACATTAGGAACGCCTGCCCAGTCATAATAAAAAGGCAGACTTATTGAAAGATCCCAAAAAGAAAGCAGCCCCATCGATACGAAGATGTTTGAGGAAAGCATCTGAGCCAGAACAAGCTCTGATTCCGGAATTCCCTTCCCGTTTACACGAACCGAATCAATCTTGCCATTCCTGACCATTCCATTGAAGTAATCAGTAGACTGGTTGAAACTTATCCCTGCGCCTACGTTAATCTTTGCTTTTCCCTGGGTAGTCGCAGAATAAGTACGGAGTACGCCCTTTTCCGCATTTGTGTTTACAGTTCCCCATACAGTACTAACAAGAACCGTGAAAATCAGAGATGACAGAATCGCTGTATTTTTTTGTCTTTTCATCATTTTACTCGTCTTTTTTTCAGTCTCTCCGGTGGATCTCTATACGGTTGTTAAGCTTTCGGCCATGAATTGTGGAATTATCAGCAATCGGTTCTGAATCACCTCTGCCGGATACAGACAAGCGGTTGGCATCGATTCCTTTTGAGACCAGATAATCACGAACAGTTTCGGCTCTTTTCTGCGACAGAGCCCTTGATGCTGCCGGGGCTCCGGAATTATCGGTATGTGCCTGAATTTCAAGTCTGACCTCTGAATAATCACTTAAAGATTCAAATACCTGTTCAAGAGCATTCTGAGACGATGAAGATAATATTGCACTCCCACCCTCAAAGGAGACCCCCTGAAGAATCACTCTCCCCCTCTTTATCTCTTTTGCCTTCGGCTTAGCCTTCGGGCATCCGTTTTCAGAAGTACCCGCAGAGTCCGGGCAGGCATCAATACTGTCTGGCACCCCATCCAGATCATTGTCTATGTCGGGACAGCCGTCTTCATCCTCAAATCTATCAAGATCCTCAGCCAGCACCGGACATTTATCTAAGGAATCCGGTATCCCATCTGAGTCATTATCGTAATCAGGACAGCCATCTCTATCAGCAAAGCCATCCTTATCCTCTTTGGTATCTATGCAGCGGTCTGTTGAATCGGGAATCCCGTCAAAATCGTTATCGTAATCGGGACACCCGTCGTCATCCTCATACCCATCCAGATCTTCCGCATCATTTGGACACTTATCTAATGAATCCGGGATCGCATCATGATCATTGTCCAGATCAGGACAGCCATCACCGTCTTCGAAGTTATCTGCATCTTCAGCATCATCAGGACATGCATCATCAACATCCCTAATTAAATCCCGATCCCTGTCCTGAGCTACAAGAAGTCCGTTCCATCCAAGCTGGATCTGCACTTTCCACGCCGGTTCAATTCTTGATGTGAAAGTCTTATTGTCATTGGCTGTATAATAAAATGCGTCATTCCTGTTTGAGGAAAGCTTGAAACTACCTGAAAGAGAAAAATTTGCGCCCCCTGAAGAAGTCAGACTGATTCCCGGGGTAATCCGGAAAGGATCTTCGGCGATTTTAAAACCATCTGACACGTTTTGGAAACGAGTTTCTGTGCTCATTTCAGTAAAAAATGCGAAATGGTTTGAAGGTCTAAGTTCAAACCCGGACGAGAACAGAAACACATCATCCAGATCTTTATTATAAGTAATATTCACACCTGAATTTATGTGAAACTGAAACCACTTCAGGTCAAGGGTGAACAGGCCCAGAAACTCAGTTTCCACGCTGCGTGAAGAGTAGCAGGATGCGGCCAGCTGGTTTGCAGAAGAATTTGTGGTATCTTTACGGAAGTAGTATGTGTTCCGGGGGAAATATCCGTTACGGGGAGTTCCGGTCGGGAACCTCAATGCAGTCAGAACTCCTCCCTGAACAAGCCTCGGTTTATCTCCCGGGACACGGAATTTCAAACCCAGATTCAGGTCACCTATACCTCCCTGCGGAAGGTAGTGGTTCATCAGGTCAAGATAGATTGGCAGTGTCAGTGAGACATCCAGAAAATTTGTAATACCGAATGCAAAACTCGGTCTTAAACTGCTCATGGCAATCTCAGGTTCAGAAGTATCAAGACCGTACAATTCTTTTGGACTGATAACCTTGGTCACGAAGTTTTTATCATATCCGAAATCTGCACTTGTACTGAATAAGAGCCTTGAGGAACCAAGGGACTTTGCAGAGTAAAGCTGAACAAGACCTACGTGGCCGGAATTATTGATAACCGGGTAATCACTGGCTATTGTATAACCGCTTAAAACAGCTATTAGCATTGAACAGAAACGAAATACTGTCATGAACGATCCTTTATTGCAGACTACTGCCTGGAGTGATCAAAATTACTATTCTGAAAATACATGTAAATATAAGATAAATTTTTGCTTTAAATACTGATTACACATTTATATAATCTTAATATAATCTTATCAGATCCCAAAAGGCGGAACAATGCAGGTAACAGAGCACCTGAAGGATAAGTTCAAACAAGTCGCCAATCTCCCTACTCTTCCCAAAGTCGCATCACACCTGATTCGTATTATTAATGATCCCCTTACATCATCCAGCGATGTCGCATTCCTGATTGGCCAGGACCTCTCGCTTACTGCAAAAGTGCTCCGGCTTGCAAACAGTGCCTATTATGGAGTACCAAGAACAATCACCAATATAAATACTGCAGTTGTGATACTTGGAATGAAGGTGATAAATACCCTTGTATTGAGCCTTACTGTCTTTGACATGTTTCCGGGAAATAAAAAGAACAGTCAGCTCTTCGACAGACAGGCGTTCTGGCTCCACTCGCTAAGCTGTGGGCTGATCTGTAAAAGCATCGCAAAAAAAGTCAAAAGGATTCTGCCGATTGATCCTGAAGAAGCCTTCTGTGCAGGTCTGCTTCACGATATCGGTAAAGTTGTTCTGGAGCAATATATGCACGAGGACTTCCATAAGGCACTGCAATATTCTTTGGAAATGAAGATCCCCACAATAGAAGCAGAAAAAAAGATTTTGGGGTTTTCTCATACAGATGTTGCGGAATGGCTCACGGATAATTGGGATCTGCCGTTGGAAATTCAACACCCCCTTACTTTTCACCATACTGTCGCAAATACACCAGATTGCCATGATATAGTAGGTTTATGCCATATCTCTGACTGGCTTTGTTACGAAGCAGGTTTGGGACCCGGGAAACAATATATGGCACCACCGCTCCAAAAACATGCTATTGAAAACCTGAAGATCAGAGATGAAGATCTGGAAGAGATTAAATTATCACTTCCAGAGGAAATTGAGAAGACTTCCATATTCTTCGAAATAGTAAATGGTTAGCCCTACACCAGACGAATATTATAACAGCGAACTACGAATTCAAAGTTATTTTTAAAGATCGGAAGATCAGGGGAGAAAATCTGGAGGAGATGAATCTATCTCCTCCAGATTAAGCTTTAGAAGAGGACTGCATTTATTGGAATAGCAAGGTGTTAGCCAGGATAAACTCAGGCCAGCACTTCTATAGCTATAAGTGGCTGGTCCTTCTCAACAACCATACCGTCTTCTGCCATCAGTTTGATTACCCGGCATTTCACAGGTGCAGAAATCTCATTGAAAAGTTTCATCGCCTCTACTATGCACACCTTGGCACCTTTTTCAACAATGTCGCCCTCTTTTACAAAAGCAGGCTTCCCGGGACCAGGTGAGGAATAAAATGTTCCAACCAGAGGTGAATTTATTGTCTTCTGATTTGCACTTTTTACCTCAGGTGCCTTTTCAGCCTTCTTAGGCTCCGCAACAGGTACTGATGCCTGAGCTGGTGCCGCTGAAGCCGTTGCCGGTGATGCAACAGGTGAAGTCGCTGCAAAGCTGCTAACAGCAGATGCACCGCTTGCCTTGATTGAGACTTTGAACTCACCTCTGCTGAATACAAGCTCTTCAAGAACCAGTCCACCAATTTTTTCACTCATCTCATTTGCGATGCCTTGAAAATTCGGAGGGAGATTGAGAGGGGCTGCGGGAGTCGCTTGTGCAGATGCTGCAGGTGCTGCAGCAGTGGATTCTTTTTTATCTGTAAGCTTGAGCTTTTTGAGTTCAAGATCCGCAGGTGTCTCCGGACGCTGGTCAGGAGCAAGTGCGCGCCATTTGAAATATTCCAGTGCCGGTTCCGGCAGTAAAATGTAAGAAATTATATCTTCTTCATGTTCGATCAGCTTTGGGTCGACTGCATCGGTTGATTTTGGAAGCATCGGGCTGAGACGGTCAGCCGGACGGTGAGTGATAGGCTTTTCGTCACCAAGAATCTTTTTGATCATTTCATCTGAAATGGCAGCAGGTGATCTGCCATAGAGTCCACGCACATAGTCTTTTACCTCGTTAGGAATGATTTTATAACGCTCCCCGGAGATAATATTCATAACAGCCTGGGTACCGACAATCTGACTTGTAGGTGTCACCAGCGGGGGAAATCCAAGGTCTTCCCTGACTCTTGAGACCTCTTTCAGAACCTCTGGAAGTTTATCAAGTGATTTCTGCATCTCCAGTTGTGACCGGAAGTTAGATATCATGCCACCAGGTATTTGATGCAAAAGGATTCCAGGATCAATAGCAGGCATTGGAGTACTTGATTGCCGACGTTTCGGAGCCAGCTCATCAAAGTATTTAGAAACCTTTTCAAGGGCATCCATGTCCAAACCTGCAGAGTAGTTCGTTTCAGCAAAGATAGCAGCCATAGTCTCAACAGGTGGCTGTGAGGAGGAACCGGCCATTGAAGAGATAGCGCAGTCAATAGCACCCGCCCCTGCCCTGACACCCTCAACGTAAGTGGCTATTGCCATACCGCTTGATGCGTGGCAATGAATCTGAATAGGTATGTTAAGCTCTTTTACCAGTGCCCCTACAAGCCTCTCTGCAGAAATAGGGGAAAGAATTCCTGCCATATCCTTGATACAGAGCGAATCTATACCAAGATCAGCCTGCTCTTTTGCATACTGTACGAATTTTTCAACAGTATGAACCGGTGAAATTGTGTAACATAGAGTACCCTGCGCATGACCGCCATGCTTTTTAACGGCCTTTATTGCAGCCTGCAGGTTCCTTGTGTCATTAAGCGCGTCAAACACGCGAAATATGTCGATCCCGTTTTCGCAGGCCAATGCAACAAATCTGTCCACAACATCATCAGCGTAGTTTCTGTAACCTACAAGATTCTGTCCCCTCAGAAGCATCTGAAGTGGTGTGTTTTTGGCCCTTGCCTTTATCATCCGGAGTCTTTCCCAGGGATTCTCTCTCAGGAACCTGAGACAAACGTCGAATGTTGCTCCGCCCCAGCATTCCAGGGAATAGAAGCCGACATTATCAATTGTATCGATTATCTGCAACATATCATCGGTTCTCATCCTTGTTGCCCACAATGACTGGTGAGCATCACGGAGAGTAGTATCTGTGATACGGAGCGGAATTTTGTGCAGTTGATCTTCTGTAGGGTTCTGATTTTTCTTGGTCACGAGAGTCTCCAGTTATTTGTTGAATTTACCCATCGCCGAGTACTTCTCAAAACGCTTTGAAAGTAGTTTGGATGTGGACAAGGAAGTTAACTTCTTGATCTGCCTTAAGATAGCATCCTTGACCTCTATCGAAGTTTTAAGAGGATCAGTATGAGCCCCCCCCGGAGGTTCGGGAATAATTTCATCTATAATTCCAAACTCAAGGAGTGACTTAGCAGTGATTTTCAGTGCCTCGGCAGCACGTGATGAAAATGAAGCATCACGCCAGAGAATAGATGCACATCCTTCCGGCGAGATAACGGAGTAAACAGAATGGCTTAACATCATTACGACATCACCAACACCAATTCCAAGCGCTCCGCCGCTTCCGCCCTCACCTGTAATTACAGAGATGATCGGCACCTGAATTTTTGCCATCTCAGTCAGATTCCTTGCGATAGCCTCAGCCTGCCCTCTTTCCTCTGCATCAAGTCCCGGATAGGCTCCGGCAGTGTCAACCAGGGTTACAATCGGCACATTAAATGTTTCGGCTAATCTCATAAGACGCAATGCCTTACGATACCCCTCAGGCTTAGCCATTCCAAAATTACGATCGATATTTTCCTCAACATTTTTACCTTTATTCTGACCTATCAGCATCACCTTTTGCTGCCCCAGAAGAGCAAAGCCGCCGATCAGGGCATGATCATCACCATAGCAGCGATCACCATGCAATTGGACAAAATTGGTAAAAATATTATTGATGTAATCCCATATCACCGGTCGTTTTGGATGACGGGCGACCTGAACGGTCTGCCATGGAGTGAGATTCTCATAAATCTCTTTTTTCTGCTCAATAAGCTTTTTTTCCAGCTCAAGAAGTTGAGCTGAAAAATCACCCTTATTTTCGGTACTGATGTTTTTTAATTTCTCAACTGCCTTTTCCATCTCGGCAATAGGTTTTTCAAAGTCAAGTTCGCGTTCCATTTTAGATCCTTATCGGTTATAAAAAGAAAGGATTCTGTGGAGAGTCTCTTTGAGATCCTTACGGTGAACAACCTTATCAACAAACCCATGATCCAGCAGAAACTCTGCAGTCTGAAATGAATCAGGAAGTTTCTGTTTAATGGTCTGTTCGATAACCCTGCGTCCTGCAAACCCGATAAGGGCACCTGGTTCAGCCAGATTTATATCCCCTACTGTAGCGTAAGACGCAGAAACTCCACCTGTTGTTGGATCGGTCATAACAGAAATATACGGCAGTTTTCTTTCGTTCAGTCGGGCTATTCCGGCACAGGTCTTGGCCATCTGCATAAGTGATAGTATCCCCTCATGCATTCTTGCGCCACCAGAGGCGGAAAAGATTATGTAAGGGAGACGGTGCTCGTAAGCATAATTTGCGGCAAGCAGAATCTTCTCCCCGGTTCCCGACCCCAGACTTCCCCCCAGAAACCGGAAATCCATAACGGCAATAACAACCTGAGTGCCATTAATCTTTCCGGTGCCTGTGATGACGGCCTCATTTAGTCCGGTCTTCTTTTTTGCCTGCTCCACCTTTTCTGTGTAGGGTCCTTTTCCATCCACAAAATTCAGAGGATCAGAAGGATTAATGTTTTCGTTAAATTCCTTGAAAGTACCGGAATCGAAGGTGATTCCGATCCTTTCATAGGCAGTGATTTTCCCATGCCAGTTACACTTGGGACAGACACTCAGGTTATTCACGAAATCCTGCTTGAATATATGAGCCTTACAGGATCCGCATTTCACCCAGATGTCGTCTGCCAGATTCTTTCTGGCTTCGCGTTCCGATTTGGTTTTAATAAACCAGGGCATTATAAGCCTCCTATAGAGTTCAATTGTTTCAGAACTCTTAAAATTATGCTTTTTTCAACCTGGACTCAAGTGCACCAAGTTCTTCCCAGAGTTTTGCAGGAAGTCTGTTGCCGAACTTGTTGTAGTGCTCTTTTATCGACTCAACTTCTTTAAGCCATTCCTCTTTATTGACGTTGAGCAGTTCCTGCATATTCGAACCGGAGATATTCAGGCCCTGCGTATCAATTCCGTTGGCATCAGGAACAAATCCAATCGCGGTTTCCTTAGCCTTTACCTGACCCTCGAGACGCTGGAAAATCCATTTGAGCACACGGCTGTTATCGCCATAGCCCGGCCAGAGCCATTTGCCGTCAGATGACTTGCGGAACCAGTTAACAAAGAAAATTTTGGGCAGCTTATCTTCACTGGATTTTTTACCCATATTGATCCAATGCTGGAAGTAATCACCCATATGATAGCCGCAGAATGGAAGCATAGCGAAAGGATCACGGCGAATGGTACCGGCTTTCAAATCAAGAGCAGCAGCGGTGACCTCTGAACCGACAATAGAGCCCATAAATACTCCATGCTCCCAGTTGTAGGCCTCATGAATCAACGGGACCGTGCTCGGGCGGCGTCCTCCAAAAAGGATTGCGCTGATCGGTACACCCTCCGGATTATCCCATTCCCTGGCAATTGCCGGGCACTGATGTGCCGGAGCAGTAAAACGAGCATTGGGATGTGCCGCAGGTTTTGTCGCGGTAGCCATATCCCATTCCTTTCCTGTCCAGTCAGTTAACTTTCCAGGAGCATCACAACCAATACCCTCCCACCATACATCATTATCAGCAGTAAGAGCCACGTTAGTATAGATTGTATTCTTGCTGATGGCCTTCATCGCGTTAGGATTGGAATCCATGGAAGTTCCCGGAGCGACTCCGAAGAAACCAGCTTCCGGATTTATTGCATAAAGGCGGCCGTCTTTTCCGAATTTCATCCAGGCTATATCATCACCTATTGTTTCCACTTTCCAGCCCGGAATTGTGGGAATTAACATTGCCAGATTTGTTTTTCCGCAAGCACTGGGGAAGGCAGCGGCAACATACTTCTTTTTTCCTTCAGGACTGGTGATACACAGAATGAGCATGTGCTCTGCAAGCCACCCCTCATCGCGGGCAATCGCAGAGGCAATTCGAAGAGCAAGGCATTTTTTTCCAAGAAGAGCATTTCCACCATAACCCGAACCGTATGACCAGATTGTACGATCTTCCGGAAAATGAGAGATATACTTTTGCTCAATCGGGGCACAGGGCCATTTCCCTCCATCACTCTCACCCTCTGCCAGAGGCTTTCCAATCGAGTGAAGACACGGTATAAATTCACCATTCTCACCAAGGGCCTCAAGAACTTTTGTGCCCATGCGGGTCATAATCCCCATATTTAACACCACATAGGGGGAATCTGTGATTTCTACCCCGATTTTGGAAATAGGAGAACCTATAGGTCCCATACTGAAAGGAATAACATACATTGTTCTTCCCTTCATACAACCCTTATAAAGCCCCTTCATAACTCCTTTGAGCTCATCGGGATCGATCCAGTTATTTGTAGGCCCGGCCTCATCCTTACTTCTTGATGCAATGTAAGTACGATTCTCAACACGTGCTACATCAGAAGGATCAGAACGGAAATGTATACAGTTGGGCAGTTTCTGTGGATTGAGGGCAGTTGCAAGCCCTTCCTTCACCATCAGTTTTGTTAATCTATCAGATTCCTCTTTTGATCCATCAACCCATTCTACTGTTAAAGGCTGACAAAGTTCAGAACACTCTTTCACCCAGTTGAGCAATTTCTGATTGGACGCCATAAAACCCTTTCGAAAAAAAGTAAAAAATTGTTTTCAGACAAAAAAAAGACCAGAGAAATGCAGCCTGCAGTTCTTTGGCCTCCTCACTTCCGATCTGCCCCGTTCAGGTCAGACAGACTTGACTAAACCTGTAATTTTCCGGCTTATATTCCGGCCGACAACTTGCCCTCCTGAATATCAACCGAAACCATAAAGATATAAAAGAGCTGAACTCTAATCAAGGGAAATAAGCAGAGGAACCAAAACTGGCTTTACCCGATCTCAGGGGGCCGGTCAAGTGTGAAGACGATAATTTTTTCACCGGAAACAGTGCTGACATCGGTGTGCAGACTTCTGATTCTGCGACGTGTAATTCCTTTAATCATTTCTTCAAAAATGGATCGACCGTTCTCAATTAACTCAATACGAACCTGCTTTATAAGTTCTCTGGCACGTATATTACGGTCGGACTTCACCAGCGAAAGCTCAGCCTTTGTCAGCACGCCTTTGAGCCTGACTATTATCATATCATCGACTATATAGGTTCTGGTCTCAATCGGCCCTCGCCCCATATGCTCTTTTTCAAAGCTGGTAAGGGCATCTGATATTTCCGCCTCAAGCTGTCCTTTGCTTTTCTTCAAAGCCCCTCGTATCATCATGTAAACCCGCTTCTATTTCCTAAATGATGCAACCGGGAAGGAACAGACCTTGGGCAGAAAGATTTGACCAAATCGCAGGCGCACCACACTGGTGCAAAATCTGCGATTTGTCAAAACCTTTAAGTGCAATTCGCCCTGATCCGGGTGCATAAGTTAGGCATCATGTTGTTTTTTGCTGTAGACTTTGCATAATCATACAGTTATTTTATAATATAAATAAGGTAATCATACATTATCCGTTCTCTTAATAAAGTCCTGTCGTATGCACTCGAAAATCTCTTCGTATCTAAATAAGCTCTGCGACTTTACACCTAAAGAGACTTTCATTCTTTCAGGCGTCGTCTTTCTGGTCTGTTTAATTACAATTGTTGCTGCATTCCTGATTTCAAATGTCATAGCACTAATCTTTCTGGCACTTTCAGCCGCATTCGTTCTTTCCGTCATCACAGTATCGATTCAGGAATCTTTTTCAGATTTATCCAAGAAGATTAGCAAAGGGAATTTGATTACGCGCAGGTTTCAAAATATTTCAAAATATTTCGAGAGTATTCTTCAGGACTCCACAGACATTATCTTCTCGATAGACACAGATGGTTATATTCTGAAATTCAGCAAGGGTTCACAGATTCATTTCGGCTACACTCAGGAAGAGATTGTCGGCAAACCCCTTTCCTGCCTCTTTGAAAATGAATCGGATCATAGGAAAGTGATCTGCAGCGTTCTGCTCTCAGGAAAGTCGATAAATGAAGAAATTTCCATGAGGACCAAAGATGGAGGAATCATACTTGTAGACCTGAGCATGTCGGAGATGAAAAGCGACAACAATCAGATTATCGGACTTGTTGTAACAGCAAAAGATATTACAGAAAAGAAAAAGCTACTTCTTGAGTTAGAAAAGAAAAATGAACTGCTTGGCAAACTTGCTATCACAGACAATCTTTCTGATCTATATAATTCCAGGTTTTTCCATGAGCAGATAAAGCGTGAGCTTACCCGTTTCAAAAGGAATCCATCCCGCAAACTATCTCTTATTCTTCTTGATATAGATCATTTTAAAAACCTCAATGACACAGAAGGTCACCAGATGGGTGACCATGTGCTGCGCTCACTTGGGAGAGTGATAAAAGCCTGTATCCGCCAGGATATTGACACAGGGTTCCGCTATGGCGGCGATGAGTTTGTGATTATTCTTCCGGATACAGATAAATTCCAGGCAAAGGTTGTTGCAGAAAGAATCCAGAAACAGTTCGGGGCCTTTAAATTCGGAAAAACCAGTCTGTCATTTGGAATCGCGGAAGCAATGCCGGATGAGGATCAGGAGTCACTCGTTAAAAGAGCCGATGAAGCAATGTACACGTCAAAAAGAGATGGCCGGGCCAGGGTTTCAATTTTCTGAACCGCAGTTTTCTACCATCCAATCCCCCGCTGTGCACAAAACATGGCAATTGCTCCTGATACTGCAACATTGAGAGATTCAACTTTATCGGTAATAGGGATGCGGAACCTGCAACCGGCGATCTGAACCATTTCCTGTGTCAGACCGCAACCCTCGCTGCCAAGCGCGATCACAAGCTTGCTATTACATGAAAATTCCACATGAGATGAACCTCCCACGTCAGCGGCCATGATTTCATAACCCATTTTTTTCAGGGAAGCAGCCATTTGGAGATATCCGGCATTTCGTCTTATCCATAATGAAAGGACAGAACCTGCAGTAGCCTGCACGGCTTTGGGTGAGAATGGATCTGCAGTCTGTGTTGAGAGTAGTGCGCCTGAGAACCCCAGCGCAGCCGCAGTGCGCAATAAGGTACCTGTATTTCCGGGGTCCTGAATATTTTCCAGAAGAAGGATTCTTGAGCCTGGCTCGGGGGGAAGATCTGAAGAATAAGTGTCTGCCGGCAGTTTTACGACAGCAATGATGCCTTGGGGGGTATGTGTGTTACTAATCGATGAGAACTGCTGATTAGTGAGTTTTCTTACCTGACAGTCAAACTGTCCCAAATCACCAGACCAGTCTTCCAAAACCAGTATCTCACTGATGCTGCCCTTAATAAGAGATACCTGCTCGATAGATTTAATTCCCTCGAGAAGAAAATACCCGCATTCAACACGCTCTTTGAGATCACAAAGAGATCTGTACCATTTCAGGGGTCTCAGTATTTTAATCTCCCTTCAAAGATAGCCAGCTATTCTCCTGGAAGGCACATTGTCCCTTCCGGGATGTATAAGTCAGGTAAATAAAAAAGGAGAAGACATTAATCTTCCCCTATACCATACGATGCGGTATCCGATTTGAAAAGGCTATTTCTTCTCTTTGATACGTGTGGACTTTCCGGTCCTGCCGCGCAGGTAATAAAGCTTTGCCCTGCGTACCTTGCCCCGCTTCAGAACTTTAATCTCGGAAACAAGAGGTGAATATACGGGGAATATTCTTTCCACATAGACATTGCTGGATGATTTTCTGACAGTTACGGTGGTTCCCGTTCCTGTACCGTGGGTCTGAATCACAACGCCCTGAAACTGCTGGATTCTTTCCTTATCACCCTCTTTGATGCGGAAAGAAACATTAATGGTATCTCCCGGGCCATATTCGACCGTTCGGCCTGCCATCTGCTTCTTTTCTATTGCTCTCATTAACTCCTGCACAAAACACCTCCTCACAAAACTGATGTTTATTCACTTATCAATTATTTACGTTTTTCAATATAACGATCCCAAAGATCAGGACGTTTATTTTTTGTAATCTCCTCTGCCATCTCCTGCTGCCATTTGAGAATGTTTGCATGATGACCGCTTAAAAGTACAGGCGGTACATTCAGTCCCTCAAATTCTTCAGGACGGGTGTACTCCGGGTGACTGAGAAGGCCGCTGTAAAACGAATCGCCTTCTGCACTGTCCCGATTACCCAGCACCCCCGGGATCAGTCTGGTCACAGCATCAACCAGCACCATCGCCGGTATTTCTCCTCCGGAAAGGACATAATCCCCGATAGATATCTCTCTATCAACATATTTCTGCCTTATCCTCTCATCGATTCCCTTGTAACGTCCGCAAAGCAGAATCAACGATTTCTCTTTCATCAGGCTTTCCACTACAGAGTGGTTCAGAAGCTCACCCTGGGGAGAGAGAAACACCACTGCAGGGTTATGCTCCCTGTATCTCTCTTCAGCATCTTTTATTGCCCTGGCAAGCGGCTCCGGCTTCATCAGCATTCCGGCATCACCACCGTAGGGATAATCATCCACAGTTTTATGGCGGTCATTTTCGTCAGCATAATCTCTGATATTGTGGATATCAATCGAGATCAACCCCTTGTCAAGAGCACGCTTAATGATGCTGTCGGAAAAAGCCCCTTGAAACATCGAAGGAAACAGCGTAAGGATATCAAAGAACATCATTAAAATCACTTCTTGAATTATGCATTCATCATTGGATAAACCCAGGACAGGCGGTTTTGCTGCCGGCCCGAACCTGTTTTTACCACATCTATGTTGAGCTAAAGCATTTCCTCCAGAAATGCCTTCCTGACAGTAATCCGCCGCTGTTCTTTATCTATTCGAACAATGGCATCGCCAACCATCGGTATCATAACCCGTGCACCATTGGTCCCCGTTATTTCGAGGGCATCGGCAGTAGGGTAATGGTGTGTTTCCCTGACATAACCGATAAGTTCATCTTCAGAATGAACCGCCATCCCTTCCAGCTCGAAACTGTAGAAGTCATCCTGCCGGAGTTCCGGAAGCAGTCTGGCCTCAACGAAGATCAGTCGATCTCTAAGGAGTTGTGCAGAATCACGGTCATTTACATTCTGGAAACTGCACACTGCATTTCCCGGTCGAAAAGCAATCTTTTCAATCAGAGCGGGACTGGTTGAATTTTCATCTTCACCGGTCCAGACCTGCAGAGGCGTTTCCACCTGCTGGAGGAATTCCCCGAAAGCCTCGACACCGCACAGACCATCAAGACCAACAGCTCTCAATATTCTTCCCACGGCTACTAAATCGCCATGCAAAGGAGAGTGCTGCACTTAAATCAGCTCTTTTTCTCTTTTTTGGGCTTTGGTTTACGTTTACGTTCACCTTTGCGCTCAACACCGAGCTGTTCCGGCGTCAGTCCTTTTTCAAGTCCTTCCATCTTCTCAAAAAAGCGATCCTGCTTAAGGAGATTTTTCACAGTCACTGTAGGCTGCGCGCCGCTTTTGATCCAATGATTCATGCGATCTGCATTGAACTCAAAAACTTTGGGATTAGCCTGGGGATCATATGTTCCTATGTTCTCCAGAAAACGTCCATCCCGCGTCATTCTGCTATCAGCAGCCACGATGCGGAACTTGGCAATTTTTTTCCTGCCCGTCCGGGCTAAACGGATTTTTACTGGCAAGTTTCACTCCTTGCACTTGGGTTAAATGTTACTGGACAAAACCAGATTAATTGTCAATTTCAAAAAGGAGAAAGGCTTCTGAAAGCAGCAGCCTGTCCCCGCTTCCCTGCTATCTTATTCATCCTCTTCATCATCATTTTCATGGAATCGAACTGTTTAAGCAGCCTGTTTACATCCTGAACAGTGGTTCCGCTTCCAGTAGCGATCCTGCGCTTTCTGCTGCCATCGATAAGCTGAGGCTTTTCTCTTTCAAGAAAAGACATAGAGCAGATAATCGCTTCTATTTTGTTCAGGGCTCCATTATCCACCTCTGCATCTTTGAGGTACCCGCCAACTCCAGGTATCATTGCCAGCAGATCGCTCAGCGGGCCCATTTTTTTAATTTGCCTGAGCTGATCGAGAAAATCCTGAAGAGTGAAACTATTCTTCCTGATTTTCTTCTCAAGCTTTTTGCTGTTCTCAACATCTACAGTTTCCTGTGCTCTTTCCACCAGCGAGACAATATCACCCATTCCAAGGATTCTGGAAACCATTCTTTCAGGATGGAACACCTCAAAAGCATCAGGCTTCTCCCCTACTCCAACGAATTGAACAGGCACTCCGGTGACATCAAGAATTGAAAGAGCAGCACCACCCCTTGCATCACCGTCAAGTTTGGTCAGAATTACACCGGTGAAGCTTATCTCTTTATAGAACTGTTCAGCGACATTGACTGCATCCTGTCCTGTCATTGCATCAGCGACAAAGAATATTTCGTCTGGTTTGGAAATCAAGCATATTTCCTTAAGCTCAGCCATCATTTCTTCATCAACGTGCAGACGCCCTGCGGTATCTATGATCAGAAGTGAAACATCTTCAGCCTGCGCCTGCTTAATCGCGGCACGGGTAATGTCTACCGGCTTTGCAGATTTATCGGCATAAACCGGAACACCCAGTGATTTGCCGAGTGTCTGGAGCTGATCAATAGCAGCGGCCCTGTATGTATCACAGGCGACCATCATGGGACGGTGCCCCTGTTTTCTAAAATAAAGCGCCATCTTGGCACAGGCGGTAGTTTTTCCAGATCCCTGTAACCCAGCTACAACCAGGACATTGAGGCGGTTTGTATGGAGCTTTATCGGACGGGCTGAACCACCCATAAGAGCGGTAAGCTCATCGTGAACGAGTTTAACAAACTGCTGGCCCGGAGTAATGCTTTGAAGCACCTGACTTCCGAGAGCCTTTTCCTGAACAGTAGCACTGAACTTTTTAACGGCACGGTAATTAACATCCGCTTCCAGCAGGGCACGCTTGACATCTCGTACCGCCTCAGAGACATTCTCCTCTGTCAGCTTACCGCGGCCGCGCAGCTTCTTAAATATCGCATCAAATCTATTCGAAAGTTCTTCAAACATATTTTTTTCCGACAATAACGTCTAAAGAGCATATTTATAAAAGATGCCCGAAAATCTATTAAAGATACGTTTCGGACTGTTTATTACACAAGGATATACTTATTCTGCTGAAATTGGCTGGGGCAGATGTAATTTTACGATAACAGGAGAACATTATTTATGGACCATGTATTTTTCATGAATCGGGCCTACCAGGAAGCCATAAAAGCCTTTGATGAAGGGGAAGTTCCGGTCGGAGCAGTCATTGAAAAAGATGGCATCATAATAGGAAAAGGATACAACAGGGTCGAAAATCTCTTTGATGCCACAGCTCACGCCGAGATCATTGCCATCAGCGCCGCTTCATCGAAGCTTTCAGACTGGAGGCTTTCCGGCTGCAATCTATATGTAACAACTGAACCTTGCCTTATGTGTCTAGGCGCACTGGTGCTCTCAAGGATAGATACAATTATATATGGGGCCGCAGAACCACGAACCGGGGCCATTCACTCCCATTTCTATCGACAGCAGATTGAGAGCTCCTTCGGCTATTTCCCGAAGGTAATAAACGGTATAATGGAATTTGAGTGTGGCTCATTGCTGTCATCTTTTTTCAAGCAGATCAGACAGAACGGTTCGACAGACACACACAAGTAGGTTTGATTTTCCATATCATCCCCCTGCTCCGTCATTCCGGCGAAGGCCGGAAACCATCTTCCCCGGTCTCAACTATTCTCTGGATGGATTCGCTGCGCCAGGCACAGCGAAAAATGAATTTTTAAACCTAAAAGTCGCAGATGGGGAGAGTAAAAAATCGTAAGGTGTTGGGATGATAAGGCTTGAAGGCGTAGCAGGTCTTATCGACAAGGTGATAAGATCAAGACGCCTGAAAGCCTTAGCGCTCAACAGGTTACGATTTTTTGCCTCATCCAACTGCGATTTTTAGGTTAAAGGTACCCTTATGAGAACAGCAGGGTTCTACCCTGCTGTTTCAATTTAAACAGCAATTGACAGTACCGGACATTGAGATTCTCTGAGAACCTGCTCTGTATTACTTCCGATCAGTATCTGGGATAAACCCTGCCTTCCGTTTGTCCCCATGACTAACAGATCGGCGTTGTGATCTCTGCAACTGCTGATAATAGAAGAATGTACCGATTCTTTACGCAACTCAGTTTCCCAGTTCAAGCCACTCAACATTGAGTGATCTACATCAGGGAACCTGTTGCCAACATGCAGTCCAATTATTCTGGCATTGACTTCTGGAAATAATTCCAGCAGTTTTCTAATTTTTTCTATAGCGGGATTAAAAAATTCTGCACTTTCAACAGGCACGACTATATTGTTGAGATTGACATTGCCGGTGTTCATATCGACAAACGGGCGGGAACCTGAAGGGATAAATAGAGTATTGTGTCGGAAATAATCGGCAAGGTATTCGGCCAGATCTCTTCCGAAAATCGCCCCTATTCCCTTGACAGATTTTGTGCCTATAACCAGAAGATCATGAGAGTGACGCCTGATCCGTTTGATTATTTCAGCTTTTTTGTTTCCGGATTTTACGATTTTCTTAATTCTAATCCCGGCATCAATAACATCACTTCGCTTTGAGCTATTTGGAAGAACGCCCCACTTTTCCAGCAAAGCTCTCACCCCTATGTACTCTAAAGCCTCATCTTCTCTCCTTACATCAACTATCTCCAGTTCACCTTTTGACGCAAAGGCAAGCTTGAGGGCATGAACAAAAGGCATCATGGAGTTATCTGCCTGGTGTATTGGAAGAATTACACTCAAAGAAGACACAAGAGTATTTTGGGATGGATTTATCTCCTGCAACTCACCCATGACCGTTCCTCGGGATTAAGCGATTTATTCATAAAATTATGTAATTGCTTGAACTGTTAGCACTAAAAAAAATTATTCTTGTATAAATAAGCATCTTTTACACCAAGGCGGGATTCCTCAAGTATTTTTAATAATAAATTTAACCCACCAGGGAGAGGAAACCATGAGACTCTGGGATCTTGCAAACTTAAGCAATTCTATCCACAGTTTCGAATCATTAACAGGCCCGCAGCAGAAGATCATCATAGACAGTATGAACCGGAACTTTTCTCCCGATATTTTTAAATCACAGCTTGAAAAAAAACACCGGGCCATAGAAAATATGAGCAGTTCCAGGGGTTTACTCAGCAACATGACCCAGAAGTTTCCATCATTTATCAAAAGCAGTTCAATAAAAGCTACCCCCGCATCTCTCAAAGGGTATGCACTTGTATTCACTGCCGGTGGTGAGGGAGAGAGACTAAGGCTGAGCCTGATCAAACAGGGCATACCTCCCTTGAAGCTCGTAAATTTTACAAAAGCGACCTACCCTGTACCAGGTTTCCCCAAAGAATCCGGACCGCTTCAAATAAACCTTACCATGGTAGCCAACCTTTGCCGGGAATCGAAAATAGATATCCCGGTTATTGTGACTACTGGTCCGGAAAACTCGACTACTGCAAGAGTTATTCCTGAGATATTAAGAGAAAATAACAACTTTGGTTTACGCCATCTGATCACAGTCGCCCAGGAAAAGCGGATCCATTTTACCTCCGATGAAAAAGCGGCATATGTAATCAACGATAAAGGCATGCCACAGATCATCACCCAGCCGGATGAAACCGGGGGACCGCTGATGAAACTTAAGCAAAGTCAGGGTCAAAAGGAGGGATCAGCCCTCGATTGGCTGGAGAGCCTTGGCTGCAGAAAAATCATCGTTGTACAGGCAACGGCCCTGTATCATCAAAACCTTCTTCCTGTGATGGCCGAGGCGTTGAATAGACACGACTGTCTTGGAGTGGGAATCATGAGGAAAGAGTTTCCTGAAAAAGATCCTTTCGGAACATTTGTGACCATTGTAAAAGACACAAAGGAATCTACTGTGATTCTTGAGCAGGATGTCAGAAATGAGAAAACTCGTCAGTTGAAGGATAGTTCCGGAGAATATCACCTGCCTTTAAACACAGGTTTTTATGCATTCGATTCAGCTCTTCTAAAAAAAAGCGACCTGCCCGATTATGCGACACCGCCCAAAGAGGTCCTGCCGGATCTCCCCCGCTCGCCAAAAATCGGGTACGCTGCTACCGATATTTTTCCAATGGCCGCAAACCCATTGATCCTCACAATAGAGCCGGATATGTTTGGCGTCCTGAAAACAGTCGATGATCTGAAACGTCTATCGAAAATCGGGAAAGATTTCGGGCTCGACAGAATTTGTTGCGATCAGTAAATCAAAAGAGGCATAACCGGTTATGAAAATCATCTCTGTTCTCAATCATAAAGGCGGCGTAGGCAAGACCACATTTACCGGTTCGACTGCACAGGCACTTGCGCTGCTTGGATTCAGAGTTTTGGCAATTGACAATGACAGCCAGCACAATCTCTCGTCACTGCTCTGTATGGGGGTAAAGATGCCCAACATACGTCAGGTTTACTTATCTTCACCATCCGGGGCCCCCGCACAGCTACTCCGGTCAATTTTCAAGACTGAAATTGAAGATCTCCACATCATCACATCCTGCAGAGATTTGTGTGATGCCGATGTATCAGATCCGATGCTTCTTGGGCGCAGCTTCCATTCCTGCGGGCTGGAGAGGTTTTATGACTATGTATTAATTGACAATGCCCCGGGTATTGATAAATTGCAGGAATCAGCAATAAGGGCTTCCGATGAGATATTTGTACCGACAGAACTTAAGCAGTTTGCGGTAGACGGACTTGTGGAAATGGAAAAAACATTATCAGCAAGATATCCTGATGGTGCAAAGATCAGCCGTATCATACCTAATTTCTATCGAAATACAATCAGGCAGAACGCCTTTATAGCTGCTTTGGAAAAGCTGTTCCCCGGTAAGGTCACAGGAACGCATGTCCCTCTTGACCAGGTTTTTGATGAGGTTGTAACAGAGGGTAAAATTCTTTTCCTTCACAGACTTTACTCCCGTGGAGCCGCCTATTATCTTAAACTGGTGCACGAGCTATTTGATCTGGACGAAGAAGAGATCTGGGAAAAAGTTATGGCCAGACGAAAGCAGAGAATAAGTGAAGAAGCAAGAGAGAGAATAGTAAACCGTAAAGAGCATCAGGAGAGCGTCATATGATCTCACAGAAAGGTGAACCGGCTTTCCAGGATATTGACAGCATTCTCGCTGAAAAAGTAATAGAGCACACAGAAAGAAATATCGACAACAGTGAGTCCTCCGGAAGCCGCAGTGAAAAGAAGCCCCGTCATACGGGCCGATTCTGGGCTGTCGGAATTCTTTTTTTAACATTTCTTTTCACTGTTGCGGCAATAAAGATTCTAATGATTGTCAAATACCGCAAGTAAGTTAACATTCCATATAAATCTATTAACCTTGTCCAAACCAGATTCAGGAGAATATAATGAAGGCTGTCAAAATCAGAGAGAATATCTATTGGGTAGGCGGAATAGACTGGAACCTGAGGAATTTCCACGGGTATCTTACACCAAGAGGATCAACCTACAATGCATATCTCATCATCGACGATAACATTACATTGATTGACACGGTAAAACATTATCTGTATGATGAAATGCTTGCCAGAATATCATCTGTTATAGATCCTTCCAGAATCCAGACTGTTATATCGAACCATGTTGAGATGGACCATTCCGGCGGGCTCCCGAAACTTATGGATCTTATTCCAAATGCAAGACTGGTTACCTCACCAAACGGCGAAAAGGGACTCAGGGATCATTTCCGCGAAAACTGGAATTTTTCCGTTGTAAAGTCTGGTGATTCTATCAGCCTGGGAAAGCACACTCTGCAATTTCTCCTCACACCCATGATTCACTGGCCCGACAACATGGTAAGCTATTGCCCGGAGGAAAAGGTCCTTTTCTCAAACGACTCTTTCGGCCAGCATATTGCTACACCGGAGAGGTTTGATGATGAGATAAGTGAAGGGATAGTCCTCGAGGAGGCGCAGAAATACTATGGAAACATTGTACTCTCTTATAATTCACAAGTACAAAAAGAGCTGGAAGCTGCATCACAACTCGATATTAAGATGATCGCTCCCAGTCACGGATTGATCTGGCGATCCCACATCGATAAAATTACAGACAAGTACCGCAAATGGGCTTTTAACCAGACAGAAAATCTTGCCATCATCGTTTACGATACGATGTGGGATTCAACAGCAAAGATGGCAGAAGCGATAAGAGAAGGTTTTGAGAACAGAGATGTTAAAGTGAAGATGTTCAATCTCAAGCAATTTCACATTTCAGATATCATGACCGATGTCGTAGATGCGCGATACATCTGTGTGGGCTCATCTACACTCAACTCAAATATGCTTCCCCCGGTTTCGGCGTTTTTGACCTATCTGCGAGCCCTCTCTCCCAAAGCGAGAATTGGAATGGCATTTGGTTCATACGGCTGGGGTGGTCAGAGTATCGATCAGGTTGATGAGGGTTTGAAACTGTGCGGTTTTGAATTGCTTGAAAAAGTAAAGGCAAAGTACATTCCCGACCAGGAAACCCTCAAAGCGATAACTTCCAGGATCGAGAAAGAGATTTAAACCTAAAAATCGCAGTTCGATGAGGTAAAAAACCGTAATCTGTTGAGCGCTAAGACTTTCAGGCATCTTGATCTTATCACCTTGTCGATAAGACCTGCGATGCCTTCAAGCCTTATCATCTCAACATCTTACGGTTTTTTGTTCTCCCCAGCTGCGACTTTTAGATTAAAAGGAATTCAAGAGGACTTCTCTGCTGTTTACAGCGAGCAGTAAGAGTGAGTCCTCTTATCTTTTGTCCTATTTTCTCTCAAGAACCGCAACGCACTCAATATGGGATGTATGCGGGAACATATCAAAACCATTCAGAGCCTGGAGGCAGAACTGCGGTTTCAGTTCTTCAATATTTGTAGCCAGTGAGTGCGGGTTACAGGAAACATAGATAAGGCGCTGAAGATCTGAGTTTTTAAGACTTTCAACCATTGCCGGCTCGAGTCCTTTTCTAGGCGGATCAACTACAGCAACACGGTATCCCTTTTTACAGCCTTTATCAAACAGACTTGAAGCATCACCAGCCATGAATCTGACATTTTTGACATCGTTAGCCGCAACCGCGGCACGGGCAGCGCTTACAGATGCCCTGTTCTGCTCAATACCTAATATTTCTGATGCACGAGATGAGATCCAGAGTGAAATGCTGCCTGTTCCACAGTATAAGTCAAGTACGCCGGAACCTTCAGGAACCCACTTTAAAACTTCGTCGTACAGGTTGGGGGTCTGATAAGGGTTTACCTGGAAGAAAGTAGAGATCCCGAGTTTGAACCTGTAGGGACCCAGGTTTTCTTTCAGAAAGCTGCTCCCCCACCATGTGTGTTCCTCAGTTCCAAGAACAACGTTTGTTCTTCTAACATTGACATTCTGTACGATTCCTGCGACTTGTGCGGCAGGGCTCAATCGTTCATTTACCATTTCGACAAGCTTAGAAGCCAGAAACCTCGATCCGGAAGGTCGTCCTCCATTTGTGACAAGCCCGATAAGAATCTGTCCCGTGCCTGCGCCTTTTCTTAAAAGCACGTGCCTTAGAAACCCGGTGTTGTTCTTCTCATTATAGGCCGTCAATTTAAACTTTTTTGCCCAGTCGCGAACAGAATAGGCTGCTGCAGTAAGATCTCTGTCCTGAATGAGGCATTTGCGTTGATCGATTACCCGGTGGGAATCTTTCGAATAGCAACCAAGCAGGATTTTACCGGCGGCAGAACCGAACGGCAGTTGAACCTTGTGTCTATAAAAGAAAGGTTCAGGGCTGGGATGAACCTCACAGTTCCATTCCGGGAAAATTTCTTTTATCTGCTGCCGTTTCAGTGCAAGCTGGTCCTGATACGGTTTATCCAGAAATGAACATCCGCCACATTCGGAAAAATGAGGACACTTTGCCGTGCAATCAAGTTTAACTGTCATAATCTATGGATTATACTCTCACCCATGCACGGGTGAGAGTACCGGAAAGTTCTGTTAGCTGATAAAAAGCATTTCCCTGTACTTGGGAAGCAGCCATATCGAATCGGGCATAGTATCTTCCAGCGCATCGACATGGCGCCTGACATGCTCCATGTGAGGTTTAAGATCTGAGAAAAAGTAAGCCGCTCTGGCTTCCAGATCCATGGAATGGGCATTATTGAGAATTTTTTCCATTTCCTTTATATTCTTGCGGATATAGTAGATATCTGCAGATAATTTTGTAAGCACCTCTTTTCTGTCATCAATCGCTCCGTCAACTAACTTCAACGTTCCTGAATCTATCAAGTTCTTTAAAATCTCAAGTCCCCCGGCCATATCTGACTGATACTCGTAAGCCTGAGGAAGAATCTGGGTATTAACCATTTCGGCCAGAGTGCGGGCTTCTATCTCCATCACCTTTTCGTACATTTCAAGCCAGACTGTATATCTTGACTGCAGTTCTACTCTGGAAAAAACACCGTGCTTTTCAAACAGTTCCACAGCTTTTGGTTTTATGAAGGCTTTAAGAGCCTCTGCTGAAGAAGCGACATTGGGAAGTCCACGTTTCTGAGCCTCTTTTGCCCATTCCTCCGAGTAATTATTGCCTTCAAAAAGGATGGCCCGTGATTCTTTAATGATTCCGGAGAGTACCTTCATGACTGTTGCGTTGAAATCACTGCCAGAGGAGATCCCTGATTTTATTCTCCCGGTGATAATACCGACAGAATCGGCAACTATTGTATTAACTACTGCAATGGCTGTAGAAATATTCATCGAGCTTCCAAGAGCCCTGAACTCAAACTTGGCACCGGTAAATGCAAACGGAGATGTGCGGTTGCGGTCTGTAGTATCGCGGGTAAACCTGGGAAGCAGTTTGACACCCAGATCTACAAGATCCTGTCTGGTTGCCTTCTCCATTTTTCCATTCTCGATCATATTTACAATTTTTGTAAGCTGTTCTCCAAGATAGATACTCACTATTGCCGGCGGTGCTTCATTGGCCCCGAGCCTGTGCTCGTTTCCTGCAGAGGCAACAGATGCACGAAGCAGATCAGAATGATGGTATACAGCATGAATCACGGCGCTGAGCACGGTAAGAAAAAGCAGATTCTCTTCAGGAGTATCCCCGGGGTTGAGCAGGTTGTTACCTTTGTCATCGGCAACAGACCAGTTCAGATGTTTTCCGCTTCCGTTTACACCTGCAAATGGCTTTTCGTGAAGCAGACAGACAAGGCCATGACGGTGTGCGACTTTTTTCATTATATCCATCAGCAGCTGATTATGATCGGCAGCAAGATTGGAGCGCTCAAAGATCGGCGCGAACTCAAACTGATGCGGAGCAACTTCGTTGTGTCTGGTAGTGACCGGAATTCCAAGCCTGTAGGCCTCCTCGGCAACCGCGTGCATGTAGTTAAGAACGCGCTCCTTTATGGTACCGAAATACTGGTCCTCAAGCTGCTGTCCTTTGGGAGAAACTGCCCCGATAAGTGTGCGGCCGGCAAGTACGAGGTCAGGCCTCATCCTGTAATAAGCTTCGTCAATAAGGAAATATTCCTGTTCAGGTCCGCAGGTCGGAATGACATTTTTTACGTCAGTATAGCCGAAAAGACGGAGCAGCTCCAGACAAGCTTTGCTCAGCGCCGCGTCACTGCGCAGCAGAGGAAGTTTTTTATCGAGGGCGTCACCGGTATAGGAAATAAAGATACTGGGAATGCAAAGGATTTTTCCGCTGTCAACTTCGGTAATAAAGGCCGGAGATGAAGGATCCCAGGCAGTGTATCCCCTGGCCTCAAATGTGGCCCTGATTCCGCCTGATGGAAATGATGAGGCATCCGGTTCACCCTGAATGAGCTTGCTTCCTGTAAATTTCTCTATGACATTTCCGTCGTGCCCGAGGCTGATGAAAGCATCATGTTTCTCAGCAGTAAGTCCGGTCATCGGCTGGAACCAGTGCGTGTAGGAGGTTGCCCCTTTGGACATTGACCACTCTTTCATAACAAGAGCGATCTCGTCAGCCTGTGCCTTGGTAATTATGGTACCTTCTTCCTGCCATCGTTTAAAAGCCCTGTAAGTCTCCTCAGAGATCATTTTCTGCATAGTCATTTCACTGAAAGTGTTCTCGCCATAATAAGTTGAGATCTGAAGGGGCAGAGTTACTTTGGAAACAACCACGGGCTCGATTTTCTGAGTTATTTCATTACGGATACTCATATTGACCTTTCGTTTAAAAAACGCCACAAATGCAGCGTTGGCCGGCTTGGAAATCTACATCAGAATATAAGTTCAAAGCAAATGAATCTAATATTCATTATATATCTGAACGAAATTGAAAGTCATTTTTAAGTCACATGGATAGAGAATTTGTAATAATATCAATACGATTTATTTCACAAAATATGCAGTTGAAGGCTGTAGAAACCCCATGTTCAGAATCGTTTATTTTACCCAAAAACTGGTGTTCTTTCGTCCAAAGGCACATTTAAATCGGGCATATTGTATTTTCTGTTACTTATAAATGATAACTCCGGATAAGTGCACTTCGCCTTGACCCGGGTGCACAAGTCAGATTTAATGTGAAAATATGCACAAGAAGGTTTCTGAGAATTGAGCAAAGCAGTTGTTTTAGAACAGCACGAAATTCTGTGCGCTTCAGGAACTCTTAAATCTGCAAGCAAAGCAATTATCGATGGAAAAACAGCAGTTCGTGAAGGTCCCTGTTTTGACTATGATGTCTCCTATGCTCCATTTCCCGATCAGACATGGGCAACTCTGACCGGAGCTGCAGAAGAATTACGGAAAATAACCGGTTTTAATCCTGATATACCTAACCTTCTATTTGTGTATTGTGCTGCCAAGGGTGATGTAAGTTCCATTGAGAACAACACTGATCTCTCTGGTGCTCTTCTTCATTCGCAAGCCAGGAAAGCTGCTGAACTACTGGGATTCAAGCCATCCAGAATCATTGTAGTTTCGAGTGCCTGTGCCTCGGGAGCTATCGCTGTGCAAACAGCAAAAGAGATGCTTGAAAGAGGACTGTATACCACAGCCGCAGTGTTTGGTTACGACGTAATCTCCAGATTTGTTGTCAGCGGATTTTATTCGCTTAATGCCCTCAGCGCAAAACAGGCCCGTCCTTTTGACAAATCACGTGACGGGCTGAACCTTGGTGATGGCGCAGCGCTCTCAATTTTTACATACCGGGAACCCCGTGATGGCGATGTAATCGTAGCAGGAGCAGGTTGTTCAAATGATGCCAATCACCGTACCGGGCCGTCAAGAACCGGAGAAGGACTCTTCAGGGCTGCTAAAGCGGCACTTGACGATTGCAGCGGTTACAGTCCGGTAATCGGGGCAGTGAAATGCCACGGTACTGCTACGGTTTACAATGATGCCATGGAAGCCAAAGCTCTGGCACTGCTTTTCGAGAAGATTCCACCGTGTTATTCACTTAAGGGTGCAATCGGGCACACAAGTGGTGCCGGATCGCTGATGGAAATCCTTTTAGCCTCATGTTTCATGAAGATTGGCAAAGTTCCTCCCACAGCCGGTTTTCAGGAGTCTGGCGTTGATGAACCGGTTCAGGTATGCGCCCGGGGGCAGGATTTCCAGGGGAATTCTGTTCTCTGCCTTTCTGCCGGTTTTGGAGGGGTCAATGCGGCCGTTGTATTGAGGGAGTTCAAGGCATGAGCCGCAAAAGGATGTATGTAAACGGTTTCTCGGCTCTTCACAAGAGTGGAATATTCACAGCAGAAGGTCTGAAGGCCTGGGAAAGGGATCAGAACGGACCAGCAGATGTAAAGCGTGATCAGGTGCTTTCATCCCCCTACCCTTCATTTGGAAAACTTAACATCCCTGATAAACTGGCATTCAGTTCCGGCGCTTCCGCGCTGTCTAAAGTGAGTGAACCGGGCGGTGATAAGACCGGCATTTGCATGTGCATTCCACAGGGATCACTCTCAACAGATCTGTTCTACATGGACTCCCTTAATAAAGGGTTTCCAAGCCCGGCGTACTTTTCGGCAACTCTTCCGTCGTCAACAATCGCCGATCTGGCGATCTATTTTAAACTAAAAGGGCCCGATAGAATTATCTGCGGTGGCGATGCACCTGCATTCTCAGCACTGGACACTGCTGCCTATTGGCTCACAAAGAAAAAGGCAGATAAGATCCTGTGGATCTCTGTTTGGGAGAAATCTCCAATCAATAAAAGCAGTGAATCCGATTGTGCGGCTTCGATGTTCCTCTCTTTGGAACCGGACCAGGACACTATCGCAGAAATTATACTGGACCATGAACCCTCCGGACCTGTTCCAGATCAGGTAGAACTCAACGAGCAGGATCTTTTCATGGAGGTAATCGGTGCGTTGATGAATAAGGAACAGAAGATTATTTCTATTTCGGGAAGCGGTTTCAGAGGTTATATTTCTTTACAGCACAAGTAATTAGAAGACAGGGTGCCGGCTGTTCTGAACCTACAAAGGATTTAACTTTAAATATCTACATAGAATTCGCGAGGAGCTTTCATGGAAAAGCTGATGGATGAGTTGTGCAGGAAAATTATCAGTACGCTGAAACTGAGCGATGTCAAACCGGAAGAGGTTGATGTTGACGCGCCGCTTATCGGAGCCGGACTGGGCCTTGATTCAATTGACACCCTGGAACTGCTTGTCATGCTCGAAAAAGATTACGGGGTGACAGTGCCGGATGTTAATGCCGGCAGAAAAGTATTCTCTTCGTTAAGGGCTCTGGCCCAATATGTGCAGGAAAACCGCCAGAAGGAACAGTGATCAGCATGTCGGTATTTGTAGCCGGAATGGGAGCCATAAGCTCCCCTGGAACCGGTGTCGCGGAAAGTTTTTCTGCAGTAATCAGTGGCTATGATGGAATAAGCCCCCTGTCGCTTTTTGATTCCCGTCTCAAATCTGTGCCTCTTTGCACCCAGGTGTGCAGTATACCTGAAAAATACAGAAAATATTACAGATCTCTTGCCCTGGCGATGAGCGCGGCAGATGAAGCACTGACTGTATTACCGGAGCGTAAAGACATCCGTCTGGGAATACTGGTGGCTACAACCGTAGCAGGCATCTCACATACAGAAAAATTCTACGAGGACCTGAGAAAGGATCCCTCGCTTATAAGCCGTTCAGCGGATGAGTTTTCAGTTCATGAGCCAACGGTACTTGCCGGAGAGCTCTGCCGGCACACAGGCGGCTGCGGGTTCCACACTCTCTCTACAGCCTGTTCAACCGGGCTCCATATAATAGGCATGGGGAAGCGATATATTGAGCAGGGTACCTATGATGCCTGCCTTGTGGTGGGAACCGATGCTCTTTCGCTCCTTACAGTGAGGGGTTTTGCCAGCCTTATGCTCCTTGACCCCAATGGATGCCGTCCATTTGATAAACGCAGAGCAGGTATAAGCCTTGGTGAAGGAGCCGGAGCAATGCTTCTCACTGCAGAAAATGTCTTGTCACGATGCACAAGGAAACCATTTGCAATAGTCAGCGGATGGGGTGCTTCAGCGGACTGCTATCACATGACTGCCCCCCACCCTGAAGGAATGGGCGCCCGTTCGGCTGTGAAAGCGGCTCTTGATGAAGCCAGAACTGAACCTGAACAGATAGACCTTATAGCGGCTCATGGAACCGGAACTCCGGATAATGATAAAGCGGAAATAAAAGCGATGCAGTCGGTGTTCAAATCTCTCCCCCCGTTCTGTTCAATGAAACGGACCCTTGGCCATACCCTCGCAGCATCAGGAATTCTGGAATCGGTCATGGCTGTAAACGCAATGTGCGAGCAGACAGTTCCCCCCACTGCAGGTTTTGAAATTCAGGATGAAGAGATTGGTGTTTCTCCATCAAAGGCAATAAAGCGAAATATTTGCAGTGTATTAAAGACTTCTTTCGGCTTCGGAGGCAATAACGCCGCTGTAATCTTTTCAAGGACAGCCTGCTGATGGGAAAGTACTTATCTATTATCAATTCAGCAGCTGTAATTCCCAACAGGGAACCTCAGTGGCAGGATGAAATTCCAGCGTCAATTAAACGCCGTGATCCCAGAATCTGGCAGATGGCCTGGCTGGCGGCTTCACGAGCATTGACCGCTGCAGATACCAAAGCAAATTCTATTGTAGCAGGGACAGCCCTGGGCGCCCTTGACGAGACAAAAAATGTTCTGGATGGGGTTTACGACACGGGCTTCAGCTCACCCCGTAATTTCATTGCATCAGTACACAACAGCATGGCAGGCAAAATCTCCCTCGATTTTAAAATTCCAGGTCCCAATCTTACCATGTGCGAAGGGCACAACTCTTTTGCATCTGCTGTTTCAGCCGCAGGACTTCTGGACAGCAGCTGTTTTCCTGTGCTACTGATTGTTGTAGATGAAAGAATTGAACTCCTCGACAGAATACATCCTTACATGTCACCGAAGTGTAAAGAGTATCTCTGTGCAGACTGGAAGGAAGCCGCAGTTGCATTTCTTCTTGGAACAGCAGAACAGAATAGTAATACCCTTATACGCTCTCTGGGCCCGTTTCCGGCAGATGACAGCGATCCGGGAAAGTCATGCCGAAAAATGGTACTCAGGCATCTTAAACCGGGGTGCAGCATTCTGGATAACTCCAGCACATCTTTTGTCAAACCGGCAATTTCAGCTTTCGAGTGGCTGAATTCATCAGGCCCCAACCCCGCAGCAGTGTGCTCTTACTCTCCTTCTTCAAAAGGGGCCGCAATTGTTGAGCTGCTTAAAAAGTAAAGCATTCCGCTGGAGTGTCTCCTTTTTGATATTTCTTTTATTATGGGCAGTATTTCCGCAGTACAGAGTTTTTTCGCTTACTTTATTGCTCATGCACATTCCGGTTCTGATCTGGGGTATTATTGATATACGCAATTCATTTTTCTGTCAGGCATTCTGTCACAAAGACGGTGAACAGTCGTCACTGGCTATTACTTTCGATGATGGACCAGACCCGGAGATCACCCCGGAGATACTTGATCTGCTTAAAAAGTTCGGATATACCGCGACATTCTTTCTTATCGCGAAAAAAGCGGAGAGGTATCCTGAACTGGTAAAGAGAATTATCGGCGAGGGACATACCATTGCCTGCCATGATCTTGACCATCGATATACCTGCAACTTCCGTTTCACTGCAGCAATGGTAAGGGATATTGGTGCAGCAAGAGATATTCTTAAGAGAATTTCAGGTAAAACGGTCCGACTCTATCGTCCGCCTGTAGGGCTGACCAATCCGCATCTGAAAACTGCACTGAAGAAACTGAATATGGAGTGTATAGGATGGAGCGGGAGTGTCAGAGATGGCGGCAACCGTTTCAGGAAGACCTTCCACTTGATCCCTGAGCTTGCCAGGCCCGGTTCTGTGGTTCTGCTTCATGATACGGTCCCGGTACCCGAAAATAAAAGTGAATTTCTGAACCAACTGGAGAACTTATTTATTTCAATTCAGGAGAAGAAACTGAAGACTGTATCTCTGCATTCTCTTTTTTCTCTTCAGCCCTATCTTTAGCAGACATTTTCCTCTGCCGGCGGATTATTCCGGGAGCAGAAAAAGCTGAACAGACAATAATGATCAACAGGCAGAAGCTTATAAACCAGTCACCCCATCTTGAGTAAAAAGTCTCTTTTTTTACCGGAGTGAACTCTCCAGTGAGTATTGTCCTCTCGTAAAGTCCGGTTTTATTCAGAACCCGTCCGTATTGATCCACAATCATGCTTATTCCCGAATTTGCACTTCTTACAAGTGGTAGCCCGTTTTCAACCGCCCTCATTCTGGCCATCGCCGCATGATGGAAAGGTCCGCTTGACTTCCCAAACCATCCGTCATTTGTGATTGCCACAATCAGGTCTGCGCCTTTTTTAACACGATTCTGAACAAACCCGGGATAAATGATCTCGTAGCAGATAAACGGCGCAGCTTTAATATTACCTTCGGCATTAAATATAGTGGCTTCACTTCCCCTTTGAAAGTCGGCTTCACCCAGATTGACTCTGGACAGAATAGGAAATTTACCCTCAAATGGAATAGCCTCACTAAAAGGAACCAGCTTGATTTTGTGGTAGGGTTGCAGTTTCTGTTCCAGTGGGTTCACCATGAATGCCGAATTATAAACAAGGTAATCATAAAAAGAGCCTTCAGGGGATTTTTCCCAGTGCAGTGCCCCCAGTATAAGAGGAACTCCGGTGGAATCGGCCCATTTGAGTACCTGCGAACTCAATTCAGGCCGTCTGGAAAGATAGCAGAGCAGAGCGCTTTCCGGTCCTACAATCAATTTGGGTTTCTGCCCGGAAGCCTTGTAAACCATCGACTCAGTAATTGAGAATGCTGTGTCAAGAGATTTGTTGCCCCAGTTGAACTGATCGATATTTGTCTGAAGAAGAGATACTTTGAACTGCTCCCCTTCAATTTTTTTATTCATCCGCATCAGGCCTGCGAATCCAAAAATCGTCAGAAAAAGAGCGAATACTATAAGGTGAATCCATTTCTGTGCCCTGTTGGCTTTCACTCTATAACTAACAACCAGATCCCAGACCAGCATGTTACCAAGCACTATCAGATACGTCAACCCCCATACACCTGTAAAGGACGCAATTTGAGCTAACGGAAGCACTGGTGTCATGGAATAACCGAGAAATCCCCACGGGAAAGAGATATCTCCTACTGAGCGGAGAAAATCTATAAGCACCCATACAGCCGGGAAGACAATTATATAAAGACGCCGCAGCCTTTTATAAATAAAACGGAACAGCATACCGGCAGAAAGATATAGAAGCCCGATTCCGGCGGATATAAGAACCAAACCTATAAGTATCAGATGCCATAAACCTTCGGCTGTGACAAAGCCGATCCAGTAATACTGTCCCAGAGATGCGCTTACAGAAAAGAGATAAGTGTGAAGTAATGCCCGCCGGAAAGACTTTTGAACAGAAAATCCCAGCAGTGGTATCAGAATAATGAAGCTCAAAAAGGGAAACAACAATAACGACGGGCTCAACTCGTGATTAAAAGGAGGAAGACATAACGAGAATGACAGCCCGGCAACCAGTGGAAACCACCAGCGGTTACGGCTTTTAAACCAGGAGATAAATTTATCCAATATTATTTGCAGCATCTGATTCCAGCATAAAAATACTTTTTGCCCTTCTGAAGCTGAACATGAGAATCACATCTGCTGCCATCTTCACCATTTTGCCATGAGCCGCCATAAACATATGCGGAACCATCTGCTCCGCTTGTCCATTCTGCAGCATTCCCGCTCATATCAAAAATTGGTCTGGAGCCTGCACATTGGGCAAAGAAACCTGAAACACTGATTTTATTCTTTACACTTGGATTTCCAAGGGTATTACACCGCTGCACCTGATACTCTTTTCCGTAAGGGTAATCGAATCTCTCTTTTTGATTTCTGCAGGCCATCTGCCACTCCTCAGATGTGCAAAGGCGTTTTCCCTCTTTTGCGCATGTCTGAGCTGCCTCTTCATAAGATACATCGACTTTTGGCAACTGATCCTTTTTATTGGGCCACTCATAGGAATCTATACAGAATTTTCCGTTTTCAATCAACTGCATGCCCTCCGGACAAATTATTACCCGCATGGTGTCCAGTGCAGAAATGCTGTCGGAATCGGTTACTTTCAAAATTGCATTAGTATAAGACACAAACTCATGCTCGACGGTTCCGTTTTCGGAAGATGACCAGTCAAAAGTTCCATCAGCATCAAAATCCCATTCGTACCTGATTATTTTCCCGTCAGCATCTGCCCCTGATCCTTCAAGCAATACTTTTCTGTTCTTTTTGGAAACGATATCTTCACCGGCCCTGGCCACAGGTGGTTTATTTGTGATTTCGACTATCGCGGAATCGCTTACCTTATAACCGTCATCTGTTTCAGCTGTAAAGTAAACAACATGCCGTCCGGATTTGGCAAAGGTAAAAGTCGCTCTGCCGTTCTGTTTTGATGTACTCTCTGGTTTTTTATCACCATCTATATCCCACGTGAACGCAACCACCCTGCTGTCGGGATCTTCAGCTGATCCTTCCAGTGTCACTGGTGAATTGATTCGTGCTCTGTATGGCCCGCCTGCTTCAACACTGCAGGGAGTATTGACAACCACCAGTTTTTTTGATTTCTTCCCGATTTGTCCTTTCTGGTCCTCAGCACGGCAGATCACCAGGTAAACACCTGCTTTCTCAAATACCTTAAAATACCTGCCGCTCACCGATTTCGTTTCAAACAGAGTATCATTGTCAAAACTCCAGTAATATTTTACAATCGGGTACTCCGGAGCAGCTTTGCAGATAAAAACCACAGTATCTTTTATGTGAGTGGTGTCTGGAGATTCAATTGATTCGATGTCGAATTCCCGTGTAACAAAAATAAATGCCGAATCAATTCCAGTCTGACCGTGACTATCTTTTACCTGCAGAAAGACTCTGTATTGCCCTGGGTTTTTCCAGAAATAAGAGACCTGTTTTTCTTTGAGGAAGTTGCCCCCGGAAGGCAGATCCCAGTTACCGTCCCCATTTGTATCGAACCTGACCATAAGGCCACCAGATGAATCTCTTGAGTCATTCGATTCTCCGGCATCAAACAGAAATTTTGTTTCAGCATTGCCATTTGAGGGTGTTACCTTGAGTCTGGCTCTTGGGGGGGCATTGACAACCAGGGAACGTGATGCTCTGGCGGTGTTCCCCAGGACATCCATTATCTCCACGGCTATTTTTATCTCACCCTCTTTTGCGATAGAATAATCCTTTATTACAGAGGACAGGCTGAATTTGCCGGAGGCCGGATGATCAAATCTGCCGTCTCCGTCAAGATCAAAACGATAAGAGAGCCCCTTGAAGACAACAGCTTCTGAACGCAGTGGAGATGCCGAAATCCGAAACTTTTCCCCGGGCTTTACAATTCGGGGGATATCAAGATTGACTGCGAGTCCGGCCGAAATGATCAACGTGTATTCAAAGTCACTGTACTGCGAATCAGTATCCATAGCTCTTATCAGTATTTTGGCCTCCCCGGCAGAGCCAGGCCGGTAACTAATTTCACCACTGAGAGCATCTACATTCATTCCCCGTGGACCCTTTACAAGCTGGTAGTTGACATTTCTGCCCTCCGGATCGGACGCTTCGATGGTGTCCACCAGCAGCTCACCTGCCATGCAGATATCTCTGGGGATTTTTCTCCACTCCGGGGACAGATTATCACCCTGAGGTGTCTCAACTATGCAGCCAGTGCTGACAAGCACTCCATCAACAAGCGATCCCCCTACCCAATTTCTCAGCTCTGCGATGTCCGTTTCTGAAGGGGGAAGCATCTGTCCGGGTGATGATTTCTGTACAAGATATCTTGTACAGGGAGTAAGCAGCGTCGTTTGCCCGTCTTCGCCATGAAAAGAAGCCGTCCCTGAAAGAGTAAACACTGAAAGGGAAGTAATCTCAGGATCATATTTTAAATAAACCTGCGCATCAGAAACCCGAACTTGTCCAGCTTCAGTCATGAAAATAAAAGAGGTTGTTTTTCCACTGGTATCAGGCTGATTAAAATGAATGTCACCCCTCTCAATATACAGAGGAATTTCAGAATTTTTATTTCTGGAACCGAGACTCAATACTGTGTTCTTATTGAGATAAAAACCGGCACCACTGCTGGTTGTGAGTTTTACTTTTGCATTTGCCGACAGTGAAACTGTATCATTTTCTTTCAGACTGGAGCGACTGGTCAAAGATGCTTTAGAACCGCTTCTTATAAGCCATGCATCACCTAGAACAACAGATACTGACGGGATGCTCAGGGAATCGTTTTTTGAGCAGGACAAAAACAGGCCCGCAGTAAGCAGCAAAGAGACTGTTACCTTCACTGACATTTTCATCTATCTCTCCGGTTGTAAGAAATTTCGTATTTATCTGAGGAGTAAAGCCGGATTCGCGCATTAATTCAAGCGGTTCTGGCCATTTTAAAGTTAGATTTTACCGCATGAACTAAGGCAAGTCAAGCGAAGAGACCTGAGTGAGGATTGAAACGTCATGAGATGGATTCAGAGGCCCTGCCCCATCGAGTTTGCGAATCCATGACTTAAATCTTCAAGCACACTTTCTGAGTTATAAAAGCCGGTTTTGATTTTTTGTCTGATTTGTTCAAGCAGCGCTGTTCTTGTTGATCCCGTGCTGCTTATTTCTACTGTATCGGTAACAGGAAAATTCTCTTTTCTGGTGTCTGCCTGGAAGGCTTTCTTCAGCGTGAGTTTCGCTTTAGGTTCAATTGAAGAGAAATGCCCTAATCCCTGGACGTACATAATTAGATCCCTCTAATGTTTAAACTTTTATGACGATATAAATAGAGTAAGGATTTGCCGTTTCTCCTGACCTTATTCTCCTGGACAAAAACTTTGCAGTTTTTGTCTTTTTTTATTTTTTTCCCTTTTTTTTCCCTCTACTTTATCTCCTATTCCTTTTATCGGCACACTTATCTGAAGACTTTAGTTTTTTTTGCATAAAAAAGATCGACCGTTCACACCGGAAACAGATTAAAGCTCTCTTTCCACATCAACGACTCTCAAATTTTTGATCTTTTCCCTTTCCCACGATAGAGTAGCAGTAATAATGATTGCAGAAACAAGGTTTGAGAAAAAGAAAGATGCCGGGCCAATGAGGTTGCCCGGAAGTTTCATGAAAAGCAGCAGTATTGATGTAAGAGAGAGCATTCCCATATAGGTCCCCTGCCCCATAAGGATGTGGACAGGTTTTCTGAGATTCGCTGCAATCCCTTCACAGTGGCTCCGTATGGCAATTCCAAGGGGGTTGAGCACAAGGGCGAATGCAGTCAAAGCAATCAGTTTAAGATCTTCGGGCCGGCAGTTCTGAAGTTTTACATAATACCACTGAGACAGCCCCGGCAGAGTAAAAAGTAACGGTATTAATCCAAGGGCAATGCCGCTTAGCACGGCAAAATTAAACGTAGTCCGGTCTTTTGGACTCCCGGATGGGAAAGCGATAGTAAGTGCCTGATTGCGATTTGCAGCATAGGTTACCGGTGCAGCGATCCCGCTTGCCAGAAAAAAAACAGGCATCAGGCGCTCCGCATCAGCAGCTCTGGAGATTACCATTCCGACAACAACTGTGGAGATTGAAATAAAAAATCCGCCGATAGAAAGAGGTATAGTAAAGGAAAACAGTTCCTGCATTGAAGGGACTTGTCCGGTTTCGTATTTTAACTTTCTTATATACGGCTTCGCAAAAAACCACGATAAAAACAACTCAAACAAGACTCCCAGACACAAGCCTGCCGAGGCCCATTCTACCCCAGTCAAATGGAAATGAATAAAAACAGGAGTTATAGACAGTGTAAAAATTATTCTGGCAATGGTTGCCAGACTGGCCCTGCCTGTTGCCCTGTTCAGATAAAGGCAAACCTGATATGGATTTCGCATGAAAAAAAGCAGATGCAGAGGAAGCGTTGACACCAGAGCACGAGCAGCATACGGCTTGATTGAATCAGGCAGTCCCATAATCAGACCAAATAACAGATCCGAAAAATAAGGGATCGTGAGCACTGCCTGAAGAAGAGTTGACGCAAAGGCAAGAATATAGTTCAGTCGCACATACTGCCTGTATCCCTCAACTGTTTTTGCGTAAACCAGCCCTGTTGTCAGCAGACCGGCACCAAGCGTACCCAGAAGAAACATGATGGAATTGGACTGGGCGAGGCCGGCCAGCTCCAGGGTTGCGCCCCTGCCGTTTGTTGCAATGATCGAAACCAGAGGGTATGTGACTGACTGCGATGCGGCCTGCAGAGCAATTGGAAAAAAATAGCGGGACAACTCCGCATATTTAGAAAGTGTATTACTCATAAGAGGTAATTCGGGTTAGAGATCGTAAATAGCCTTTCAGAGTCCCTTAATCTACTATCTGGCTGGAGAGCATTTAAAAGAGTGTACCTCAGATATTTCCGGGTGATTTTATGTTGAGGTTAGATGTTTATCTGGTTCAAACAGCAGTGAGCACCTCGCAAACACCAGCAAAAACACGAATTAGCGCCAGTGCGGGCTCCCGGGCATTTTTGTCATTTCATTCTTAACCGTATGGACAAAAGCTGGTCGCCCAAGGCATCAGGTCTAATCTTTTTGCATAAATAATAGAACTATAGTCTTTAACCGTTGATAATAGCTTAGAATGTCATTAAAAAACTCCCGAAAATATCTGAAGGGCCTAAAATAGTTATTACGCGAAAGGTCCTGAAAACAGCTGAAATAAATTGTTCAAAATTGAGCATCTATTTATTTTGATATTGTCTGTTACAAAACACCACCAGGCAAACAAATCAGTTTATCCTAAATCGAGAGGACATTACCATGAAAGAGCAGGTAGAAAAAGTAATTCAGGAGATACGCCCGAATCTTCAGGCTGACGGTGGAGATATCGAGCTTGTTGAAGTTACAGAAGACGGGATTGTAAAAGTCAGACTCAGAGGCGCTTGCAGCGGATGTCCCGGTGCAGCGATGACTCTTAAGATGGGTGTAGAGAGAATCCTTAAGAGCCGCATTCCTGAAGTCAAAGGTGTTGAGAACGTAAAATAAGCAGTTCTACTGCCGCCTTATATGGATAAAACAGAAGCGATCAACCCGGTCGATACCGGCAGTATTAAAGAGACCGCATGGCGCTCAGCGTATAAAAAGTTTACATTCCTTTTTTTCTGCTGGGCAAGCCTTTTAATTGTGGGTTCCATTGAGGGCCTGATCTTTTATCTGGTGCAGCCGCGTCTTTATACAATAAGTCTTCCATTGACTTCTTTGGTTGCCTCTATTCTTCTTCTATTCTTTCTTGTCCTGTTTTCCGGACTCTCGCTTATCACTCTTACCGCATTAACCGGCATAGACCTGCTCTATCCGCATGGTAAAAAATCTGTAACCGTCAACATCCTGTTCCCTATTGCTGTAACACTTGCCCAGGTTTTCCGGGTAAACCGCAATAAACTGCGCACATCTTTTGTAAGGGTAAACAATGCCCTGACCAAAGCTCAGTCAAAACGTATTAAAGGTGACAGGATACTTGTACTCCTTCCGCATTGCCTGCAAATAGACGTTTGCAACAGAAAAATTACAAATGATATTAACAACTGTGTCCGCTGTGGCAGATGTCCTGTAGGCGAACTTAACACCATGGGAGAAAAATACGGGCTTAAAATTGAGGTTGTAAATGGTGGAACACTTGCACGCCGCCGTGTGGCCCAGATGCGCCCTGACGGGATTATTGCCGTGGCATGCGAAAGAGACCTTACATTCGGAATTCAGGATGTCTATCCGATTCCTGTCTATGGCGTAATAAACGACCGCCCTCACGGCCCCTGCCTTAACACCTGTGTGGATATGACGCTGGTTCAGGATGCTGTAAAGTTCTTCCAGAGAAAATAAGAGCGTGCCGTACGCTCAGAATTCCCTGTACTGAATCTCATAAGCATAACCCTGTTCGGTCAGAAAAAGCTGCCTTTTCATCGCAAAATCAAGTTCTTTCGATTCGCGTGTAACTATTGAATAGAAAACTGCCGTTTCCTCTGATTTTTTGGGGCGCAGAATTCTTCCCAGCCTCTGTGCTTCTTCCTGACGAGATCCGAAAGCGCCGGATATCTGTATTGCCACATTGGCATCGGGAAGATCTACAGCAAAGTTTCCCACTTTTGACAGAATCAGAAGCTTGATTTTACCGGTCCTGAAGTCGTTATAAAGTTCATCGCGCTTCTTGTTCGATGTCGCTCCTGTAATAATCGGAGCATTGAACTCCTGCGCAAACTGTTCAAGCTGAGTGAGATACTGACCTATAATAAGTACCTGGTCATTTTTGTGTTTTTCAACCAGCTCTTTTGCAACCTGGATTTTACAGGGGTTCTCATATGCCAAACGGATCTGTTTTTTGGGAGTAAGAGAGAGATAGTTCATCTTATCTGTGTGAGGCAGGTCGACTCTTATCTCCACGCAGTGAGCAGTTGCGATCCAGCCCTGACGTTCGAGGTCTTTCCATGGTACATCGAACTTTTTGGGACCGATAAGGGTAAAAACATCCTCTTCATGGCCATCCTCGCGCACCAGTGTGGCAGTCAGCCCCAGACGTCTTCTTGCCTGAAGCTCAGCAGTAAATTTAAACACCGGCGCGGGAAGCAGATGAACCTCGTCATATATGATAAGGCCCCAGTTTTCTGAGTTGAATATCTCATAGTGTACAAACGGATCTGTTTTCTTTTTCCTGTATGTAAGGATCTGATATGTGGCCAGTGTAACCGGCTTAATCTCTTTCTGTTCTCCGCTGTACTCACCGATATCGCTCTCAGGAATACCCGTTTTATCGAGGATCTCTTTTTTCCATTGATGAGCAGCAGTGACATTTGTAACAAGGATCAGTGTCCGTCTCTGAAGTAAACTCATGGCAAAAATACCCACGATGGTTTTTCCGGCGCCGCATGGAAGAACCACCACACCGCTTCCCCCGGGGGCATCAGGACTGCCGATAAAATTCTCTGCAGCCTGTCTCTGGTATTCACGGATGGTAAAATCGCCACCGCTTAATTTCTGCTGGCGCAGTTTGATCGCATAAGGATCACCATCTACGTATCCGGCTTTGTCGTGAGCCGGGAAACCGATACTTATAAGAACCTGTTTTATTAATCCCCTGTTGTCAGCGGAAATAAGGTAGCGATAAGGGTCCAGCTCCCTTATAACCAGAGGACGCATTTTGGGATGAAGTGCCAGGTGGTGAAGAAGTGATGAATCGGTACTGGCAATCACAAGGCCTTCCGGAGCGCTCTCCAGTACAATTTTGCCAAACCGGCCCATCAATTCAACAATGTCATCCCCGACATTAGATGGGAGCGGGTATTTTGTGAATTTCTGAAGCTGCAGCAGAACATCCTGGGCTTTCATGCCCAGCGCAGCGGCATTCCAGAGCGAAAGCGGTGTTATGGAATAGGTATGGACATATTCCGGGCTCTTGTCAAGATGCGCGAAAAGGCTTATTGCATTGCGTGCTTCAGTAAAGAGTGGATTATTAACTTCCAGTAGCAGTGTGCTGTTGCTCTGTACGATCAAAGGATTCTCAGGGTTCATTTCTCTCCGTAGATTGTTTATTTGGCCGGAATAAGCTTAAGAATATAAATCAGATTCATGGAGTTCGATAGAACAGCGGTTAATATTTCCTTATAATCCTGATCTTGTTTGTGGATCAGGTGGGAAGGCAGGCGCAGAAGGTCGACAGTATTATCATGAATCTCATTCCCAATTAAGGTTGATATGATAGATGAACGGCAATGATCTCAAGATGGATGAAAAGATGGGTATAGTTTTCAAAAAAATAGATTATTTTACTGAATGACAGTCTGATATATGAACAAGCAACAAATCTAATGAGGTTTTTATGCGCTGGGAAAAGAGCAGAAGAAGTGAAAATGTAGAGGATCGGCGGAGAATGACTGCTGGAAAGGGTATTGCAGGTATCGGCGGCGGTGGAATTGTCGTGCTTTTGTTGCTTGGGTGGGTTTTACAGGGAGATCCACTTTCACTGCTTAATCTTGCGGGTGGATCAGCAGTGACAACTGGTACAGCGGTCGAACAATCAGCAATACCGGAAAACGATACAGTAGCCGATTTCGTTTCGGCAATTCTAGGTGAAACGGAGGATGTCTGGACTGGATTGTTTGCAAAAAGCGGTACTACCTATCGAAAACCGAAGCTCGTTCTCTTCTCTGGATCAACGCAATCTGCTTGTGGATATGCACAATCTGCAACAGGACCGTTCTACTGTCCCGGGGATGAACGTGTATATCTTGATATGAGTTTCTTCGATGAGTTAAGCAGCAGGTTCGGTGCATCCGGAGATTTTGCGCAGGCGTATGTCATTGCCCATGAAATAGGGCATCATGTACAGCATTTGCTCGGAATTACGGATCAAGTTCATGGTTTGCACCAGAAAGTAAGTAAAGAGGAATACAATCGCCTCTCGGTCAAGCTTGAGCTTCAGGCCGACTTCCTTGCGGGTGTCTGGGCGCATCATGCAGAAAAATCAAAACAGATATTGGAAGCCGGCGATGTTGAAGAAGCCCTGAATGCTGCCAGTTCGATCGGAGATGACCGTATCCAGAAACAAACCCAGGGATATGTTGTTCCCGATGCTTTTACGCATGGGACATCCGAACAGAGAGTCCGTTGGTTCCGCAAAGGATTGCAGACAGGAGATCCCGATCAGGGGAATACGTTTACCGCAACTTCGTTGTAGAGGAATAAAAACGCGGCCGTCTGTCTCTACATCCGGCCGGCCTTCCGCTACCCCTTTTACGGTGAACTTGCCACCGTGGCGTAAAGATACGATATAGAATTACCTCTTAGTGTTGTCACTCTTTTTCTGGAAGATGGCGGATAGTTTTATAAAGTATTTATCAGTGTACTCACTGATACCCCATTTCCCTTTAATTTGGCGATTTGCAGTTTTAATTTATTTCCGAACTCTTTACCTATGGTAACTATGTGTTCACCGGTACTGAAATACTGGTCTTTAACAATATGGCCGATATTTCTTCCATCAAGAGAAAATATATCAACTGTATAAATACCAGACTTCTCTATAAACAAATGAAACTTGTTTGCTTTTACATTCAAAAAAGGTTTTGAGTTACTTACCGCTATACTCTTCAAACTGTTTGCAGTAACTAAATTGTCAATTTTAACATCAGTGTCAATTACATCAAACGCTGGAGAGGTATAGGTAATGTTGTGATCGTATAGTTGTAACTCCAGGATGAGTTTGCGATCCCGGGCAAAAGATTCGTTTGTTTTCTGAAGATCTGCCGGCACAGGAACCTTTAATGCGTACGATGTGTTCCATCCCTTTTCCAGATGGAGCCATGAACCGCTTTCATTGCAGTTAAAATCACTATTATAAACGGTATCTTCAGATGTAGTTAACAGAAGTATTCTGTGTTTACATTTATTGAAATGTAAGGTATCGGCGTTTTCTGACAGACCGTAAATTTTGTGGGAAACAACCATAGTATCACCACCACGGATCACATTGTCTGTTATAAGATAAAACTGATGTGCATACTCTGTTGTTTTAACACTGTCCGGGGGAATTTGATGTGAAATGTACAAATCCTCTTTGAGTGAAGATTTTATGCTGTCAACAGGAAATGCAAAATGAGATGATGTAGTTGTTATACTACCTGCCTTACCATCAATACGAAACAGGTACATTTCATAGGTGCACTCATCAGGTAAATTAACCATCATCGAGTAATATCCGGACTTATCAGTTTTAACAAAGTACTTATCCAGTTCGGTTTCTGTGCAACCGGCAGAAATTGATATCGAACAGGCCTCAATAGGAATTATTTTCAATACTGGTTCTTT
>Ga0123335_1000632_pt1 | contig 59913 bp, 55 predicted proteins | sample BiotimSIPDNA_2_FD_89707 | JGI IMG/M metagenome (GOLD analysis project Ga0123335, IMG submission 89707) | Anaerobic biogas reactor microbial communites from Washington, USA - Biogas_R2 time_0 SIP DNA | ecosystem: Engineered > Bioreactor > Anaerobic > Unclassified | place: Washington, USA... | reverse complement strand
TTTTAACATCAATAAGACTGCCTGTAAAATCAGTATCACATTTAAAATTAACAATCTTATTGCTCCTTGTTCTGCCCGTCATCACAAGATCGTCAGTTCTGCTTTTCCCTTCCACAAGAACCTGTAAAACCTTATTCTCATCATTAATGTTACTCTTTAAAGTCATGTCGTTAACAAGACTTATCAGTTTTGCAAATCTTCTGTTCTTTACATCATCCGGTATCTGATCCTCTCTATTTGCAGCAGGAGTACCGCTTCGTTTTGAATAGATAAAAGTGTATGCGAAATCAAAACCTGCTTTTTCGTATACTTGAAGAGTCTCTTGAAAATCATCCTCTGTCTCTCCTGGAAATCCTACAATAATATCTGTGCTTATCGTAATATCTTTGAGGGATTCACGAATCTTTTCAATCAGAAAAAGGTACTCGTCCTTAGTATATTTCCGGTTCATCTGCTTTAAGATACTGTTGCTGCCTGATTGTAAAGGAAGATGAATATGAGAACACATTTGGGGTATTTCCTTCATGGCTTTTATAAGGTTATCAGAAAGATCCTTTGGATGGCTTGTCATAAATCTTATCCTGTCAATTCCGGATATATCAGATATGTAGTACAGCAGTCCGGGAAAATCCATACCACAGTTGTATGAGTTCACATTCTGCCCTAACAGCGTTATTTCATTTATTCCCTCAGAGGCAAGATTAATAATTTCATTCTTAATCATTTCAGGATTTCTTGATTTTTCTCTTCCGCGCACATAAGGCACTATGCAGTATGAACAGAAATTATCACATCCATAGGTAATAGGAACAAAAGCAGTTATTATGCTTTTCCTTTTAACCGGAACTTTTTCAATAATACCTTTATTATCCTCCCATACCTCATATATTTTCTTTTTTTCAGTAATCCTTCTAAATAAAAGCTTTGGGAATTCATGCCGGTTATGCGTACCAAAAACAATATCTATATGTTTGTAGCTCTTTTTAATCTTCTCTACAATATGCTTCTGCTGCATCATGCATCCGCATATGACAATCAGAAGTCCCTCTTTTAACTGCTTCACTGTTTTGAGTTTTCCAATGTGGCCATAGAGTTTGAATTCTGCATTCTCTCTAACACAGCAAGTATTGAAAACGATAATATCTGCTTTCGCAATATCAAGTGTATCTGTATATCCCATTTGTATCAGCATTCCCGAAATCTGCTCGCTGTCCGCTTCATTCATCTGACATCCCAAGGTTTCTATATAGTATTTTAAATTTCTTCCGCGGTTCATCGATGCTATTTGATGGCAGTACTCAGCCTGTTCATCAAATACTATGCAATCCGCTGAATTCCTATTCTGCAAATTATCCATATCCTAGATTATATCAATTTTAAGTTATAAATAAAATACCCGCTACATAAGGTAACGGGTAAGATACATTATTAATGCTTACTGGTTTAGTTCATCCCTGTTGGAAACAATAATACTTAAGGTTTTTTCAATACTTCCCTGAACTGATGCGAGTAACTCGTCTGCGTACCTTAATGCTGCTTTCTTAATATCATTAGCTTCTTTTTTAGCATCTTCTGATACAGTGATTTCACTTGGAGGTGATACCTGTTCTTTGGTTTTCGATTCTTGTATCATACGAAGAAGTTCCTTGTTCTTTGCTTCTTCTTCCTGATCTCTCTGTTTGATAGCATTTTTAAGATAATAAATCAAGTCCAGCATCTCATCTTTGCTAATAGATACCTTGTCAGAAAAGACAGTCTGTTTAGCGCTGGTTACAAGATCTTCCATCTGTTCAATTATCTCATATTCATTCATAGTATTGTTATCCATTACATTACCTCACATTATTTAAAAGAAATTTTTTTCTTACATCATCTATTATACCATCAGGTATCAATCCTTCTATAGGGCCTCCGTGCAAAGCAAGTTCCTTTACTGCTGATGAGCTCAAGAATGAATAATTAATATTTGTCATTAGGAATACTGTCTCTATATTCTCATCCATTCGTTTGTTTAGAAAAGCCATTTGCATTTCATATTCAAAATCCGACACTGCGCGTAAACCTTTGACTATGCATATAGCGTTCTTTCTCCTTGCATAATCAATTAAAAGCCCATGGAAGCATTCAACTTCGACATTCTTCATCCCGTTTAGAGATCTTTTTATAAAATCTATTCTTTCATCAATTGTAAACACACTTTTCTTAAACTTGTTTTCGCCTACAGCGACAATCAGCTTGTCGCACATTACGCTTGCTCTTGATATAATATCTATGTGTCCTTTTGTAACCGGATCAAAACTTCCCGGACATATCCAAATCTTCATAGTTCCCCTTAATATAAAACGCGAATACGCAGATTCCATACCTTCTTTTGTCTGTCAGCACAAGTTTTGCAGGGTTTTCCAGCACAATATCTTTTTCTGACAGTTCTGCAATTACAACGCTATTATTTCCCATTATATCATACAAATCACTGTTTTCAATAATTCTTTCATATAGCCCTGTATTGTATGGAGGATCAAGAAAAATGTGTGTAAATTTCTTATTTTCTTTTTTTAGAATCCTTAATGCAGACTGCCAGTCACTCTGGATGGTTCTGGCACTATCAGAAAAACCGCATTTTACAATATTCCTTTTTGTCAGTGAAATATCCTTATCAATAAATACTGCCTGTTTTGCGCCTCTGGAAAGGCATTCCAGCCCTATACTGCCTGTACCAGAGAATACATCCAGTACATATGATTCTTCTATTGGATATCTTGCACTTATAATATTAAATAGATTCTCTTTAGTCCTGTCATATGTTGGACGGACATTCTGTCCTTTAGGTCCTTCTAATATTAAACTTTTTCTGCTTCCTGCTATTATTCTCGGCATATTTCGTACTTATCCTATAAAGCTTTCACTTTCTGTTTTAATTCTAAGAGCTTTATCAACGAATATTATAAAATCAGCAGTAGACATCGGTCTTGCATATATATATCCCTGAATAGCATCACAATTCAACTCTCTCAGTAAATTAAGTTCTTGCCGTGTCTCTACGCCTTCTGCTATAATTCTCATTCCCAAAGTCTTGCCTAAAGTTATTACGCCGGAAAGAAGATTGACATTTTTTGAAGGATTGCTATTGTTTGTTTTTAAGAATGCGGCATCTAGCTTAATTATATCAAAATCTAAAGCCTGCAATGCTTTAAATGACGAATATCCTGCTCCAAAGTCATCTATAGAACATACAAATCCAAATTTCTTGAGCTCTTTTATTCTTTTACTCAATATATCATAATCTTCCAGGGCTCTGCTTTCCGTAAATTCCAGTTCTAAAAATCCGTCTTTTATACCATATGAATTCTTTGTATTAACATAATATTCAATGAAACCGTCTTTTTCCGCACTAGCTCTTGATACATTAACAGAAATAGGTATAATTCTGTTTCCCTGTTTAATCATTTTATTCTGAAATTTACATACTTCAGTAAATACAAACTTGTCAAGCTGTGAAATATAACCGCTTCTTTCAAAGAGATTTATAAACTGAGAAGGAGGGACTATTCCTTCATTAGGCCTTATCCAGCGCACTAAGGCTTCAGCTCCATAAATCCTGTTATTGACAAGATCGTATTTAGGTTGATAATAAATGATGAATTCCTCATTACTTAGAGCTTTTTCCATAAATCCTTCAAGAGCAATCGTCCTTAGAAGGTCGTCATGGCTCTTTTGGTGATAGAATTCTAAATTGACATTAGAATCCTCCTTGAGCGAATTTTGCGCAAAAGAAGCTCTGTCTATCATTTCAGAAATCTGATAATTGGCATTTCTGTCAATACAGTAGACTCCTGCATTTATCCTCATCATGTATCCGCTTACCGGACCTATTGATTTAAGTTTTTCAATTATATCGTTAAATTTTTCTTCTATGTCATGAATCTCTTTATACATAAGTAATGCTATCATTCTGCCATCAGAAGTACGTCCATATGTTTCAAGGTTTTTTATCATGCTTTTTCTCAATATATCTGAAAGATTCTTAATCATTGTGTTAACTTCACTTATCGGTAAAAGCTGTTTGATGTTCTTGAAATTCAGTATATTAATGTATATTATGGCATATTGTGTTGTTCTGTTGGCTTTAATCAGCTCTCCTGAGTCAATTTCAAACTTATATTGATTTGCACATTCTGCAACTGGATCAATGTTCTGAAGCCTTTCCATCTTTCTTAAAGATCTGTTGTCTGTAGCAAGGAATATTATAACGAATATGATAAAAACTGCCATAATAATAACGGATATAAGCATTGTCTGCTCAATGACATATGATGTCTTGCCTGAGATTACTGTAGAAGGAATTAAAGATATGACATACCAGTCAACAATATTCTGAATACTGCTGACGCTTACAACAGCGCTGTCAAATGAACTTATCACTGTATCTATATTTCCTTCTGACTGCATGAATTTTAAGATATTCAAAATGTCAGATTCAGGAAAAGCATAACTTTCCAGTAGTGATTTTACAGTTATCCCCTTGTCTTTTTCGAATACGGCAGTACCCTCTTCGTCGACTATATAGTATGAACCGGCATCTGAAACATAGAATTCACCGATAGTGTATATGCCTGATACCCTGTAATACGCAGCAATTCCTGAAACATTACTATCAGCATCCTGGCTTGGCATATAAATGATGATTAGCTCAGTTTTTGCATTCGAGTCATAAAATGGTTTGCTTAAAGCGATTTCATTTGAAGATTCCAGCTGCTTGAGGTTATCCTCTATAGTCAGATAAAGCCTTGCATCCTGGTCATATATTCTTCCATCCCGCATGAAATAAATAAACTTAACACAATTAGTGTTATAGTAATAATCATTTATGGATTCTCTTGCATCGTACTCATTATGCATATTGATAAATGAAAACTCTGCATAATTCAATATACCTTTTGCTTCCAATGACATATTGTCTAATAAGGAATCAAATAAAGCAGATTTTTCTTTTGTTATCATCTCATTATCTGCAGCAGCCTGCTCCATTACAAACTGAGTAATGGAAAAACGCATCTGGAACAGCATTATAAACAGCAGAAGGAACATGATTATTATCATTAAAGGGAAAAGATATGCACTTTTAAAGCTTATTTTCTTCTTCAATTTATCCCTCTGCATTTATAATCTAAAGATTATCTATCTCCTTGTTCATGGAGCGTATTTCCCGTCTGAGCTTGTCTATTTCTGCAGTGTATTTGTTAAAATACTCGACATCCTCATCTGAAGGGGTCTCATGTTTTAAAATTGCTTCAACTAATGCTGATTGCGAACGGTAACGTTTCTTTTCCAATTCTTCAATCTGCTTGATATTCTTTTTTATACTGCTTTTTAATCTAAGTTTGTTAAACATATGCACCTCCTATTTTCTTTCTTCCACTATCTTCACCAAAAGTTCCTCTATGAGCTTATACCCTACTTCCAGTCTTCCCTCTTCAAGATTCTTAAAAGCATCATATACATCCGTTCTGTGCTTAATAAAGGCATCTGGCAGCTGTATGGCTATATAATATAACTCGCTTATGGCATACTGCCTTTTTCCAGGTTCTCCATTATGATTCATTAATGTCCTCATAACATTCAGTTCTGATACTACTTCGGTATAAATAATGCTGTTGTCAACATACATCACATTTTCATAAACATATTCCCTTGAGGAACTGATTAATTTATCTAGAAGAAGTGTTGAATCATTTAGATGGACTACATAAAGAGACAGTATTACTATCAGAATAACTGTAAGAACCATTACTGTTATACGCAGTGAAGACAATTGCCTTTTCTTACTGATCTGGTCGTAATTATAAAAGTTTTTTCTAAGGAGGCTCTGATATTCTGCATCATCAGGAATGTCATTACTTTCCGAGCCGAAAATCTTCTTTATAAATCCTTTTCTTTCTTTTTTATCCTTTTCTTCACTCGGATTTTCCGGTTGGGTCAATCTTCTCATCCTCCTTTACAGCTTCCTGAGCGTCATCATCCTTTTTTATATTTTTAGCTGTTTTTGTAAGATTTATAATCTCAAGAACAAATAATACTGCAGCTGGTACTACAAGAAGGATAAATATAAATGTTTTATTTTGAAAAACAGCACCCAGTTTGCCTAATGAAGCTATATTCTTAACATATACTCCAATTATATCTTCCGGTTTTACGTCATATAAATCAGGTATTGCATTCGCATCCCCTTTGGTTACAAAAAGCTTTTGGTTGTCTTCAAAAATTATTTGAATAATCCTATGAGTATTTGGCAGCCCCTTTATAGTCGGATCTGATGAATAGAACGTTATTATATCCCCTTCCTTCAGAAGTTCAGGGTCAACTCTCTGTATCAATATAAAGGTATTTTTTGGAATGTCAGGTTCCATACTTCGTGAAATAATATTCATTACGCTGTATCCGAAAAAAGCAGGTACTTTATGGGTTATCTGCGAATAAATCATATTTCCGACTAAAAGTATGAGAAAAATCAATAAAATAGCAAATATAACTGTAATAACCCATTTGCTCTTTTTTCTATTAATAAATATCTTCATATATACCTCAATCTGTTAAACATTACGATAACTATTTCTCTTTTGATTTCTGTTTATCAAGAACTGCTTTTTTCTGTTCAGCTTCATACATCTTTTCTGATTTTAACGCTCTTTCTATAGCTTTACGGATCTTCAATTCCTCTTTAGTCAGTTTTGTATTTTTTCTGCTTAGCTGTTCTATATACACTTTCTTCACATTCGGATTTAAAAATTCATACTCATCAGTGAATTCTTCAGTATCCATCTTTTTGAATCTTGCATTGTATCTGACCTTTGCTTTGCTGTCAGTTATAACATCATCAATCTTGTCAGATGTGTTTTTTCTGAATATGACATACTGGAAGGAAAGCAGCTTATATAAATTCTCCATCAATTCATTATTTGGTTTTTCTGATGAAGAGCTGCTTTCAACTTCAAATCCGGCACTTTCGTAACTTTCAATAAATAACCAAAGCTCCAGACACTGCCTTAAATGAACATTCTTTAATATTGCATTAGTCCTCATTACAGGAGGACGGATATATGCTTTTCCCATTTGAGATATAAATTGTGAAGCTTGGTATTGCTGAATAATTTTTCTGATTCTAACGACTCTTAACCATAGAGATGATTTCGTCATGTCCTCAAAAATATTAATATTCCCTTTTGTATCCTGTTCGTCAACCCCGTCTTTTGTCTGTATTGTAATGCTCATCTTGACCTGTGTGTCAACAACTTTTGTTTCGATATCTAATGACATCACATTGGATACTTCGTCTGCACCATATTGCTTTAATTTTTCATATCTGACATCGATAAAAAGACCTAATTTGTATATTAAGGTATTAATGAACTTGTTTTCATAAGTAAGCATATCTTCATCTTTATACACATTCAGTATCTTGTTAGGTATTATATTGCCTTTTTCATCTATGCTGTCAATAAAGTTGGTATGGGTTGCAAGATGCTGTAAGGATTTTACGGTTATGCTTCTTGATAATTCTATAGGCTTTATCTCTTCAACTTCTTTGATGTCTTTTCTTACAGTCCTTAATGCAGTATCCAGATAAGGCAAAGCTTCTTCAATTTTTCTTACCCATAATTCATCTATATTCTTCTGAAGGACTTTTTTATAGATAACTGCGTCAGTCTTGCCCTTATCCAGTAACCGCACAAGAGATTGATAGAAATCATAATCCTCATAAATATATGATATGAAATCTTTTGTATCCTCGTATATGGAATTTTTCTGATTATCATCAAGCAATAACTTTTTGCTGTATCTTGGCAAGATTAACTCCTCCTTTGTGAATCATCAATACATCCTTTGGAGCCGTTCCAGATAATTCTTACACTCATTCATGTTGTTTTTTCCAAAACTTTTGGAAAGATATGCAATAAGCTCTTTCAAATCTTCTCTTATAAGTGACAGATTAAGGCTTTCAAATTTTCTGAAGACTTTTGTGTATAGAACGTAATCAATACCATTAATTTCTGAACCGCCGCATGCAACATATACTGGAACAAACTCATAAAGTTGTTTCATGATACGATTACCAAAAGCGATTCTGAATTTTTGAATTATATATATATCCAGTTTTGCAATCTTATCAAGATTTTCTTTTGAAACAGGATATTTTTCCCAAGCATCTGAATAAAGCTCTTCAAGATAAGAGAAACTTATAGGTCTTGCTTCAGTCATAGGGGCATCAAAAGGCTGTCCCTTTGATTCGAAATTTATAGTGAATGCACGGTCATATACCTTATCAGAAACTGCAAATGTGGAATCGTCATTATTAGCTGTGCCAAGATACCAAATGTTTTCTGGTATTTTTAACCTTCCACCTACAAGATTTCTTGGGTCTGAAGTCCAGGAGCTTGGTACAAGCTCAAGTTTCCATTGTTCTGGATCAGGCATCTCTAGTACTGACAGCATTTCAGCAAAGTAGTATTCTACACGTGCAATATTCATCTCATCAAGCACTATCATATTGATATCATCATTATATGAAGATTCATAAATCCTTCTTAAAACTTCCGTTTCATTAAACTTCTTAGTGAATTCATTAAAGTATCCGAATAGTTCAGTCCTGTCTCTCCATGAAGGCTGTACTGATGCCATTGTGGCATCATTCTTGATGAATTTACCGAAACAATATGGCAGTGATGTTTTTCCTGTTCCGGATATTCCTTGCAATAATATGAGTTTGGTTGAAGCCATACTTGCAATAAGTATACGCATCATCTCCAGTTCATAATACAAATTCATCTTACTGCATGCGAAATTACGGAAATCCTGGCAAAGCTGCTCTAAAGTGAAACCGGAATAATATTCCAAAGGAGTATAATATGTATACTTCTGATCAACTTCAATAAGTTTTGAGAATCTGGATTCAACGACAACTTCAGCTGCAGCAGGCGCTTGTGATTTAGCATAATCTTCGGCTGCTTCCATATCAGGAATGCTTACACCTTCCATCTGATTGATTTTTTCATAAGATTTCTCAGTAATATCAGATAATTCTTTGGCTAGCTCTTTTGCTGATATACCTGCTTGTGAGACTTTCAAGGAAAGGATTCTGTCTTTTTCATCATTGAGCCTTAGTATCTCTTTATGCAAATCAGTTATTTCTTCAAATATGCTTTCCTGTGTTATCGTATTCTTCCTAAGCCGTATAATCCTTCTAATTGCAAAAACGACAAGCAGTATTATAGTAAGCCATACAGCTAATATAAGAATAATGGCAAGAATAGAAAACACCCAGTCGAGAAATTTAAACTGCTGATAATGGCTTCTGAATATCTCTATATATCGTACGACATTGAAAGTCTGAACGATTCCTTCAAAAATGCCTACAAAGAAACGGATTACTCCCTGTAGCATGAAGTTCATAAATTCGAAAAACCAACCTAAAAACGCATCCATACCTTAAATTTGTCCTTTATTAAGATTTAAATCAAGATTTAGAAGAATCAGAATCGCTCTCAGCTTTTCCTTGTTCAGCATTCTGCTTAGCAAGGTATTCTTCAATAGCTTTTTTCTTAATCTCTTCTTCATATTGTTTGCTTTGTTTATCTGTCTTCATGGATATCATTACTTTTATGAAGTTATATATCTCATAAAGCAGGAACAATACCAAAGGAATAACTACACATACTAAGAAACCGGTCGGTGTCTGTAAGAAATTTAATACGCTTCCGACACCAGGAACTCTACTTCCATTGTAAATTCCCACTACATTGTCATACCGTACTTCCTGTGTATCCGCAATAGCATTATTATCGCCTTTCGTAGTGTAGTATACATACCCTCCAGAATTTCTCACAGAAATGACTCTATGAGTATTAAGTTCCATAAAACCATCACCATTTAGGTCAACTTTATACGTAATGATATCATCTTCCTTAAGTGTACCTTTTTCTTCAGCTGATAACTCATGACTGATTATGAGGTCACCTTTCTTAAGTGTTGGATCCATAGACTCTGAAAGTATCGTTATGGGCATTCTACCGAATATTACAGCAACCCCGTTTTGATTTTTAGTAGATGAAAATGCAATTATTGTCATGAATACTGCTATTACAACAAATAACCATAACAATATATTCCCTACTATCTTTAACCCCTTTTTCATAAACTGCCTCCAATTTACTATATAAATCGCATATCTGTACTTAACAGAAAAGGTCTTTCAGTCTCGATGAAAGATCTTTTCCATTAAGCAAATCAGTGCAATCAACTGATACTGCCTAATGCCGACTTACTAAAGTTCCCATCCCGCCCGCAGCCTTAGCGGCTACGGGCAGGTAAATAGTTAATTAAGACTAATCAATTTCAATTACAACAAGCTCAAACTCTATGTTAAAAGATGCTCCTGCATTTGCAGTTATACAATCTGCATCCTGACCCTCAATCCATACACGAACAGTGATTGTCGTTGTTCCTTCAGGTGCGTCTGTCTTTGCAACACCATTAGCTACAAGTGTAAGTAAAGCAGTAGTTGTCTGTGATGCAATTGGTGTTGTTAATTCTGTGTTATTTGCATCTTTATAAGCAAGTGCTGGGGCTAAATCCTTAGCAAAAATACTATCATCTTTTGCAAGATTATCAGTCTTATCTTCGTCCAGTATTGCAATTCTAACGGCATCAATAATTTTTAAAGAATCAGCAGCTGATGTTGTAACTCCAGTAATTACCAAATTCTCTAAACCAACATTAACTTCTTCTCCACCTGTATTTACTAATTCCAGCTGAAAATCAACATAATAACCATCGACATCACCAGCAGCTGAGGTTGTTGTTAGAATTAGTGTTGGTGAACCTGTCAGTGCGCCTGTTAATGGGTCCGCCTCTCTTGCATCCGTCTCACTGATTGTATAGAAATTCAAACCAGTTGTAGATGATGCATGCATAAGTTCGCCAAAACCAGCGCTTGTTGTATCTAATGCTACTGAATTAGCAAATGCCGCTCCTGAACCTTTTTCTCTAATCAGTATGTTCGTTGGTGCTACTACTGACAGATTAATACCTGTTACTTCTACTCTGTTACTCATTGTGAACCAGGCATATGATGCTGTGCTCATTGTGATTGCTGCAACTATCAACATGATTATGGCCGGTATCAGTTTGTGTCTCGCTTTGATTGTTTTCATTTTTTTATAACTCCTTTTTTATTATAATATTTAAATATACTTTTTGCAAAGCAATATTTTTAAGATCCTTCTACAATGGTTAAATCCATCGTAACTTTGAACTTCCCGCCAATAATGTCATCTGTACATTCAGGATCATCCCCTTCAATCCAGATAACGACAGTAAATTTGGTAATGTCTCCGGGTTTGAAATAGGCACGTCTGCTTCTGACTGCGATAGACTCTGTTAAGAACTCAATCGTATCTTTCTCCGGGCCTGTTCCATCTTTCTTTGTCTTGGCATATGTATTCGGATTTCCATCTACATAAAGCCTTATTCTGACAGCTTCATCCACATTCTGAGTTACATTAAGCAAGTTTATAACATATTCATATGTGACGGCTTCTGAACCCGCATTCTTAAGATAGAATGTATATGCTATGTAATTTGCCCCATTATGCTGACCGTTAATGGAATCAACATTCTCAGGAATGCTGTAGCCTGAAATGTTTGTGCAGTTCTCAATCGCATCAGCATCCAGTCTGCTTGTAGGACTTAAAAAGTCTGGAGTCTCACTTAAAGACAATGCAAGTTTTAACAGAGAACTGCTTTGTGAATCGCTTCCTCCCTTTCCAGAGCTGCCGCTTCCGCTATATGATGTAGACACTGTAAAACTGCTGTATCTGTCATAGAAAGCAGAGACAAGGTAAGCTGCGGATAACAATATTACTATTGCTATCAGGCTGATGACCAGAGCCCTGAATAAGAGAGAAGTCTTGTGTACACTATATGCGATTTTAGTAACTGAAGGATCTTTTCTCATTATCTTACGCTCCTAGGCTTTCTGTAGTTACCCGCAAGCTTACCTGTGCATAATACACAGCTTTCGGGAAGATTACCTGCTGTTTCATCATCTTTTACTGAGGATGTGATAACTTCAATGTTTAGTGCATTTAAAAGATTATACAGAGCTAATGCTGTATTTCTTTTCTCATCTTTAGGAGAATTTAATGCTTCTGTGAGGTTGTCGCTTAAATGAACATAGTCTGTCTTTATACTGGATATTCTCGATATGGGACAGAAGTCATCTCCAAAATCCATTATCATAGATTTAATACCCTCATTTTTGGCTTGTGAGAGTATTTCCATAATTTTTGCATTATCCTCATATAGAACTTTTTTATTTAAGCAAAGACATATTTCTTTAGAAGATACATTATTTTCCTCTGCTTTTTTGCATATATCCATTAAAAAATCCTGTTTTGTCAATATTCGGATTGGAATATATACTCCGAACCATTCTGCTTCCACATTTCTTGCTCTGAATTTTTGAATATCTGCAAAAAGATTATCAAGTAACCATGATGTAATTTTTTCTGATATAACTGTTCTCTCTGCTACTGGCATAAAAGCTTCATCAACAAGAACACCCATCAGAGGATCATTTATCCTCAACTGGGTTAAGTATGAATGTATAATTCCGAGTTTTGTATTCAGTATGGGTAAATAGAATATTTCCAGACTACGGAGATTATATTTAGTTGTTCCTGTTACCATTGCTGCCATTGCATTTGCCCCATTAAACTTTTTATAGTCGACTCCCAATTGTTCTGTTTGTAGCTTTTTTATTAATAAAAAAGCTACATTCGAACCTGTTAAGTCCAATGTAGCAACCTGGCGGGCTTGATCCCTTAGAACGAAGCTCCATAGCTTTGCGTCACTGCATTTCTACAGTTTTGCCTTTGTACACGCATAATTTACCATGACAGTTAATATATGTCAATATATTTTTTTAATTTTTTTTATTTTTTTTATTTGGTGATAAACCTGATGTTCGAATATCGATTTTGTTCACAATTTGTTCACAATTTTAAATTTAGGTATTGCATTCACATGTATTTTCGTGTATCATTTCAAAATAATGGAATGTTTGAGACTTAGAAGAACAATAACTTCGATACTAGCCATCATAATTCTGCTCTCACCGTTAATGTCAATTGATGTTAGCGCAAATGCTGAGATATCTCCAAGCGGTATCTCATACTGGGTTACTAATTCACCGGTTATATATGACTATAAAAACATTAATTTTACGAATGACAAATTAATCGTCGGCGGATATATGGTCCTTCCAGTAACAGAATTCTTTGATTATTTTGGTTTTTATCAGTATGAATGGAACAATGAGACAAAAAGCGTGACTATAACTGACGGATATAATACATATGTTATTTATTCTGGAACTAATTACCTCCTCAAAAATGGCATTATGATACAGGCCCCTGCTACAAGCCTTATTTATAACGGCAAAATATATGCATCTTTAAAAGTAATGGCAGATTCTCTTGGTTTAAAAACCTTATATGATGAAGTATCTGATTCTATACTTCTTACAACGAATACTTTTTTCTTTAATTCTTCATACACATATGAGGATGTTTACTGGCTTTCAAGGATAGTGTATGCAGAAGCTGGATATGAGTCATATGAAGGAATGGTAGCAGTAGCAAATGTGGTGTTGAACCGTGTCAGACATGATGATTTTCCAGACACGATATATGGAGTTATTTTCGACAAGGCAGGAGGAACTCAATTTACACCTGTGTCTGCAGGTACAATATACAATGAGCCTTCAGAAAATGCTATTCTTGCTGCAAAAGCCGCTTTAAATGGTTATAACAATGTATCATGGTGTTTATTCTTCTTTAACCCTAGAATAGCAAAGAGCACATGGATTGCAGATTCATGCGACTTTTATGGAAGTATTGGCAATCACGATTTCTATTTTTAACTATCTTGTCCAATTCATTGATCTTTTGATGGCATCATGCCATCTTTTTTTTCTGTATTCCCTGTCAAAAAAATCTTTAGGCAGGAATACTCTGTCTCTCTTGACAATTCTTTTAAGCTCCTCTGCATCCTGCCAGAAACCCACAGCCAGACCAGCTAAAAATGCTGCTCCCAAAGAAGTCGTTTCCTGTATAGCAGGTCTTATTACTTCACAGTTAAGCATATCTGACTGAAACTGCATTAAAAAATTGTTGGCACTTGCACCGCCATCTACCTTCAAGGCTCTTAAAGGCACATTTGAGCTTTCTTGCATGCAGTCTATAACATCCATGGTCTGATAAGCCATAGACTCCAAAACAGCCCTTACAATATGGTTCTTGTTTGTCCCTCTTGTAATACCTACAATTACTCCTCTTGCATACATATCCCAATAAGGAGTTCCTAGACCGGTAAATGCGGGGACAAAATACACATCATTGGTATCATCAACAGAATAAGCCATCCTTTCTGTCTGTGCAGCTGTTTCAACAAGCCCTATCTGATCCCTAAGCCACTGAACTGAGGACCCAGCATTAAATATGCTGCCCTCAAGCGCATAACATGTCCTGTTCTCGCAATTCCATGCAATTGTGGTTATTAATCCCTTATCAGAAAAGACTGGTTTTTCTGCAGTATTCATCAGGATAAAGCATCCTGTCCCGTAAGTATTTTTAACTTCACCCTGTTCAAAGCATGTCTGCCCGAAAAGCGCTGCTTGCTGATCACCCGCTATTCCTGAAATAGGAATGCTTACCCCTTCAATCTCCATATGCCCGACGATAGAAGATGAGGGTACCACTTTGGGAAGCATATCTATATTAATATTCAGAATATCCAGAAGTTCTTTATCCCATTCAAGCGTATTAATATTAAACAGCATTGTCCTGGATGCATTTGACATGTCTGTAACATGGGCTTTCTCTTTTGTAAGGTTATATATGAGCCAAGTGTCTATTGTACCGCATAGAAGGCTTTTGTTTTTTGCTTCATTGACATTATCCAGAATCCATTTAATTTTAGTACCTGAAAAATATGCGTCAACTACAAGCCCTGTCTTAGATTTTATTAAATCAGTATATCCAGTTGCTTTAAGCTGTTCACATATATCAGCGGTTCTCCTGCATTGCCATACTATTGCATTATATACAGGCTTTCCTGTTAGTTTATCCCAGACTACAACAGTCTCTCTCTGATTGGTTATACCAATAGCCGCAATATCCTCTCCTTTTATTGAGAATTTTTTTATCAGATCGAACAGCGCGCCCATCTGGCTTTGCAGAATATCATATGGATCATGTTCTACCCACCCTGGATTCGGAAAAAACTGTGTGAACTCCTTATTCACAGAACCTATATACTTTCCATCATGGTCAAAAGCGACCGCCCTGCTGCTGGTTGTTCCCTGATCTAATGCAATTACAAATTTTTTCATTTTACACCTGTTTCAGTTTATAGGGAATTTACAATCTGTTTATATAAATTCCCCTTTACCTCAAAATTTTTAAACATGTCGAAACTCGCGCTTGCTGGGGACATAATTACTATATCACCTTCATCAGCCATATTAAATGCTTTATACACCGCATCTTCTAATGTTTCTGCTTCGTTAAGAATCGCATTGCATGAATGAGCTTTATATGCATCTTTTATTTTTTCTTTTGTCTGTCCTAAAAGGACAAGACCTTTTACTTTTTCATTGATTAACGGCCCCATTATATCGTAAGGTATATGCTTATCATAACCGCCTGCTATTAATATTACTTTCTGATCAAACGACTGAAGGCTTGCAACAGTCCTTGAAGGCGTTGTTCCGATAGAATCGTTATAGAAACGAACCCCATTTACTGTCCTTACATATTCTACCCTGTGCTCCACGCCATTAAACGTTTTTGCCACATGCAGCATGGTAGCAGTGTCAACCAGAGAATAAGTCGCAAGAATTGCTGCCATATAGTTCTCTATATTATGCTTCCCAGGTATTTTTATGTCCTTAATATCCAGTATTCTGTTTATTTTTCCATCTATATTCACATATATGGCATTGTCATCCAGATAAGCGCCTTTAAAAGAATTCTTCCCATCATATCTGTTAATCCTCGAAAAAGTATATGTTTCTGAAGGAGCAGTCTCTATTAAAGCTTTTGTTATATCATTGTCCTGATTTAAAATCACTATGTCATTCTTTTTCTGGTACTTAAAGATTATGCTTTTGCAATAAATATATTCATCATAATCATCATGAAAATCCAGATGATTAGGAGTAATATTGGTAATAACGGAAATATCTGGGCTTTTCTCACCGAACATCTGCAATTGGCATGAAGCTAATTCCAGTACGACATAATCATTAACATTAATCTCGTCCAGTCTGTGGAATAAAGGCGTCCCTATATTGCCTCCGACCCATACCTTGTATCCCTGTTCTTTTAGAAATTCACCGATTAAGGTAGTTGTTGTTGTTTTACCCGAGCTTCCTGTAACAGCGATTATCTTTGCCTTGCAGTATTTAATGAATTCCCACATCTCAGATGTAAGTACAGCTCCATTTCTTACTGCATCTGCAAATTGAGGCATATCTCTTCTCATAGACTGTGTTTTAAATATTACATCGTAACCTGTAAGTTTATCCAGATAATCATTTCCGGAAATTAATGATGAATTAGGGTAATCAGCCAAATCTGTTTTCAAATCTTCAAAATCATCAGATTTATCAAACCCAGTGACATTAACACCTTTTTGTGATAGAAACTTGAATAAATCTATATTTCCGATTCCCAGTCCCACAATGGCGATCTTTTTTGATTTTAAATATTCAATATATTCATTGTGGTTTGTAAAATCATTTTTTTGCATTTGTACCAGCCTTCTCAAGCAGTTCTTTTATAATTTTCTGATATAGCAGAATTTCCTTTTCCAGTTCTTTTATACGGTCTTCTCTGAATTTCAGAATCTTAAGCAATGTATCTTTAGACATCTGATCGATGGTTTCCATATGAGCTCCTTGTATTTATTATACATTACAAAATGCAAAAGATTTCTCTTTTGCATTAGTAATGTGTTATATCTATTCTTTACTCATTATCCTTTTTGGTTTTGTGCTCATCCTCTGCGTCAAACTTAAAATCTGCGAGCAATGATCCGATTTTATTGCTCAAAACTTCCTCATGGCTTACAGGCAGTTCTTCACGTTGTTTTCTGGTTTGCCTTGGCTCGCTGTCTTTTTGTGGAGCGGCTTCAGCGCTTTCAACTCTGCGTGTAAATCTTTCAGTACGTTCTTTTATGTTTTGCTGTCTTCTTTCTTCTCTTTGCTGTTCCCTTTCTATATCTTCCTGTGAAGGCTGTGGATCAAGTGGCTGAACAGCTTTAATGCTTGCATTAATCTTCTTATTCTCAAGATCAACATCAATAATAGCTACTTCAACCATCTGTCCTTCTTCGAGAACCTCGGAAGCGCTCTTTAAACGTTTATTAGAAATTTGGGAAATATGAACTAGAGCATCAATATCCTTAGCGATTTCAACAAATACGCCAAAAGGAAGGATTCTGACAACTTTGCCAGTCATTATAGTATTGGCAGCAAACCTTTCCTCTGCATTATACCAAGGATCATCTTCTTCTTTTCTATAAGCAAGTGATACCTTCCTTTTATCCTTATCAATTTCTTTGATAATGACATCAACTTCTTGTCCAAGTTCCAGCACATCCTGAGGATGATTAATTTTTCCCCATGAAAGCTCTGAAATGTGGGCAAGGCCGTCTATACCGCCTAAATCGATAAATGCTCCAAAGTTTGAAAAGCTTTTTACAGTTCCTTTAACCACTTCGCCAACTGCAAGCTTGCTCCATACTTCTTTTTCCATTCTCTCGTTTTCTTCTTCAATGAGAATTTTTCGTGACACGATGAGTTTCTTTTTCCTACGGTCACATTCAATTACTCTTACTTTCAGCTTCCTGCCAATAAATTTCTGAAGGTTTCTTTGAAATTGTGTGCTGATCTGAGAAATAGGCATGAAAGCGTCAACACCATTAATATCAAGTATAAGCCCGCCTGAAGTTGCTTCTTTGACAGTACCTTTGATTGAATCACCGGTTGTAAATGCATCATTTATATCTTCATATCTTCTTTTTTCATCGACTTTCTTTTTTGATAGATAAACGATACCGTCTTTATCACTTACTCTCGTTACTATCGCTTCTACCTTATCCCCGACTGCTACTTGTCTTTGATCTTTGACCATAGGGAATTCTTCTGCAGGTATCGTGCCATCAATCTTGAATCCTATATCAAGATATACTTCCTTTTCGTTGACACCTATAACCTTACCGGTTACTACCTGTCCGTTTCTTAACGTCACAAGGGATTTTTCCAACATTTCCTCAAAAGTATTTGCTGATCCCTTCTTTGCATTATCTTCCATTGTTTCCTTTACCTCCCTGACAATACGATCCGGCGTACTCGCTCCTGCCGTAATGCCAACCATTTCTTTGTTTTTTATATCGATATCCTCAACTTGCTTTGCACATGAAATTAAGTATGTTCGTGCACATCTCTCTTTGCACACTTCATATAGTTTTCTTGTATTGGAGCTGCTAGGATCACCAATAACTATCATTATGTCTACGGATGCAGCCAATTTTACTGCTTCAGATTGACGTACAGACGTAGCACTGCATATTGTATCAAACACCTCAAGCAATGTAAACTTTTTTTTCAGCTCTTCGGTGATTTTTTCATACTTTTCTTTAATAAATGTGGTTTTTGCTACTGAACAGTATTTATTTTCCGAATCTGGTGTTAATTTTTCAATATCTTCTGGTTCTTCAATGATTATCGCACTGTTACAGCAGTAACCATTTATTCCAATAACTTCAGGATGCATGCCTGAACCTGCAATAATAACCTTATAACCTTTATTGTACATATCCTCCACTTTATTTTGGATATTCCTGACATATGGGCATGTAGCATCATAAATTATTAAATTTTTCTTTTGGGCTTCTTCGAAAAATGTTCTTGATACGCCATGTGCCCTAACTAGGACGCTAGCGCCATCTGGTATTTCGGAAATATCATTTACAGTTATGAGCCCTTGGTTTCTAAACTCATTTACGACCTGCTGGTTATGAATGACATTTCCATACGAATATTTAATCTGTTCTTTTTCGACTATTTCGTTAGCCATCTTAACTGCTCTGGAAACCCCAAAACAGAAGCCTGCATTTTTTGAAACAATCACATTTTTACTCGTTTTTATACACCTCCGGCAGGTTATATATAATATCCATAAGATCCTGACTTTTTTGCGAAATCTCTTCTTTAGTGGATTTTCTGTCAAGACCGGTATCAACTGGTTTGCCGATATATACTTTTGTCTTTTTGTACAATTTGGCTTTGTTTTCAATGTATACAGGTATTACATGAGCTTGTGTTAAAGCAGATACCATTGCAACTCCTCTTCTTGGCGGTAAGGGATTCTTGCTTTTCTGTCTTGTTCCCTGAGGGAAAATACATACAAGTTCGCCTTCTTGAAGAAGCGTTACTGCACGTTTAATGCTTCTGACATCGCTTTGCCCTCTTTTAATGGGGAAAGCACCCATTTTATTTAAAAACCATGCCGAAAGCTTGTGTTTGTACAGTTCGCTTTTTGCCATAAAATAAACCCATCTTTTCCTGGAATGTACAAGGACGAATACTATATCTAATATGCTGAAATGGTTTGGGCAAATGACATAAGGTCCCTTTTCAGGATAATCCTCACCTATATATTCTACACGGTAAAATACTTTTATTATTCCCCTTACTATACCACGGCAAAATTTCCTGATAAATTCATTTTCCATTTAAATACCTTAACAAGGTGTTAAAAACCTCATCTATTCCCATTTCTGAAGTATCTATTTCTATTGCATCGTCAGCTTTTTTTAATGGCGCGAAATCCCGGCCTGAATCCTGTTTGTCACGGTATACTATATCGGCTAAAACTTCTTCATAAGTAGTGTCTTTTCCATCTTTCTGCATCTGGAGTAATCGCCTTTGAGCTCTCTTTTCGTTATTTGCAGTTAGAAAGAATTTAAAATCAGCATCTGGAAGCACATAAGTACCTATATCCCTGCCTTCCATTACAACATTATGGTTTTTAGCAACATGCCTCTGCATATCAACAAGAAAAAGCCTAACAGGAGGAAACTTGGAAACATCCGAAGCTCCTTTGCTTACTTCGTTAGTACGTATCAGGCTGTCAACGCATTCGTTATCAAGGTACATGTGCTGTCGATTGTTTTTTATTTCCAGCTTAATATCTATGTTTTTTATCAGTTCTTCAAGTTTTTTACCATCCAATGTATCTATATTGCTTCTTATGGCTTTCAATGCAACCGTACGATACATTGCTCCTGTATCAAGGTATGTATATCCTTTTTGCTCTGAAAGCATTTTTGCCATCAGGCTTTTTCCGCTTCCTGCGGGTCCATCAATCGCTATGGATTTATGCTTCATAAACTCCTATGCCCTAATCCTATTCCTATTTCATCTAAATTTAAAAAACCGATGCCGGTGAATACCGCAACTGTTATATGATCTTTATGTCTTGCAATGCCTATCTTGCCTCCTATATTACACCCTATAGCTTTTGGCATAATCTGCCCCAAAGCCTCGCGTGTAGCACCTACTACAGCACCTTGTTCATGATGTACATCAAGTATTACATTCTGTCTTTTTGAAGCAACTACCGCTCGTTCAATAATTTTTGAGACTGAGGATATAAAATCCCCTCCAAAATCAACTGCAACGCATTTAATGCCTTTATCAGCGTAATCTTTTATTAAAGCATATTCTTCTTCTCTTGTTGAAGTAATAGATAGCCTGATTGCTGCTTTTGAAGTATCCTTACTGCCTATTGTATCGTATTCCATTAATCTTTTTCCTTTTGCCAGTTAATTATATCTACTTTAATTGGATTTTACAACAAATTAATCATAAATATACGCTATCACCAGCCAGAAAACCTGTTGAAAAAGCAATTGTCAGATTATATCCTCCAGTAAGAGCATCACAGTCTATTATTTCACCTGCAAAGAATAAATGCTGGGATATCCTGGATTCCATTGTGGAAGGATTTATTTCATTTACAGGAATCCCCCCTTTGGTTACAATCGCATCATCCATCTCCATCCCGCTTCTTATGGTTAGAGTCAGATTCTTCAAGAGTCTGACCAATGACTTTTTTTCATCTTTCGAAATCTGGTTTGACATCTTGTCAGGACTAATTCCGGAAAGTTTTACTATTACAGGTATAAGGGATTTTGGAAGAAGCGCATCCAGTGAATTCGCATACTTTTTTGATGCGTTCTTTTCCATATCCAGTGTAATCCTTTTGTACAGTGTCTGTTCATCAAGAGCAGGTTTAAGATCAATAACGGCTTTGGCATTTTTGTAGTCTGTATCAAGAAGATATCTGCTTGCTGTCAGTACGATTGGACCAGATATGCCAAAATGAGTAAAAAGCAGTTCACCCTGCTCTTTATATATGGCTTTATCGTCTTTAAGTACAGTAAGCGATACATTCTTAAGAGTAAGCCCCATTGTCTCATTTACCCATCTCTCTTTTGTCAGAAGACCTGTTAGTGCACCTTTTAACTCAGTTACTGAGTGTCCCAGATTTTTAGCAAGAACATAACCGGATCCATCGCTGCCTGTTGACTGATATGTCATTCCTCCTGTTGCAAAAACAAGATTAACACATCCGAATGAATCCGTTACGCCATTTGCATCTTTTACAGTTACATAATAAATTTCATCATTACCTTTTACAACCTCAGTTACTTTATTAAGTTTTAAAACATCAACTTTAGCTTTTTGCATCTGATAAACAAGAGCATTGCGTACATCAATAGCATTGCTTGATTCCGGAAAAACCCTTCTTCCTCTTTCGGTCACAGTCTTTACCCCTATACTGTTAAAATACTCGATTATCCTAGATGGAGGAAAAGCGTAAAGAGCAGAATAAAGAAAAGTCGGATTAGTCATCACATTGTTTAATATATCCAGCACATCTGAATCATTCGTAATGTTGCATCTGCCCTTACCTGTTACAAGAATCTTGCTTCCTTCCTGTTTCTTCTGTTCAATAACCAATACGCTGTATTTCCTATTTGCAGCCGTAATTGCAGCCATCATCCCTGCAGCGCCTGCACCAATTACTATGACATCATAATTATTTCTCATTTTTCTTTTTCTTTTCTATAGTATAAATAGAGTGCTCATCCCATATCCGTTCCATATCCTGAAGCTTTACCATTAATTGCTTGTCCTTTTTTATACCGCAAGCAGCTATTAGGGCATTTACAACAGAAAATGGAGCTGTAAGCGAATCAATAAATCCGGTTAGTCCGCTTCTTGCGACAAGCACATTGTGTGCTACCTCTGTTATGGGAGCATCCAGACTGTCTGTTATAGCAACAGTATATGCTCCGCTGTTCTTTGCAATATCCATAGCATGGACTGTCCTTTTAGAGTATCTCGGAAATGTAATCCCTATAAAAACATCCTGATCAGTTATGGATATTATTTCTTCAAATATATCTGCAGCTCCAGGCATGCCAACAAGATACACATCTTCAAAAATCATCTTGAAATAAATAGACATGTACAAGGCAACAGAGAAAGAGCTGCGGATACCCAGTATGTATATTCTTTTTGCAGAAGACAGCTTTTCTACGACAGTATTGAATACATCATTATCTATCATATTCATGGTTTCTTTAATAGACATAATATCTGATTTCATTACCGACATAAGCACATTATCCATTTCAACCGTATCGGAAATCCTCATGAGCCTCTCCGCTGATGTAAGAGTCTGTCGTGCTACTTCTTTCATATCTCGTTGCATCTCAGGAAAGCCATCATATCCAAGTTCAATTGCAAATCTTACTACAGTGGATTCAGATGTATTAGCTTCTGCTGCCAATTTTGTTGCTGTGTAAAATGGAGCCTTATCAAAATTAGTCAGTATATATTCAGCTATTTTCTTCTGGCCTTTACTAAATCCTTTAGTGTTTCTTAGTTTGTCCTTAATGCTCATATCCACCTCTTTTTACATAAATCATTGATTATGAATAATTTTTTAATCAATCCTGCATTTTTACCAAAAACGAGTTATAAGAAAACACCTTTAGGCATTTTTGAAACCTAAAGGCGTTTATAATTCGTTTTAAACCGGATGGACCTTGTCTTCCATATCGGTTAGTTCCTTGTCCAGTTTATACTTTAAAGCTCTTCTATATTCGAAGAAATCCTTTGCAACTTTCGGGAACATGGCATATGTAAGAACATCCTCATCCTGCTCGAAATATTCCTTCATTTCATTCTTTGTTTCCAGAAGAGCGGGTGGGATATCATCTGCCGGCCTGTGAGTGATAGGTTTTTCGCCTTTAAGTATTTTATCTATGATTTCCTGCTTAATTGCTACAGGGGTCTTACCATATTTACCTGCCACAAGGTCTCTTGACTCTTTTGGCACCATCTTATATCTTTCACCAGCAATAACATTCATTACTGCTTGTGTTCCTACTATCTGGCTTGTCGGTGTTACAAGCGGAGGAAATCCAAAATCTTCTCTTACTGCAGGCACTTCATTAAGCACATCCTGAAGCTGGTTTTCTTTTCCTGCTTCCTTCATCTGATTAACAAGATTTGAAAGCATTCCGCCTGGAACCTGGTATATAAGGGCATTTATATCGACACCCATAACCTTTGTATTAAGCAGACCGGATTTCAAATATTTTTCACGAACGACTTTGAATATTTCAGATACTTCATTTATTTTCGCTACATCAAGACCTGTGTCATACTGGGTACCTTTTAGTGCAGCAACAATACTTTCTGTAGGAGGCTGGCTGGTTCCCTGTGAAAATGGCGAAAGAGCGCAGTCAAGCACATCAACTCCAGCTTCAGCACCTTTCAAATAAGACATGGATGCTGTTCCTGCAGTATAGTGTGTATGAAGCTGAATAGGAAGGCTGATATGCTCTTTTAATGCTTTAACAAGATCATACGCTGTATAAGGAAGCAAAAGACCAGCCATATCCTTAATACATATTGAATCTGCTCCGGCTTCAACAAGATTTTTTGCATCTTTAATGTACTGCTCGAAAGTGTGCACTGGTGATATGGTATAGCATATTGTGCCTTGTGCGTGACCGCCTTCTTTTTTGCAGGCTCTCATTGCAGTTTCAAGATTCCTTGCGTCATTAAGCGCATCGAAAATCCTTATAATATCTATACCATTTGCAATTGACTTCTGAACAAAATACTCCACGACATCATCTGCATAGTGCTTATATCCCAAAAGATTCTGACCTCTCAAGAGCATCTGCAGCTTGGTATCCTTTACATTTTTCCTAATATATCTCAGTCTGTCCCATGGGTCTTCATTTAAAAATCTGACACAGGAATCAAATGTAGCACCACCCCAGCATTCCAATGAATGATAACCGATTTTATCAAGAAGCTGTAAAGCATCTTTCATATCAGCAATGCTCATCCTTGTCGCTATTAACGATTGATGCGCATCTCTTAAAATTGTTTCAGTGATTTTTACGCTCATCTTAAATCCTTTCTAATTCATGGACACTAATAGCTGTCCTGTTTCTACACTTTCTCCATTTGATACATTTACTGAAGCTATAACGCCATCCTGAGCTGCTACAATATCATTTTCCATCTTCATCGCTTCGAGTACAGCAACAACTTGATTTTTCTTAACTGCCTGACCTGTTGACACCTTCACGCTAATAATTGTACCTGGCATTGGTGATTCAATCCTTATAGAGCCGTTTGCATCAGATGAGGCTGTCTTTTTCGGAGCTGGAGCTTCTGGTTGTATAACCTCAGCTTTTGCTGCAGGTGTTTGAACAGGTTTAATTTCTGGAACTGTATTAACCGGTCTAACAGTCTCAGCAAGACTTGGTGCTGATCCTGCTACTTCTTCTAATTCAACTACATATTCTTTTCCGTTTACTTTTGCTATGAATTTTTTCATTTATATATCCTCCGTGTATTAAAGCGGCATATTGCCATGTTTTCTGTTTGGACGGTTTTCCCTTTTTGATTTAAGCATTTCCAATGCTCCGATTATATAAGTACGAGTAAATGCAGGATCAATAACATCATCAACATACCCTCTTTTAGCGGCTTCATAAGATGAAGCATATCTGCTAGAATATTCCGAAATCTTTGCTTTTCTGAACTCAACAGGATCCTCACTATTAGCAATCTGCTTGTTGAATATTATATTAGCAGCTCCTTCGCTATCCATAATGGATATAGAAGCGGTCGGATAAGCGAATACTGCATCTGCGCCTATCGACTTACTGTTCATCGCTACATATGCGCCACCAATGGCTTTACCTGTAATTATATTGATTTTAGGGACATCCGCTTCTGTAAAGGCATATATCATTTTTGCTACATGTCTTATTAATCCCTTCTTTTCCTGAGCTGCATCAGCAGTATAACCTGATGTATGTGTAAATGTTACTATCGGAATATTAAAACAATCAAGAAGCCTAATGAATCTAGAAGCTTTATCCGCAGCATACATATCAATCTGGCCGTTGTTAACTGCAGGGTTATTTGCTACTATCCCGATAGAATTTCCATTCATTCTTGCAAAACCAATTATCATTGATGCTCCGAATTCAGGCTGTATTTCCATAAAGGATGATGTATCTGTTACTGATATAATGACATCCCTCATATCATATGAATCTGTAACTAAATCATAAAGATTGTCTGCAGTTCTGTTTGCATCATCTGTTACTTCCTCTTTTACAGCTTCAGTAAGGTTATTATCTGGAAGATATGATAAAAGCATTTTAATCGCATTAATGCACTGGTCTTCATTCTCACAATGAATGTGGGAATTACCGCTGGTCTTTGCATGAGCTGAAGCGCTTCCTATCTCTTCTTTTGTCGTTTTTACCCCGGATACGCTTTCGAGTACAGCAGGTCCATTCATATACATATAGCTGATTTTGTCTGTCATAATAACAAAATCCGATAAAGCAGGAAATAATGAAGAAACACCTGCGCAATTACCTAAAACTGCACTTATCTGAGGAATAACCCCGCTAGCCATTGACTGTTTTGTCAAAAGTCCTCCAATTCCTGCAAGTACATCAGTTCCCTCTTCTACTCTAGCACCATCAGAGTCAAGCATGTAAACTATTGGTGCTCCTGTCTTTAGTGCCATATCGATTGTTCTTTCTATCTTCTTTGCATGCATCTCGCCGATTGAACCATGTAAAACTGTATAGTCTTGTGAAGCTATAAAAACAGGACGGCTGTTTACTTTTCCGTAACCGCATATCACTCCATCACCGGCTTTTCTTTTTGAAGCCATGTCAAAATCTATGCTTCTTGATTCAGTGAAGGCATCTGTTTCTATAAAAGACCCTTCATCAAATAATTTATGTATCCTATCAATTGCAGTACTTTTCCCTTTGGCTTTCTGAGCTTCAATCTTCTGCTGCCCTCCGCCAAGGGAAGCTTCATGCTTTTTTATTCTTAATTCGTCTACTTTTTCTATCATACTCATTTAGTTACCTCGTAATTCATTTAATGCCCATTGCAATACATTATATCATTTTAAAGATACCCATTCAATTGTTTTTATTAATTTAGGAATAAATCTTCACATATGAATTGAAATGGCTTTTGTAGAAAAACAAAGTTCAATTATTACTTATTATATCCTAATGAGGATAGTTCTTTTTGATTAAGAGACCTGTATCTGCCTTTTTTCAGATCTTCTAAGCTTACTGGGCCAATAGATATTCTCTGAAGCATATACACCCTTATTCCAACAGCATCAAACATTTTTCTTACTTGGCGGTTCTTCCCTTCTTTTATAGAAATTTCAACTGAGCATTTGCCATCATCATTATTAATTATATTATCAAGTTGTGCTTTCTCAGTGATATACCCGCCAATATCTACACCGTTTTCCAGTTTCTGTCTGATTTCTTCTGTTATCTCACCTTTTGCTGAAACAGCATATGTTTTAATAACCTGATTCTTTGGATGCATAAGAAAATTAGCGAAGTCACCATCGTTTGTCATGAAGATAAGCCCTGATGAATCATAATCAAGCCTTCCAACGGGATAAACCCTTTCATCAACGCTGTCAAAGAAGTCTGCAACAGTTTTTCTCCCAAACTGGTCTGACATGGAAGTAATGACCATTTCCGGTTTATTAAAAGCGAAATACAACATTTTTTCTTGTATTTTCAAAACTTTATTACCAATCCTTATATCATCAGAATCATCAACCAATATAATATCTTTAACTACACTTCCATTGACAGTAACAGCTCCTCTATTGATAAGTTCCTCTGCTTTTCGTCTTGATACATAACCGCTTAAAGCAATATATTTCTGTAAACGCATTTTTCCCATTATGTTTTTCCTTCTATATTATTAATTTTGATGTTATGTTCTTTGTTTTTCATAGACAGGCTTAATATTATACCCATTAAGATGTAGAAAATAAAGGCTATTCCGTTATTGCTTATATTAAACATCCCTTGTATAAAATATGAGATTACTGCACAGGTCAACGGAAGCAGTAGAATATTCTTCATTATATTCTTAAATCCTTTTATAATCACACTTATTGCAATTAAAATATATGCGATTCCAGCAGGAATCCCGCTCGAGACACATATGTTTAAAAATTCATTATGGGCTTTATCTGTGTTTATAATCTGCGGATTTATGCTCCTTAAGAATGAAACCACCTCAGTATCCTTATATATTGCCTGCCTTAAAGTCTCTATCCCATATCCTGTAAGAGGTTTTTTCTCAATAAGCATCCATACTCCTTTCCATATGCCTATCCTGAAAGAACCTGAATTGAGCAGTTCCTCCTGATTGTCTGATGCCACAACAGTAGCTATGGTATCTATCGCACTCCAGAACCTGTCAAAAAAACCAGAGAAGAGTAATGCATAAATTACTGTCAGAATAATATGGATGCCGCAGCATATTAGAATATTTTTTATACTGAATTTTTTCACTGCCATTATAACTACTAAAATGGTAAAACCAGCAAAAGCACCTATCCATCCGCCTCTGGTTTTTGTGGCTAGCAGCACAAAGTAGTTCAAGGACATCGGAACTGTCCAGAAATAATTACCGGATTTTATAAATGCGAAAGCAAACAACGGTAATGTCATAGACAACAGGCTTGCAAGAAAATTGGGATTACCCATCGTGGAAAAGGCCATGTAGTGCCATGATGAAGCAATTTTGTATTTTGCTAAAAAAGTAAGCTCTATAAGCTCAATACCATATAGTTGAAATATGGCATATACGCATATTATTGATATTGCAATAGAAAACAGTATTATATGCCATTTTGAAAAACTGTAATGATTTGCAGCTATAAGGAAAATAAATACATACACCAGAATTATAAAATATGTCTCTTTCCTCTCATATTCGCCAAATAAGGAGAGATCCATGTTTATGCTATAGAATAATGTTATTGTAGAGTAAACTATAAAGAATAAAGCAGAAATGACTGCTGGCTCCTTAAACATTTTTTTTGAGAACACATTCAGTTTAAGAGCAGGAAGAAATGCAAGAAGGATAACTGCAAATGCGTAAAGCATTACCATTTTTGAAAAGAAATATCTTTGCGGCAAAAAAGGCCATAACATAAGAGGCACTGTAAAAGCCATTATAGCAAGATATCCTGATATAACCTTCTTTCCGCTTTGAATCTGCAGCTGCTCTATCCGTTTCTTATGTTCCTGTGTTAATTCCATGTGTCCCGCTTTTTCTTATACATTGATTCTACATCCTAAATTTATCTCATGCAACAATTATAAAGCTTATAAAGGATGTTTGATGTAAATAGTACTCAAAGTAGCGTTCATGCCATTTACATATATCTTTATATATACTAATATTACCTATAAGATGTTTATTATTTATTATCAATTTTGGAGGATACTATGTTTAGAAAATATGAAAACAATCCTGTTGTAAGAAAAACTGAAGGTACATTTTACAGTAAATATGCTGCTAATCCTGATATTCTGGAATTTGGCAACAAACTCTTTTTTTATTTCCGAGGACAAGACGAGAATAACCATGATCAGATGGGAGTATCCACCTGCTCTTTTGATACTTTTAACGGAGTAACATGGGATGAAACTATTTCTGAACCAATACTTAAAGTTAATCCTGATCCCAATGCATATGATTCAAATCACATACTTGATCCTGCTTCAGCTGTAATTGGTAACAAGGTTTATCTATATTATTCTGCGCATTCTCTTACAAAGCCACACAGTGTATCTCTTGCAATCTCTTATGATGGGATCAACTTTGAAAAATATGGGAATAATCCGATTATACATAATGCAGTAGTTCCTGAGGTAATTATTAAGGACGGATTGGTTTATCTGTTTTATCAAAGATGGACTGCAGGTTCAAAAGGTGTTTCCAGATTCTATGTATGCACAAGCTCAAATGGTATTGATTTCGATATTGCAAATGAAAAGGTAGTATTTGAACCTGATACAGAAAGTCAGAGCGTTTCCACAAACAGGATATATGAAGAAGACGGTATTTATTACAGTTTTTTTGGTAATAATAAAAAATATAAAGATTACCCGGAAAGCATTGGCATTTCCCGTTCCAAAGACTTAATAAACTGGGAAAAAAGCGATAATACAATTATCACCCGAGGAAAGCCCGGAACATGGGACGAAGGTGCTTTATGGTTTGCTACAGTCCATAAGCACAGGGACACATATTATTTATGGTACGAAGGTACAGGTACAGCTAATAAGAGGATTACAGAAAAAGATATCTTAGAATCAGATAAAGCTGTTAATGAATCATATGGAGGGTATGGGAAATCGAGTTTTTCTCAGATTGGTATGGCAACATATAAAGGCAGATTATCGCAATTCTTCAAATAGATGCTGTTTCTTCTGATACTTCATCCTCAAAGTTCTCCAAAGGAATCAGTTCCTCAAGAGAAGATACATCAAAAGCCCTGAAGAATTCCTCTGCTGGCTTATATAACACAGGTCTTCCTGGAGCATCAAGTCTTCCTGCTTCTATAACTAGACCCCTTTCCAGTAATGTTTTCAAGGGACTATCTGAATTACCCCTTATGGCTTCAATTCTTGCTCTAGTAGCTTCTTTGTTATAAGCGATTATTGCAAGTGTCTCATATGCAGCTCTTGATAATGTATCAGTTTTCTTCTTTTCAAATAGCTGGCGGACAGTGGCAAAGTATATGGGATTAGTGCACATCTGGTATGAATCTTCGATTTTTTTTATCAGAACACCGGATTTCATTTCTTTCAAACGGTTTATATACTCCTCGAGAATTTCTGTAATATCTTTTTTATCCATTTCCAGTATCTGTTCGATTCTGGTTATGGAAACCGGCTCGCCGTTCGCATATAGCATTGCAGTTATTACGTTTATAATATATTCCTTATCCATTCCTTTTACTCCCAATCGTATATTTCATGAACATTGTCCGGATAGCTTAAGTTTTCTGTCCCCTCAACCATTATGTCTTCAAAAGCTCTTTTTTGCTTGAGGATGGCTTTTTTTTGGGATGATAAGACGAGAATGGAAAGAAAATCAGTTACTAGGTCAGCTTTTGATAATGAATGAGCTTTGAATCTGGTAAAAAAACTAATCCTCTTTTCCTTAAAAAGCACATCAATTACCTTTCTGATGGATTTTGCAAGCGATACTTTCTCTTTTTTTACTATTTCTTTTATATTTATAGCTTTTTTATTGGTTTTCTCTATTTGCCTTTGCATAGTTTCCCGATACATCATTACAAGAAGGCTTTTAGAAAGCATATAAGTCTTTTCTGCTTCTCCGAAATCTTCTGTGGATGCGAATGAATAAAAACTCTTCTGTCCATTTTCATGCTTAATTCTAAATGATTCGCCAGCTTTCTTAATCTTTTTATATTCAACCAGTTGTCTTATCAGCTCAGTCTCGCTATCTATTGCATCTTCTTTTGTTTTTGGAAGCATAGACCTTGATTTTATATGCAGCAGTGTAGCAGCAATAACTAAAAAGTCACTTGCTATTTCCATATCAAGCTGCTGCATTGCCATAAGGAAATCCAGATACTGTTCAGTTATTATACTTATTTTTATATCATAAATACTCATCTTATTCTCATCAATAAGATGCAGTAGAAGATCCAGAGGACCTTCAAAATTTTCCAGTTTTAACTGATATCCTACTCCCAATTTATTTTCATGGCCTTTCTTACCATATTCATAGTGTCATCTGTCTTTATTTTAGCATTGGCATTACCCTTTTCCAATATCTCTCTTATGAGCGAAGGTTTTGCTTCTATAAATTTTCTTCTTTCCTGTATGGGGCTCAGAAATTCTGATACTTTGCCATATAAATTTTTCTTACATGCAACGCATCCTATTTCTCCCTTCTTACATGATTCGCATATAGATGGAGCTTCTGCTTCATTAAAGACCTTATGGAATGCATAAACAGAGCATATTTCCGGATGGCCTGGATCAGTCTTCTTTATACGTGCAGGATCAGTAATCATGCTCATTATCTTGGTACGCAATACTTCGCTTTCATCTTTAAGCAATATTGTATTATCATAACTCTTGCTCATTTTTCTTCCATCAAGCCCAGGTAGGACCTTAGCTTTTGTAAGAAGAGCTTTCGGTTCTGGAAATACCTCTTGGTACATGAAATTGAATCTTCGTGCTATCTCTCTTGTTATTTCAAGATGAGGCAGCTGGTCTTCTCCTACAGGTACAGCATCAGCTCTGTAAATAAGGATATCTGAAGCCATTAAACAAGGGTAACCCAGAAAACCATATGTCCTTATATCCTTCTCGCTCAATTGGCTTAGCTGATCCTTGTAAGTCGGGCATCTTTCAAGCCATGACAATGGGGTTATCATGGATAAAAGCAGATGCAGCTCAGCATGATTCTGGATTTTTGACTGTAAAAAGATATTACATTTCTGTGGATCAAGACCTGAAGCATAAAGGTCCATAACAACTTCATTTATATTATGAACATAATTCTCAGTATTTTCATAACCTGTAGTAAGCGAATGCCAATCTGCAATAAAAAAGTAACAGTTATATTCATTCTGTAAATTAACCCAGTTCTCAACTGCACCGAAATAATTTCCCAGATGCAGAGAACCAGTGCTTCTTGTTCCGCTTAAAACAACCATGTCTTTCATAAAATCCTCCTAATAAAATAATCCTACGAACCAGTTTGCCACAAATAAAAATGATTTTGTTATAGGTGAAGCAATAATATCCAACACTGCTGCAAACTGCGATCTGAATATAAAAAATATCATTAAAAATACCATTCCGACAATTCTCTCATATCTCATTACGCTGAAATAATACCTGTCTGGAAGTATACCGAACATTATTCTTGATCCGTCAAATGGAGGTACCGGTATAAGATTAAATAATGCAAGAAAAATATTCGCTTGAAAAAGCAAATAACAGAAAACATATAGAATTTCTAAAAATGAGGTTAATTTCATTCCATGCAGGTTAACTGCCTGTTCAATCAGGGCGACTGGAAAAGCTGCTCCGAAAGCTACTATTAGATTTGTAACCGGACCTGCAAGTCCTACAAGCGCCATTCCATTCTTCGGGTCTTTAAAATTCATGGGGTTGACAGGAACTGGTTTTGCCCACCCTACTCTAGCAATTACCATCATTATCGCACCCATCGGGTCAAGATGCTTCAATGGATTCAATGATAAACGTCCCGCATCCCTTGCAGTGGTATCCCCCAGTTTTAATGCCATAAGTCCATGTGCGCATTCATGAAGTGTAAGCGAAATAAGCATGATTGGTATCATGTATAACATGGGTATTAACGAATTTAAAAGACTCTGCAGCATATGCTTCACACCTATTCCTTTTGTCAATTATATATTTTAAGGTATGACATGTAAAGCCACAAACCTATTTCTGCCAATCTATTCCGAACCAGGATAAAATTGAACGCCAAAGCAAAGTCCAGAATCCTGCTCTTTCCATACCCTGTACTGTAAAAACTTCTATTTCACCCAATACCTCGCCATCAAGGGAGTATATTACTTTACCGATAGCAGTATCTTTTTCTACCGGAGCTTCTAAAGTAGCCATATCATAAACGATCTCCTTAGATATTCTCGATATATCAGTTTTCTTCATCAGAAATCTTAAAGTTCCTTTGGCATATGTCTCCACAGACTTATCAACACCTTTTCTAACTTCAATGGAACCTACCATCTTCTGGTCATCTTCTGTCTGCGTGTACATGAAATTCGAAAATCCGTAATCCAGAAGAAAAGCTGCTTCACCAACCCTATGGTTGTTATCAGGTTCACCGGTAACTATAGTTATAAGGCTTATTTCTCCCCTTTGTGCTGTACCTACAAGACAATATCCTGCAGCTGTGGTAAATCCTGTTTTTAATCCCGAAGCTCCGTCATAATAATTTAAGAGATTATTTCTATTAACCATATATTGATAGTCTCTGTGTTCCTTATCCCGAAAATCCTTCTCAAGTGTGCGGCTGAACTGGAATATATCCGGATATTGCGTTATTAGTGCTTTTGTAACAATGGAAAGGTCCTTAACAGTACTGTAATGACCTGCATCAGTAAGCCCTGTGCAATCCCTGTAGTATGTATCCAGCATACCAAGTTCAGTAGCTTTCTGATTCATCCTGTTTACAAATTCACCTTGAGATCCTGCAATTGCTTCAGCAACCGCAACAGTCGCATCATTAGCAGATCTGACTTCAATCGCATATAACATTTCCCTTAAAGTAAATTCCTCTCCCAGATTTAGGTATACTGAAGATCCTTCTACTCCATGAGCTTTTGCAGAAGCTGTAACTATTGTCTCATATGTTATTTCACCATTTGATATAGCTTCCATCACAAGGTATACTGACATAATTTTTGTAAGGCTAGCAATTGGTATCTGCTTGTTCTCATCTTTAGAGAATAGAATTTGTCCTGTATTTGCTTCAACAAGTATAGCGCTTGTTGTCTGTAAATTGTTAATCGAAGCTGATGAATATATAGAGGAAACTTCATTCTTATCATAAGAATCATTTGAAGCTTTTACTGGAATCAGCATAAGCATGAGAGATAGAAAAATTAATATTGATACTGTTCTTTTTTTCAAGGTAATTACCTCCTTATCTTTAGTAGCAGTTAAATTATATCATTTATATATCATGACAAACAACAATTATTATTGTTATTTAAGACTAGTACAGATAAAATATACATATGATTATTAAATCAAAAAATATAAAAATAAATATAGTATTAATAATTGTTGCTCTGTGCATACCATTCATACTTACAGCATGTGAAAATGTTAATTCATCAACCCCTGGTCCCAAGACTACTGGTGAATTACCTTCGATTTCTGTTCAGCCTTCTTTATCTCCAATTGTTGAAGAAGCGGATTATATTGAAAAGGATATGATTATACAGTATCAGCATAATATACAGATAATACCAGTCATTTATGATACCTCTTCAGTTATATTAAAAGCATCAGATGGTTATGAAGTGCAACTGGATATTTTACATACAGATAATTTAGAATATCCTGTATATTATTCAAGAGATACTGAAACTTTAAACAGCCCTCTTATCGCTATTCCAGAAACTGAAGGTAAACAGTACATATTAAGTAATTATCATAAAATCTACCTTATTGATCTGTCAGTTCCAAGCATGGATATGCTTCTTGCTGAAGAGGATGAAGATACTACTTATCTAAATTCATTAGTAAATAATCACGCAAATGGCCTTTATTGGGGTACAAAACCTGTTATATCCGAAGACGGACAATATCTTCTGTACCTGACAAACAGAAGAAATAATGGAAAAACAAACGATATCAGGTTGTATAACTTCGAGAGCAAAGAAGATATACTTTTATTAAAGGATGCATACTACAATCATGCATATATATCAGAGACGACTGTTTTCTATACTTGTAATGACATGCTCATGCGAATAGAAATCTCTTCCAAAGCAAAAGCCTCAGTATCATATTCTGTTTCCCCAAATGGATGTTTTAGTTATCCTTACTATATATACACTCCAGAATACTATCAGAAATATGAAATTCTCAACCTATTAACATTAAATATAGAAAAAGGGTCTCTCGGTTCCGAAAATTCAGCTCTAAAAATACTTACTTTGCGTACTGACACATCAAATACTGCAGCAGTATTATTACTAAATCAACAAAAAGTAACCCTATCATTTATAGATATGCGTTTAAATAAATTACTTAAAACATTCGTACTAAGTGATTCATTTAAAATAGTTTATACGCAATGGATTGACAACAATACTTTTCTTGTAAGCGGTTATGAAGGAGGTATAAATGAGAAAACATACTTACTTTCGTACTAGATATATGTATTTCTTAGTTCTTTTGATTATTCTATCAATACTATGCGTTTTATCTGCATCTGAATATGACAGAGCTTTTATTCAGATGCCAACCGTAAACATGTCATTACAAGCCCTCTCTCCTTACAAGAATTCTGAAGGAATCGAATACTGGCCATTATGTACAAGCAAGAATAATCAACCCAGGTATGTTACAGGTACAAATCCTCATCAGGGTACTGACTTATCTATAAATGTAGGAGAGCTTATATATCCGATTTTTGATGGGGAGATAGTGTACATGAATAAAGATATCTCAAAACAATTAGGCCATATCATCATCAAATCAGATATCGGATATGAGGAACCAGTTTATATTGAATATCTTCATGTAGCACCAATTCAAGGACTGGATGTAAATGATTTCGTATATACTTCAATTCCGATAGCCACTATTGATGAATACAATAGATATGATTCTCATCTTCATATAGGAAGGGTCAATGAAGATAGAACTCTGCATTATCAGTTTTATGACCTTTTTTCTAATGTAACAAGATGGAAGAACGGTTCAGATTTGGATGTTTTCAGTTATCCGAATTATAACAACGAGACTAACATGTTTTCTATTACAGCATATGTATCATCAGACACAGAAAATCTAGATTATTATGGAGGTTATGGCCGTTTTCCTATGAAACATATCACCTTTTTCTATTCTGTAAATCATGGGACTTGGAACAGCTTTTACATTTCGCAGCACGATGAAGAATTCACTTATTCATTTAATGTCAAACAATTGACTGGTGCTAAGAGTAATGATGTTATTAAATACTATATAACTGCCACAAGAGATAATCAAAGCTTATTTGATACCACCTTCAAAGATGCACCTTACACAGTTACATATTACCCTGCATACTATTCTCATCCATCATCTACCCTTACAAAAGAACAGGCAGAGAGAATTGCTTTATCGCTCACTGTTAAATAGCATTTTCTGCAAATTCTCTATAATATAATTCATGATATAGACCTTTTTTAGCTAATAATTCAGAATGAGTACCTTCTTCTACTACATTACCGTCTTTTATATAACAGATTCTATCTGCATTCATAATTGTAGAAAGCCTATGCGCAATAACAATGGATGTCTTACCTCTCATGAATCTGTCTAACGCTTCCTGAATCATTTTTTCTGATTCGCTGTCTAGTGATGATGTGGCTTCATCAAGAAGAAGTATAGAAGGATTTTTAATTATCGCTCTTGCAATTGCTATCCTTTGTCTCTGACCTCCTGATAACCTGATTCCCCTCTCTCCTACATATGTCTCATATCCATTAGGTTGGTCAATTATAAATTCATGAGCATTTGCCAATACTGCAGCATTTAAGATTTCATCTTCTGATGCGTCTGTCTTTCCGTATTTTATATTCTCTCTTATGGTTCCGTTAAAAATATATGCATCCTGCGGCACATAGCCAGTTTCAGCTCTTAACTGTTCAAGTGAATAATCCTTGTATGATTTACCATTAATCTGTATCTTTCCATCATCAACCTTAAAAAGACCAAGTAAAAGTTTAGCTATAGTACTCTTTCCGCCTCCGCTGTCCCCTACTAATGCGAGTGTTTTGCCTTTTTCGATCTCCAGGCTTAATCCAGATATCCTGAACTGATTATGACTGTTTTCTTCAGGATTTCCGTTTGCATTATATGCAAAGCTGACATCTAAAAGCTGTATACCCATATCAGAATCTGTTCCTTCAATATCATACAAATCCGGTTCTTTATTTTCATCATAAAGCTGTTTTAGCCTGTTAGATCCTGCAAAAGCTTTTTGAAGATTGGGTAAAGCAGAAATCAGATTCGATACAGACCACCCGATTCCATTACTGGTAGATATGGCCATATAATTTCCTGCCTGCAGTGTTCCTTTAATGACGAATACACATCCTAATATTGTAGTAAGGAAATTTGATGAATTCCATATAATGCCATTTAAGCCTCTTTGCAGAGTATAGGTTTTTGCTGCTTTCCAGCCACTATTGAAATTGTCCTGAACGCTCTTTTCAAATTTCGAACGAAGATAACTGCTCAAAGAAAACATCCTGACTGCAGTAAATCCTGTAACTGTTTCTGATGCTTCTTTACTTAATGCTGCCTTATTTTCCAAAATTACTTTATGCTTCTCTCTTAAAGGTTTTATAAATAAAGCATTTAAAACTCCTGTAATAGCCGAAAATCCAAGAAGAATTGCTCCAAACCGGAAATCTAGTATAAGTACAAATGGTATTCTTAAAAATAAACTTATTATTGATTCAGTTATATTTTCGAATTCACCAAATACTGTTATGACACTCTGAGTGTCTGCATTAAATTTTGATACTAGATCACCGCTATGCGTACTCTTAAAATATGAAGATGGAAGCTTCTGGACTTCCCTAAATGTCATTATCCTTATATCACGTAAAATATCTTCCTTTACTTTGTTGTGAAGGTGGAAAAATACACAGAAAAATATACTTGTAACAATGGTTCCAGAAAAAACCAAAACCATTATTAATATGTTTTCATTATTTTTATATAAAAAGAAATCAGTTAGCAGTTTCAACGCATAAGATAAAGATATGTCGATAAAACTACCAATTATGCACCATATCGGAAGCAGAGTAAAATATCTACCTTTATTCTTTCCCATAAGTCTGAAAATAAATTTCATATCCTTAAGCATCCTGTACCTCCTGATCAACAAGTTGTCTTCTGTATAATTCCGAATATCTTTTATTGCTCTTTATAAGCTGTTCGTGAGTTCCCTGTTCAGCAATTATGCCATCTTCAAGAAGAATTATCTGATCAGAATCTATTATAGTAGTCAGCCTATGAGCAATAATTAGAACAGATCTTCCTTTCTTTAAGTTCTCTATTGATTTCTGAACATAAAATTCAGATTTTGTATCCAATGCGCTTGTCGGTTCATCAAGCATTATTAGAGGTGCATCCTTAAGAAGCGCTCTTGCTACTGCTATCCTCTGTCTCTGCCCTCCTGATACCTTTGCGCCTCTTTCACCGACATCTTTAATGAACTGGTCAATATATGCTTTTTTTGATGCATCTTCTATCATTTCATCAGTAGCATCTAAATTTCCCATTCTTATATTATTAACAATACTATCATCAAATAAAAATACATCCTGAGTTACACATGTCATGTATTTTCTCAATGCGTTAAGGTTCCACGCACGAATGTCATGACCGAATATGTATATTTCTCCTGTGAAATTTTCATAATAACCACATATAAGTTTGAATATCGTGCTTTTTCCACTACCGCTTACACCGCATAACGCAAGTCTGGAATTTTTATAAAGCTTGAAACTGACATCCTTAAGAAGAGGTATATCATCATGGTATGAAAAGCTTACATTCTTAAATTCAACTATAATATCAGAGTCATTAGTACCAAAGTCTTTTCCATCTGTTCTTTCTTCTTTATTTGCAAGAAATTTAAAGTATCTTTCCGCAGTTCCTGAGTAACCTATCATTTCAGCCCATCCAATACCAAATGTCCTGAATGTGTGGATAAGAGGCCAAAGCATATTACTGAATATAACATACTGCCCTATTGTCAGTTCATTTCTTGCGATAAAATAAATTGAAGCAAACATACAGATTCCCTGAGGAATAACCATCATTAAAATTTGAAGAGCTCTGTTTTTCGTCATAACAAGGCTGCTCTTATATGACTCATTCGCTATATTCTGACAAGACTCCTGAAATTTTTCTGTATGAGATTTGTGCATATTAAATGCTTTGTATATATCGTTTCCTTCAATAAAATCTCTAAGATACGAATTTAATACAGCAGTATGTTCCTGAATATTATTTTTTGCAGCTTTTAAAGGCTCTGATACTTTATTTAATATAAACATGACAATTGGAACTATAGTTAATGAAAATAAAGTAAGTTTCCAGTTAATACTGCAAAGTATTATAATTGACAATATAAGTGAGACAGGATTCCAGGAAAGAAATCCAGCTATAGTATTACCCATAAATGTTTTTATCTTCTCTATATCATCTATCAGTGTGCTTATTGTATCTGCAGTATGGACATTCTCATAATACCCCATTTCAAGTTTATCAATCTTGTTATATGCATTCATTGAAAGGGTTCTGTATGTTCTAAGTTCATATTGCGAATCGATAAGAGGATTCGTAAACTGTAATAGTATCCTTATAATGAATATAGCTATTAAAGCATATATAAATGACATAAGCCTCTCATATTCGCCTGAGAGGGCTACATCCAGCGATGATCCAATGATGTAGAAATCAAATACAGATATTACTCCGGATGCTATCCCTCCGAACCATCTTCCAATTGCCCATTTCTTGTGTTCTGATGTCTCTTTGTATATTTTTGCCATCATTTTGATGACATTTTTTGCATTCGTCTTCTCTTTTTTTGAAGACATTTTATTATTCATTTTGTCCTCGATATATTGTTTTTAAAGTTGTAAAACATATTTTATATAAACCAGAAGCAAATTTCAAGAATTATTTTATAAATACATATATTTTACAATTCTGTATTTTGAATAATTATATAAATAATACTGTATTTTACCTAGTTTAGTAATTATTCTTATTCATGATACTACTTCAGATAACTTGAATAAAACTGATTATTCGGAATCACAACTGATACCGGTTCTTTATAACCTGTCTTAACTGATATCCTATTGGGATCCAGGTTTTCTGACAAAATATCCGGATAGTAAAACCTAATATATGGTTGTCTTTTCATTTTCTCCTCACACAAAATCCATCGTAATTGTCCCGTTGCTGGTTGTTGTTTCCACTGCAGCAACAATATCTGATTTATATGCATAACGGCTTTCACCCTTTGCATAGCTTATCCTCCCTAATGAATTTCTCTGCATTGACTGCATATTGAAATTCCTTCCTAAACGTATATTGCCATGTCTTCCGGCAGAGCATTCAAATGCTGCTCCGAAATCGCGATTAACATACACTGTTACAGACCCGTTCGTTGTCTCACCCAGCATCAGAAATTTACTCTCTGATTGATATGGAAAAAGCCTGTCAAATAATATAGCTCCATTAGTTGTCTCTGCTTTAAAACTTCTTGCAGAGCTATTATTAAACTTAATCGACCCGTTCGTTGTCTCCATATCAATAAGTTTAGAGTAATCCATAGCCGTCTGTACAGATCCATTTGATGACTCCACAACTATTGAATCATCAAAATTATTCTGCTCTGACCGTACAGAACCATTGCTCGTCTCTCCTTTAAAAACCCTGCCTATACATCTTCTGACAGAAATGGAACCATTCGTACCTTCTAAAATAATCTGGTCGCACTTAGTATCCATTATGCTAATAGGTCCATTGGTTGTCTCAACTTTAATATTAGAAAATTCCATATCAGGAAGTTGTAATGCAATTATGACTTTGTCCTTATACATTTCATCTATTGAAATATCCAGGTTATCTTTTGAGTACTGTATCTCCAATATTTCGTTTATCCTGTCATAATCCCTTGGTTTGACTGATATTGTTAGAATAGCTTTATCCGATGAACCGCGTTTAATGTTAATGGAACTGTTTGTACCTTCAATTTTGACTGATGCCTTATTAACAAGTTCGAATTCCATATCTTTTGACTCAAAACCATTAAAGTCAGCATTATTTGGGATATCAAAAGATAATGAATCAAAAACATCACTTTTGATATCGGAAAGCCTGTCAAATATAACTTCCTTTAAATCCTTTCCGAAATTTGCATATTTCTTTCTAAAGTCATCATGGTCATCAAAAATTTCCGGACTGTCTTCTCGCATCGAATCCTGAAAATCTTTTGTTTCATAATAGTCATCATCATCTGATGACTCAGTCTTTATATCATTTAGCGCATCTATAAGCATTTTTGCTTCTTCTGATGTAATCTTCTTTTCTTCAAGAAGCTTTAATATCATTTCTATCTCTTTTGATTTATTCATTTTGTTCACCTCTTATTTAAGTATTTTCAATGCTTCTTCAACTGTCATTTCACCCTTTTCAATACTGTCAAGTACCTTCATCCTGGTGTCATCTTCCTGTTTCTCATCTTTGTATCCCATTGTTTTCGCAATTATTTCCAAACGCGATTTAACTGTCGGATAAGATACTTTCAATTCCTTTTCCATCTCTTTTATACTGCCTCTGCATTTTATAAATGCTTCAACGAATTCCAACTGGCTTGGATCCAATTTAGCCAGTTTTGTAGTATAGAATTCTCCGCTAATATGTGTCTTGCAGTTTTTGCAGACCATGTCAGTTATTACAAGTTCACCTTCGCATATTGGACACTGTGACGGCACAAAATTTTTCATATCATTATACCTCCTATTCAATAATCAAAACATTCTCATCTGTAAAATATAAATACATAATACAAAGGATTTTTTGATATGTCAATACTTATATTAAATATTTTAATATCATTATTAAATATATTAATTTTTGTATTTACTGTTCTGATTATGCAAACATTTGTTTTCTTTTGCATAAAATAATACCCGTATAAACCCGGGTATTTGTATATCTGTATTTATTTATTCAAACTTAGCGATAAAATTTATCTGATCCTTTGTCATACCGCACATGGTATTATCTTTTTGTTTTAGAACCACATTATCCGACAGCACTACTTCCTTCTTAAAATAAATATCAAAATCGTAACAGCCTTTCTTCATAAACTTTAATGCATCTGGTGCGTCGCATACCCAGGCGACATATTCAGTATTATTTACATGCATGTTACCATCAATCGAGCTGTAACCTGCACGTACAATGTTATACTGCTTTGATTTATTACAATCAATTTCTGGTTTATTACCTATGGATACGCCTACTGCATCTTCTTTATATGAAATTGTATTTATTTCAGGACGTAGAAGAGATTTGTCTGAGATTTTACATAAAAACCACTGTGTAGTAGCTAAAAGACTAGTGTCATTATTACATTTAAAAATAAAATCCCTCGTATAGGTCATTCCCTGTAGAGAAATTTGAGAAGTACCGACACTTATCAAATCATCTGCATACATAGGATTTAAGACTTTAACTACTGATCTTCTCAGAAGGAAAGCAATATCTTTATCAAGTAGGCTCTTACGCCCATAACCGCATGAATCAAGATCTTTGTATGCGACATCCTGCATCATTACAAACATATGCTGTAGTTTCAGTCTTCTAAAACAGTCACACATACTTTCTTTAATTATATAATTCTCATAAGTATGCATATAAAACTATTTCATAACACATTCATATGTTACTTTAAAAGTTTCCTCGCTCCCTTTTCTTCTTACTATTATACCTTGTCTTGTATCATTAAAATTATTCACATAACTGTTGACTACATAGAGGATTGAATTTTCTTCCGGTTCAACAGTGACAATAACTAACTTATCTTCGATGTCAAATTTTATTGTTACAGGTTTCGAATTATCTATCCTCTTAATGTCAGACAGATGCTGGTATCCCTCTTCACTGCCTATCATATCAACATTCTCATATTTGCAGTCAATAATACATTTCCCTTTACAATAGAATACATAATCCATTTCCAGTTCTTCTACTGCTTTTATATTAAATACATCAAATACCTTATTGCTATCAATTTTCATATCGCGTATATAATCGACACACTCATAAACATTTTTAGATTTAGCGATAATATGATTATCATCATAATACTCGATCATGCCCTCAGGCCATATCCCCTCTCCAACAGGTGTATATGTCTGATCTTTCTGATTAATAACAACAGTATTATGGGCAATGGTCTTATGCTGCCATTCATAGAATATCTGCGAGCTGTATCCTGCAGAACCTATGTCTTTTGACACAAGATCACCATAAAAAGCCATTTCCATAGTCATTACATCAGGATGACTGTGGCAAATTGTTTTTATTCCTGTTTTAAGGTACAGTTCAGTTACATCGTTCTTCAGAATAGCACAGAATGAATCTTCAAAATTATTTGACCCGAAATCAGGTAAATGGTCACATTCATCATATTCTATGCCATAAAGAATCTCATCAAGAGTCTTTGGCTGTTTCTGTTTGTATTTTATATATCCAAGTACCTGCTTGAAATACGGATTATCGAAAAGAGCACATGCTTTAACATATGCATTCTGATATTTGAATATATCCATATCCAGTCCGCTGTCACATGGATTTGCAATACATCCGTTTTTGAACATTATTTTAAGAGGGAACATAAACTGACTTTCAATTATTTTCATCAGTTCATCATGTTCCGGTATACATAAGACTTCATTTCTTTGGCAGAGCAATAAAAGCTCAGCAGTAGCTGCAAGTCCGAAAAAGTGATAGCCTGTACTTGTTTCAAACCACATACCATCTTGCGTCACACCTCTTCTTAACTGATCCATAATCCCAAATTTAGAATAGAAAGCTCTCTTGATTATTTCTTCATCTTTGAAGAATACCCCGATATTCGCTTCGCTGACTTTTTGCCAGAGAGGAATGTTATATATCTTATTAGCAAAGAAATCAAACATATCTGCCTGAGGAGTAAAAAATCCCTTATGCCATTTATCTAATTCAGCTTTTGTCAGATGATCCTGGGCGGCATCAATCCCATATAATAAAGACATAGTATTTGCTGCATCAGATAAACCTGTTCCTGTATATCTTCCAAGGAACCTTAGATTTGGCGCGAAGGATTCAAATTTTTCATAATTATCTGTAAGAAAGTTCATGACTTTCCTTATATAATCGATATATTTAGATTGTTTTGTAATACTGTACAGTATACCTGCATATTTCACATAAGCACAGCTAGTACTTCTGTATGATGTAGTCCATGCCCAGTCTTTTCTGTCTCCTGAATTTTCCTTTTTACATATAGAGCATTTATATATTCCTCTATTTTTAATATCAAAAGTCAGTGCTCCTGAGCAATAGTCGCAATGGAAGTCATGCCCCCATCCGGCTTTCCAATCAACACTGTCATGATATGTGGTTATAAACTCATCTGTGCTATCTTTAATTGAATCATAAATACTTGAATTAGTGTCGAAATCCTTAATTATCTTTTCCCAGTTATACCCTGTCATAGTATACCCTCCAAATGCCATCTTACTGACATAATGCAGCCTTTAACAGCTGCAACGGCTTTACTATAGCAGAGCTTAAGGTTAGTTTCAACATTAAAATGCAAAGTTCACAAAAAGTTAACAGTTGATTACGGAAACAGCCTTTTTTTACATAATAAATTCAATATGCAGACTTAAAGAACCTTAAGAGTTACATCATATGGAGGAAATGCTATTCCTTTTTCTGTTACAATTGCTGTAATATCGTCATGGTCTGTAACATCAAAGGAAGGATTGAAAACTTTTACTCCTGACGGGATAACCTGTACACCTCTTATATGAGTCACTTCAGAAGCATCTCTTTCTTCAATAATAATTTCTGATCCGTCTTTTATGCCCAAATCAATTGTAGAAGTCGGACAGGCGATATACATAGGTATTTTGAATCTTTTTGCTATTATTGAAATATTTTTTGTTCCAATCTTATTCGCCGTGTCACCGTTTGATGCTACCCTGTCGCATCCGGTTATAACTGCATCAACCATCTTCTTACTCATTACATGAGCCACCATTCCATCAGTTATGACTGTAACATCCACCCCGTTTTTATTTAGTTCATATGATGTAAGCCGTGCACCCTGCAGTCTTGGTCGAGTCTCACATGCGAACACTGAAAGCTGTTTACCCTGCTCTTTTGCTAAATACATGGCAGCAGTCGCAGTTCCATATGCTGTAGTTGCTAAAATACCCGCATTACAGACTGTCAGTACGCTCTTTGCATTCTTCAGAAGTGAAAGCATATTCTCACCAATCACTTTGTTCGCCTGAACATCTTCATTGTGTATTGCCACTGCTTCTTTATTTAGGGCTGATATTAGTTCTGCAACATTATTCCATTCATTATTTATAACTGCCATCATTCTTCTTGTTGCGTAAGTCAGATTTACTGCAGTAGGCCTAGAAGATTCCAGATAATCTGCAGCTTCTTGCATTTTACTTCTAAAGGCATATATATCTTCTGTATCTAGAGAAAGAGCTTTTATATACATCCCATAACCTGCAGCAACCCCGATAGCAGGAGCTCCCCTGACTACCATATCCTTGATAGCAAAATATACAGACTCAATAGAATCACACACAAAATATTCTTCATTTTCAAACAGCTTTCTCTGATCAATCAGAATAAGTTTGTTATCGTTGAATTCGATAGGTGTAATCTTATCCATCTTGCATTACCTCCTTGAGTATGCGAATCATATTACCTGAACAGATATCTCTTACTTCTTCTTCGCTATAATTAAGTTTAAGCAGGGCATTAATAATATCAGAAACCTTTGTAACATTTTTTATTGCAGATTTATCTATCCCATCAAAATCGGAGCCAAGCCCTATATGCTTTGTGCCTGTTAAGGCAGACATATATTCTATATGCTTTATTATATCATTTATGTCAGCTACTCTGTTTTTTTCTTTTTCTACAAGAAAGTCAGAAAAATAGTTAATTCCTGCAAGCCCTCCGCTTCTTGCTATTGTTTTCAACATATCATCATCAAGATTTCTTTTATGAGAACAAACATGCCTGCTATTGGAATGTGTAGCTACAAATGGCTTTTCTGATAATGCTGCAATATCATAAAAAGTCTTATCATTTGCATGCGACACATCAATAAGTATGCCAAGATTATTACATTTTTTCAAAGCATTCTTTCCTAAAACAGTAAGACCGTTTCCCGTATTGCCATTCACGCCCTGAGCAAATTCATTTGATGGGTTCCAAGTAAAGGATAAGCATCTTACCCCTTTGCTATACAGATAGTCTACATACGACAAATCGCCTTTTGAAAGATAAACCCCTTCTATTGATAATAATGAAAAAACAGAAGGATAACTATCTTCCTTCGTTTCCTCAAAAGCGATAATATCTTTTATACCCAATACCTTAATATATGAATGCTCATCAGTCATTTTATCATACAGATTCATCATTTGGGAAAGAAGATTAACAGACTTATCATACCCATCCTCATATGACAATATTGAAGGTGGGCAGAACATAGCAAAAAACTGCAGGTATGGCATTTTCAGTGTCTTTACCTTATCGTAGGAATATTGCATATCCTCTTTCTTTTCACACATTGCAAGAAGTGTATCGCAATGAGCATCAATTACATGCATTTCAGATTCTCCAGACTCTGCTTTATTTCGTGTGATAAGTCCTCGAACTTTTTATATTTCTGCTTTTCTGAATCAACCAGATTTACTGGTGCTTTGGATACAAAAGCTTCATTTTCCAATTTGCTTTTTGCTCTTTGCATTTCAGCGATAGCTTTTTCATATTCCTTTTCCAGCCTTGTGATTTCCTCATCGATATTAACAAGTTCCTTAAAAGGCATGAATATCTTGAATCCGGGAAGTATTATTGATATGGAATTAGTAGGAATCTTTAATTCATCCTCAAACACAGAAATTGATTTTGCAGAAGCAAGTTTAATGAAATACTGTTCTCCTTGCTGTATTGTATTTCGTATATGCTCATCATCAGACACAAAGAATATATTAGATTTCATCTTTACTTCAATGTTTAATTCAGAGCGTTTATTTCTGATACTTTTTATTGAATCCATTATTACATCCATATCCTTAGCATATTCCGTATAGTCATTACTTGCATCTGCCACCGGCCAGCTGGATATCATTATTGATTCCTCAGTATCAGCAAGGCTTTGGTAAATCTCTTCTGATATGAAAGGCATAAAAGGATGAAGAAGCTTCATCGCATTGGTCAAAGTGTATTTGAGAACATACAGAGCTTCTTTTCTTTTAGGATTTTGCTTATCATATAGTTTTGGTTTTACAAGTTCAATGTACCAGTCACAGAATTCATCCCATATAAACTCATATATTTTCTGTAGCGCTATACCAAGCTCAAACCTTTCCATATTATCTGTAACTTCTTTAATTACCCTGTTCAGTCTTGTTAAAATCCATTTTTCGGGATTTTCGAAGTTACATTTACATATATTTGAAAAATCAGGATTTTCGTCAAAATTCATAAGTACGAATCTGGTCGCATTCCATATCTTGTTGGCAAAGTTCCTGCCTGCCTCAACCTTTGTCTCAGAGAATCTTAAATCATTTCCAGGTGAATTTCCTGTTATAAGGGAGAATCTTAAAGCATCAGTACCGTATTGAGATATTATGTCCAATGGGTCTACACCGTTTCCCAATGATTTCGACATTTTTCTACCCAGCTCATCACGTACTAACCCATGAATAAGCACTGTTGAAAACGGTGTTTGTCCTGTGTACTCTACTCCGGAAAATATCATTCTGGCAACCCAGAAAAATATTATGTCATAACCGGTCACAAGAACATTTGTAGGGTAAAAATACTGCAGATCTTCTGTCTTATCCGGCCAGCCCAGTGTCGAAAACGGCCAAAGAGCCGAACTGAACCATGTATCCAGGGTATCTTCATCCTGTTTTATGTTTGAGCTCTTACATTTATTGCAGCTATTTGGCATTTCATCTGAGACAATTACATTCCCACAATCTTCACAGTAATAAGCTGGTATCCTATGTCCCCACCAAAGCTGTCTTGATATGCACCAGTCATGGCAGTCTTCCATCCAATTGAGATATATTTTTGAAAACCTTGATGGCACAAACTCTGTTTCACTTCTGTTCACAACATCTACTGCAGGTTTAGCTAGAGGCTCCATCTTAACGAACCACTGAGTGGAAACCTTTGGCTCTACAATTGAATCACACCTGTAACAGGATCCTACATTGTGCATATGCTTTTCAATCTTATCGATAAGCCTGGCATTTTCCAGATCCTTCACCATTCTTTTTCTGGCTTCATATCTGTCAAGTCCGGAATACTGGCCGGCATTATCATTCATTGTCGCATCATCGTTCATAGCATTAATTATTGGAAGATTGTGTCTTAATCCCACTTCAAAATCGTTTGGGTCATGAGCAGGCGTAATTTTAACAACACCGGTACCGAAATCCTTTTCTACATACTCGTCAGCAATAACAGGTATCTTCTTGTTCACTAACGGAAGTATTACATTTTTGCCTACAAGGTGTTTATATCTGTCATCATCAGGATTTACAGCAACTGCAGTATCACCTATCATTGTTTCTGGACGTGTTGTTGCAACTGTAACAAATTCGTCTTCATTTTCTATAGGGTACTTTATATACCATAATGCTCCTTCTTTTTCTTCATACTCAACCTCAGCATTGGAGATTGATGTTCCGCACACCGGGCACCAGTTTATTATCTTTTCACCTCGGTATATAAGGCCTTTTTCATAAAGATTAATAAAAGCTTTTACAACTGCTTTTGATAAGCCTTCATCCATAGTGAATCTTTCTCTGCTCCAATCGCATGAAGAACCCATTTTCTTTAACTGTTCAACTATCCTGGTACCATATTTTTCTCTCCATGCCCAGGCTCTTTTCAAAAATTCCTCTCTGCCAATATCATGCTTATCAATTCCTTCTTTTCGCATGCTTTCTACAATTTTTGCTTCAGTAGCAATACTGGCATGGTCTGTACCTGGAAGCCACAGTGTTGAATAACCCTGCATCCTCTTCATCCTAATCAGTATATCCTGCATAGTATTATCTATTGCATGCCCCATATGAAGCTGACCAGTAATATTTGGAGGCGGCATCATAACTGTAAACGGTTTCTTTGCCTTATCTGCTTTTGCTTTGAAATATCCTTTTTGCTCCCAAAGACTGTATAATCTGTCCTCTATTGCTTTTGGATCGTATTTAGTTTCTAAAATTTTCATCTCTTTTCCCTCTTATATCTTTAATATTAGGTATAGCACTATCATTCCAGGAAGGAATATGGCGGCTCCTATAAGTTTAACCTTCATTATTGCTTTCTGTTCTTTTAAAGATTCCAGATTTTTCTGATCATCAATTCCTTTAATAACTTGTCTTTGAGTCAGTTTCATCTTTTTAACTATAAATTTCGCTGTAAAGGAGACTAATGCTCCTGCTACGCATATTAATATTGAAATGACTATTAAAAAAGTATCCATAATAAAAATCCTCCCATTCTGAATCTATTTCAGGACGAAAGGAAATTTTCCGCGGTACCACCTGATTTCCCCGATAAACGGGACACTCGATAGCAATTAACGCTTGCTTCACGCTTGCTCCCTGACGACCTTCATGTACATATATCCTGAAAGCTTTTCAGCTTACGCTTTCTCTCTGTGAGGTTTTATACACTACTCCTTCAGTTCATAGCTTTATACTAATTATATTCATTAAACAGCTTTTGTCAATAAAAATAAGTTTGTAAAAAAGCACATGGTAAAATCCTAGTGCCCAAATATTCTAGCAAATTAACTTACTTTCCAATTTCTGGTCTGGATGGGTCCGGAAGGAAATTCTCAAATATCACTATGTCAAATTTCTTGATTTTCTCAAATTCCTCTTCATTACGAATTGTCCATGTTGCCATAACAGGTTTGAAAATAAACCTAACTACATTTACTCCCCATATGCTTAATGCAGTATGATCGCATGCGATGAACTGTGGACGAGCCATGAAATTCAAAAGCATTTCCTGTATCAGAAAGCCTAAAATAATATTAATCGATTTTGACTTAACATGATTGGACATTAACAGACCTCTTAGAACCATGGGATTGGTTTTAGCATATTTTCGGACAATTAATGGATTAAAGGACTCGACACAGTAATCACCTTTATAACTTCTTAATATTTTATTTGTTTCTTCTACAAGCTTTTCATAAATTTTACAGTTTTTTAACTCAACTACCAGTGGTGTTCTTCCATTAACAAGCTGTAAAACATCTGTAAATAGCGGGATTTTATGTTCTGTACCATTTAGTGATAAATGTGAAAGTTCTTCATATGTTAGTTCATTAACCCTCTTACTGATTCCGCACATCCTTTTTAAATCATCATCATGAAATACAACAATCTGCAAATCTTTTGAGAACTGCACATCCAACTCCATTCCATAACCGGCTTCGCATGCTGCATCAAATGCTGCCAAAGAATTCTCCGGTATACCTTTTTCATCATTGTGCAGACCTCTGTGCGCATATAGATATTTCCTCAGTTTTAACTTATCATCTCTGATATAGTCAGAAGGCCATATCATCAGCATCCAGATTATTATGAGCATTACCAATATGATCAGCCATTCCATTATTTAATCCTCCACATCAAATGTTTCTAATTTCTTTTTCTTAACCACAGGCTTACTGTCACCATGTTTAACAAAAAGCATAGCAATAAATGAAAGTACAAGGAATGCTACAGCATATGGGAACAAGACCTGGTAACCTATCTTAAAGAAAAGCCTTCCGATTATTATAGGAGTCAGTATCTGAGCACTCATGGTGCAAGTGTAATAGTAGCCAGTAAATTTGCCTATTGTAGCGCCTTTACTCATTTCTAAAACCATCGGCAGTGTATTTACTGTAATTGTACCTGCAACAATACCAACACCTGCAAAAAGGAAATTGGCATAAAAAGAAAAGTCTTTTATAAATGCTGCGATTGCAAAGAATCCCATACCAAGAATTAAAGCGCCTAATATCGTTTTTCTACGACCAACTTTTGCTGTAAGATAAGCAATAGGGATAAATGTTATAACTCCGGATATTGTCGCAACCATTAAGAAACCTGCAGCAAGCCCTTCAGCTAATCCAAAATAATTTACAATATACTGAGAGAAAGCAGTTGTGACCGCATTGTAACCGAATACCCAAAGAAATATTGAAGCAAGTAGCAGAATCATGCTTCTCATAACATCTTTAGGAAGCTTGTCTGATTTCGGCTCAGTTATTTCAGCACTTGGTTCTTCTATTAAGGAATCACCATAATTTATATCTTCCATCTCTTTTCTGTATTTATTCTCCCTTACAGTAACAAAGAGAACTATAACGCTTATAACCATCAAAGAAGCAACAGTTACAAAGAAAGTCGTATAATCCAATCCTTCACCTGGTTTAATGAACATCTTTAGCGCTAAAACTATAGTACCGCCCAATGTTCCCATCAGATTTATAACCGCATTTCCCTGAGATCTGACAGGTTTCGCAGTAACATCAGGCATAAGAGCTACAGCAGGTGATCTGTATGTCGCCATAGCTATTAGAACTAATCCTAAAGCAATCATAAAAAGTACAAGATTGTTTGAGTTTGCTGCAATGGGCAGTACAACTGTAAATATTGCCGCTACCGCAGTACCTGCAAGGATAAATGGCATCCTTCGGCCGATTTTTGTGCTTACCTTGTCACTTAAGACCCCAAAAAGAGGAAGCATGAACAATCCTAGAATATTATCCAACGCCATAATAGAGTTGGCAATGTCCACCCTTATACCAAATTTGTTTAAAAGTATAAGCGGTATAACGAAATCATACATCTGCCAGAACATGCTTATTGACATGAAAGCAAGACCCACCAGAAACGTCTTTTTGTAATTAAGTTTCATATATTAAATTCCTCCGAAGTAATAATAATGATATTATAGCATAAGTTTAATTACGGAATAAATCAATTTATTTTTAATAACAAAAAAGCATGTACAACATGCTCTTTTGTGTGTCCCCCTCTGATTCTGAATATTAATCCACCTTGAGATTCTCCCCATAACGTTTAATCTTCCTGGTGGTAGTCTTTACAAATTCAGTATCCCTGATGACAAGTTTTTTGATTGCTTTGTATGTCGGGAACTGAGAATTTACTTCCTTTACAAGCTCCATCATTTTATTATAAATGAATTTTTTGTCCGTATTCTTAAACTCATCTTCAAATACCTGAAGGGCTGGAAATACTGCTGCTGTTACTATGCTGTCCCCTTCTTTATCGTTTACACCGAATACAAGGCACTCCTCAACGAATTTGCTTTTTGCTAATTTTTGTTCTAATTCTTCAGGGAAAATGTTTTTGCCGGTTTTTGTTACTATCATGGATTTTTTTCTTCCGGTTATATATACAAAATTATTCTCATCCATATATCCCAAATCTCCAGTATGAAAATATCCGCCTTCAAATATTCTTGCGTTTTCTTCTGGCATATCCATATAGCCCTTCATTATGTTAGGCCCTTTTGCACAAATCTCGCCAATACCGTCAGTATCTTTGTCAAGAATGACTATTTCAACACCTGGTAATGGTTTTCCTGCAGAAGCATCAACAAAATCCTTATCAGAATTCAAACAAATTATAGGTGAACACTCAGTAAGGCCATACCCTTGCAAAAATGCAACACCAATAGATCTGTAAAATTTAGCAACTGCCGGAGATATAGCGGCGGCTCCAGATACCATCAGTCTCATATTCCCGCCTAAACCTGCAATGACTGCAGAAAACAGTTTTCTTCTTATATTTCTGCTAAGATGAAGAGTATCAGCTACTTTCATAACAGCGTTCAGTTTTTTCAAGCTTCCTGACTTTTCCGCTGCTTTGATAATATTCTTATACATTCCTTCAAATAGCAGAGGAACTGAAAGCATTACGCTTGGTTTTAATTCTTCCATGTTTTTCTTGATATGCTTGAGGCCTTCAGCATACCCGATAGACGCTCCTAGATAAAGAGGACACATGAATCCGCAGGTGCATTCATAAGTATGATGCAATGGTAGAATAGAAAGAAAAACATCCGTGGGTTTAATGTTTATCATGCTAGACATTGCCATGAGATTGGATACTATGTTTCTATGCGAGAGCTGTACAGCTTTTGAAACAGAAGTTGTTGCTGATGTATAAAGTATTATAAGTGTTTCTTCTGTATCTATTTTGGCATCAAGGAAAGTCCTGTCGCCTGATTCAATAAGCTTATCTCCTTTTGAGAGAAGGTCTCTAACATTAAAGAAGCGTTCATTGTCAGAATAATTTCCATCCATATTTATAAAATATTTTATAAATGAGAGTTCCTCTGCCAAATTCTTTATTTCATTTGCTTTCTTATCTGTGAAAATTACAGCTTCCGGTTTTGATGACTCAAATATGTATTTCAAGTCATTCTGATTAAGCTGGACATCAACAGGTACTACTATACCTGTACCATTTACTACTGCCATATAAGATACAGACCACAAATATCTGTTTTCTCCCATAACGACGACTCTTTTGTCTTTAAGCCCCATATTACATAACGCAGTACCAAGGCTCTTTATATCTTTTACGAATCTATTATATGAATAGGCCTCGTATTTATCTGTTGCTTTGTTTTTTTCCAGCAGTGCGTCTTTTTCACCGAATAATTCAGCAGCGCCATAAATCGCTTCTCTAATATCGGTTACTTTTCTTACTTCATATATTCCTTTTGCGCCGATAGCCATTTGTCATACCTCCAATTTGTTCCATTATATATCAGTAATTTCATTATTGCAATACTTTTTATTACCAAGTCATAAAAAGTTAAATGTATAAAAAATGCGGATTACCGCATTCTTTGAAATTGCAGATCTCCGCATTCCTTAATTAGTTGTAATATTTTTACTTCATACGAAGAAAGCTGGGAATAGTAATGCTATCATCATCTTTCTTCTTTTCAGGCTGTGATATAACCTCAGGTGCTTTCTTCTCTTCAACTTTCTCAGTATCAGTATCTTCTTCCTGTGGAAGATGAATCTCGAAGATTTTCGTCGCTTTAATTTCTTCTTTTGCCTCTATCTCCTTTTTTACTGCTTCCTTAGCTTCTTCAATCTCTTTTTTTGAATCTTTATTGTCAGCAGCTGGTTTTTCTTCTTTTTTTGGTATCAGTATAGAAGGTTGAACTTCGTTTACATCATCATCAAATCCTGTTGCAATTATCGTTATAATGATCTGATCTGTCATATTAGGGTCTATAGTAGCTCCCCAGATTATATTCGCAGACTCGTCAGCGGCTTCATATATCTTATTTGCAGCATGATCAACTTCAAATAATCCCATATCAGGACCACCTGTAATATTTACAAGAAGCTTTTTGGCTCCTTCAATGGATGTTTCAAGTAATGGGCTCTTTATTGCTTCCATTGCAGCTTGCTCACATTTGTCTTCTCCTGTTCCTCTGCCGATACCCATATGCGCGATTCCTGCATCGGTCATTACCGTTTTAACATCAGCAAAATCAAGATTAATGAGTCCAGGTACTGCAATAAGATCTGATATACTTTGTACACCTTTAAAAAGGACATTATCAGCAGTGCTGAATGCTTCCATTATTGTTATCTTCTTATCCGAAATTTGCAACAACCTGTCATTGGGTACGACAATCAATGTATCAACTACTGATTTTAATCTGGATAGACCTTTTTCAGCATTTTCTTTTCTTTTCCTGCCCTCAAAAGTAAAGGGTTTCGTTACAATACAGACAGTAAGTATGCCAAGTTGTCTTGCTTCCTGAGCAATAATCGGAACGGCTCCGGTTCCAGTGCCTCCGCCCATTCCAGCTGTTATGAATATCATATCAGCACCTTTAATATGCTCAATTATAATGTCTTTGGATTCTTCTGCGCTTCTTTCTCCTATTTCAGGAATAGAACCTGCTCCTAATCCTTTTGTCAGTTTTTCACCTATCTGAATTCTTGTAGTAGCCTTTGAATTCATCAAGGCCTGTTTATCAGTATTTATTGAAATAAATTCGACACCTTTTAATCCTGAAACAATCATCCTATCAATTGCGTTGTTGCCAGCGCCGCCTACACCTATAACTTTTATCTGAGCGAATTGCTCCATCTCCATTTCGAATTGAAGCATAATTACTCCCCTTTCTTGTAAGAAAATTCTACTTTCCAATAATTAACAACATTATACCAAATATTATACCATCTTGTATATACATAATAAAAAACTTTTTTATTTAGATTACTCTGCTGCTGGATTAAAAAATGGAGTACTAGAAATTGTAAAGTCAATATAACCTTTATCATTCTGATCTATGTTAGTTAATATGGAACACATAACATTTGCATTATATTTCACATCTTTTGTCATATCCATTAAGATTTCCAATCTATTATCGTATCTTATTACTGCTCTGTTATTATCCAGAATTTCTATTTCGTCAATCAATGCTCTTATCGCTGTATAATTAGCCAAATCATATTTTTCTATCTCTTTGCACAAGACAGATATGTCTTTTAACATGTAATTACATGTTAGAATATTCTGTCCGAAGTAAAAGAAATCCAGATTCACACCTTTAATCATTATAGATTTTTCATTTTTAACTGATGATGTATCTATTAAAGTACCATCATAATCAAAATAAATCATATAGTCACTTTGCTGTATGCACATAATCGGCACTCTGGAAAGACAATTGATTAAGAGATCGTTTTTACCTGACCTTTTAATACTTATATCCCTGATGTTAACATCATTTAATATCTCTTCTTCTACTTTCACAAGATGCCCGCTCAAAATATTTCCTTCTGATAACAAAAGCAGATTTAAGTTCTCACCTATTTCTATATCATATTTCTCGAGTATGCTAATCTTACACATATCATCTTTTTCGATTACAACATTTTTCAGATCAAAATATGATGAGAATAGAAATGTCACTGTACATGATACTAAAAATAATATTATTAAGATGATTTTAATTCTGTTTGCTTTCATGTTTGAATTATATCATATGTTATCTGAAGGTCACATTTTTATTGAATAAGTACTGTAATATTCCAGCTATAGCTACCGATATTGCTTTTGAGATAAATTTATATACTCCAATATTCTCATACAAAAAGACAAAAATTGAAGATCCGACAAGCAACCCAATCAAGCATACTGATGCAAAATAAATGAACTTAATCCCAATCCTGTCTGTCTTTTTGAAATTATATCTGGAATTAAGAAAAAAACTCAAAGATATTCCCGCTGAAACCGAAATGCAATTTGAAAGGATATAATTAATACTCATTAAATCCGACAAAATATACAATACTGTTATATCCAGAATAGTCGCTATTGTCCCAATAACAATATATGTAAGGAATATCTTGTGCTTTTTAAATAAATCAAGCATTTAAAAAATACTTAGCAGTCTCTTTCAGACCCTCGTTCAGATCATATTCAGGAAGCCAGGACAAAAGCTCGTTTATTCCTGTATTTTTAAGATAACTGTCTTTTATATCTCCTTTTCTAGGCTCTGTAAATATAGCCTTCTTTTCGTATCCAACCTGATTTTTCATAATATCAAATAAAGAAATAATATCTGTATATACATTAGTAGATACATTGGCAGTAAAGTTGGTACTGCATTCGAGAGCTTTCACATTTGCTGATGCAATATCTTTGACATATATGAAATCTCTTGTCTGTTTTCCATCACCATGTATATAACAATCTTTTTTTCCAACCATCCGGTTCATAAAAACAGCTACTACTCCGCCTTCTCCTTCCGCCTTCTGTCTTGGGCCATAAACATTCGCATATCTTAATATACCGTATGTCATATCATTGTTTTCTGCAAAAATCCTTATGCATTGTTCTGAAGTAAGCTTTGATAATCCATAGAAGGATAACGGATTTTTCGGATGCTCTTCATCTATAGGGAGATATACAGGATTACCGTAAATTGCAGCACTGCTTGCAAAAACAAATCTTTTTACCTTATATTTTGAACAAGCTTGTAAAAGATTAATAATTCCTATTATATTTGTATTAACATCAAATAATGGATTTTCCATGGATACCGCAACAGAAATCTGAGCCGCGTGGTGGCAGACTGCATCTATAGGGAATCTGTTAAAAATGGCTTCTATATCATCACGATTAGTTATATCCCCTTTTATAAACTCTGTCTTACTGTTCAGATTTTTCAGATTACCTGAACTTAAGTTATCCATCACTACTACTTTATGCTTTTTGTCAATTAAAGCATCAGTTATGTGTGAACCTATAAAACCGCATCCACCTGTTACAAGGATCATAATTATATACCTAAAAACCCTTTCATCCTATTACATACATCGAAAGCTTGTTTTTCGTCAGGCATTTCAGCAAAAACTCTCAGCAAAGGTTCCGTACCGGAAAATCTTGCAACCAGCCATCCTCCATTTTTGAAATATACCTTTAAACCGTCTTCATAACTTAACTTATCAATCTGGATGGAAAAATCTGGAATCAGTTTAGCTGTGTATAGAATATTAGTAAGTCTGTTTTTATCTTCAGGATCAAATGTATAAGAGTTTTCTATCATTACCCTGTATCCATATTTGTTATAAATTTCTTTTAGAATCACCGACAGGCATTTTTTCGTTACTGCCATCATCTCAATCAGTAAGGAAGCAGCAAAAATACCATCTTTACCGGATATATGCCCTCGAACCGTCAACCCTCCGCTTGACTCACCGCCCAAAACCGCATTTGTCTGATCAATCTTTGCGCTTATATGCTTGAAACCGACACGTACTTCATGACATTTATACCCGAAATCCTTTGCCATATCATCTAGCACATGGGTTGTAGCTATGTTGCGTACAACATCCCCTTTCCATCCTTTGAACTTTACCAGATAATAATAAAGTAGCATCATTATCTCATTTGGGTGAATAAATCTGCCTTTATCATCAATTACCCCTAATCTGTCTGCGTCACCATCAGTACCCAGTCCAATATCATAGCCATCCTCAACAACCATCGCTGAAAGCTTCCCTAAGGTTGCAGCGCTTGGAGAAGGTAGTTTGCCACCGAATAAAGTATCGTGCCTGTCATTGATTACATCGACATCACATCTCAAAGTAAGCAATATTGTCTGTAATGATGTTTTCGATACTCCATACATTGGATCTAGCAGTACCTTAAGCCTTGCCTTCATAATTGCTGGTTTGTCCAAAAAACTCATTATCCCATCAATATAATCATTGAATGGATCGATTATTGTCAGTAAATCCGTTTTAATAGCTTTTTCAAAAGGTATGGTATTAATTTGTTTTATATTCTTTATATATTTCTCAATTTCATCAGTCACTTCCATTGATGCATCCCTGCCACCTTCTGTAAAAAGCTTGATACCGTTATATAAAGCTGGATTATGGCTTGCTGTTACTGCAATTCCATAATATGATTTTTCCTGTTTTACCTGAAACATAATCAATGGTGTAGGTGAATTCCTATATATGAAATGGACTTTAATTGAGTTACCGCAGAAAACTTCTGCTGCCCATTTAGCTCCTTCTTCTGATAAGAACCTTCTGTCATACCCAATTATTACCGGTTTGTCTTGTTTTGATGAAGCTGTAATATTGTCACATAATCCCTGCACTAATAACTGTATATTTGATTTGGTAAATTCATCTCCAATAATAGCTCTCCATCCTCCAGTTCCAAACTTAATCATTATTACCTCTTGTTTTCATTATTTCTTCTACCCTTTTTAAATCATCCATTGTATTAACTCCAAAAACTTCTTCCTGGTTCTGAATACTGCATATTATTACCTTCTCTCCCTCTTCTTTTAATAGGGTTGGAAGATCTGTGAGATAATATTCATTCTGAGCATTCCTGTTGGTCATTCGGTTTAGAATCCAGTTAAGTTTTCTCCCGTTAAACAGCATAACTCCGAAAAATACTTCGTTTATCTTTTTCTGCTCATCATTGCAATCAGGTTCTTCTATAATTCTTACATATGCCTTCTTACTGTCACGCAACACTCTGCCATATGGCAATGATACATCTTTTAGCAGCACTGAGAGCATGACGCATGCCGCAGGATTGTTATTCTTAATACTATCATTATATGCCTTAAAAACCTTCTTATATGTTTTTGCAGTTAGTAGAGGCATGTCTCCGAATGTAACAAGTACAGGCCCGTCATATGTAGAAAAAAATTCACTTGCACATTTTACTGCATGGCCTGTACCCAACTGTTCTTCCTGCACTGCATATGAGTACTTATTTCCAAGATGATCATAAACCTGTTCCTTTTTATATCCGACAACAAGAATAATCTCATCAACAAATGAAAGTTCCTTAACGACATAATCAATCATAGGTCTGCCATTGACAATCCTCATTGCTTTAGGCGTACCCTCTTTCTCTGAACCGATTCTTTTACCTTTACCAGCAGCTAATACCACAGCTTTCATATATCCACCCCCTAAAATACAGGATAAACTTTCCATATTCCATTTTCCAGTACAGCTTTAAAAACAACAGTACTGTATATCTCATTCGTATCTTCTCCTTTAGTATACTTCAAAGTAACAGATACATCAGCAATTTTTCCTGCTTCATCAGTAATTGTATAAGAATTTATTGTGTACCCTAGAATTTT